>JADEYI010000321.1_pt1 | contig 75821 bp, 67 predicted proteins | sample 8542331 | NCBI WGS metagenome assembly JADEYI01 (sample SAMN16510988, study PRJNA670497) | mine drainage metagenome | isolation source: biofilm near Copperflume 1 | place: Germany: Marsberg coppermine Kilianstollen | collected 2018-02 | reverse complement strand
ATCGGACAGCTGCCCATCGCCGTGTAGACCGCGGCCTTCAGAGCGAGGATGATGTTAGCCATTTACACCACTTGACGGGACATGACCCGCCGCCAAGGCCCGCGCCAAGATGGGACGCGCCTACCCGGCGCTGCCACATCTCCGCGCTGCGGCCGCTTGAACACGTCACATTCCCTGTGCAGAGACACTAGTAGAGCATCATGCAGTCGACTTCTTCGCCCGCCGCGATCCCCGGCAGATCCTCGGGCACGATCGCCAGCGCGTTGCCAGCTGCCATCGAGGTGAGCACGCCGGAACCCTGCGAGCCGGTGAGAACGGCGTGCCAGCGGCCGTCGCGCCGCGTGACGATCGCCCGGGCGAAGACCCGGCGCGCGTCCGTGTTCTCGATCCGCTCGTCGGCGATCGCGCGGACGAGCGGGCGCTGCCAGTCGCTGCGGCCGAGCATGGTGAAGATCGCCGGCCGGCCGAAGAGCTCGAACGACACCATGGAGCTGACAGGATTGCCGGGAAGGCCGATGTGGGGCACGCGTCGGCCGCCGGAAGGAAATGCGCCGAACGCCAGCGGCTTGCCGGGGCGCATGCGCACCGTCCAGAAGTCCACCTCCCCCTCCTTCGCCAGCACGTCCTTCACGACGTCGTAGTCGCCGCGCGAGACGCCCGCCGACGTGACGAGCATGTCGGCGTCGAGGCCCTCGCGCAGCTTCGCGGTCAACGCCTCGACCGTGTCCTGCGCGATGCCGAGCCGCTTCGGGATGCCGCCCGCTTCCAGGACCATCGCGGAGATGCTGTAGGCGTTGCTGTCGTAGATCTGCCCCGGCCGCAGCGGCTCGCCCGGCTCCCGCACCTCGTCGCCGGTCGAGAGCACCGCCACGAGCGGCCGCCGGTGCACGCGCACGCGCGCCCGCCCGAGCGACGCCAGCACGCCACACTGCGCCGCCTGCAGCAGCGTGCCCGCGGCGATGATGCGCTGGCCGCGGCGCACGTCTTCGGCGGCGTCGCGCACGTTCGCGCCCGCGCCCGCCGCCTTGCGGACGCCGACGACGTCGCGCGATTTCGCGAACGAGCCGAACGCGCGTCCCTCCGGCTCGTCGGTCTCCTCGAAGGGCACGACCGCATCGGCGCCGCGTGGCATCGGCGCGCCGGTCATGATGCGCACGGCCGTACCGGCGCCTACTTCGCCGTCGAAGACGTAGCCGGCGGCCAGCTCGCCGACGACGCGCAGCATCACCGGTGCGGCGTCGCTCGCGCCGGCCGTTTCGGACGCGCGCACGGCGTAGCCGTCCATCGCCGTGTTGTCGTGCGGCGGGATGTCGATGTCTGAGACAACGTCCTCGGCGACGACCTGGCCGATCGCGTCGAGTACCGGACGCTCTTCGGCCGGCAGGACGCTGCAGTAGGACAGGATCCGCTCGCGCGCCTCGTCGACCGAAATCATCGTCTGCCCCCTCGTCGTCGCTGCTGGTCGGGGTGCTCCGGGCGGGACAATATGCGTGCCCGCCGCCCGGATCCGGCTGCATGACTCAGCCTATCAACTCGCGATCGCTGCGGCTGGTCAGGGAGCTGGCCGTGGGAACCCGCGGGATGCAGCCGATCTACGTCTGCATCGGTGGCGCGGCCGCAGCTCGCACGTCGCGCGCGGTCGGCCGCCGGCGCGTGCGACGAGGGGCCGCCCGGTAGCGGCGGCCACTTCGCGCTTCGTGCGTGGTGCTACGAGCCCTTCACGGAGACCAGGAGCGACACCTGCTGGTAACCGGACACGTCGGACTTCGAGATCGTCACCGTCGCCGTCTGGCTGCTGTCACTGCCGTTGCTGTACGAAAGCAGGAACTCGCCGCCCGTCTCCGATGCCAGTGTCTGCGTCCAGTTGCGCTTCGGCAGCTCGTTCTTGAAGTAGTCCGAGATCGTCGAAGCGTCGTCCTTCGAGTAGAACTCGACCGTGTAGAGCTTGTTGCCGTTGCTGCTGATCGAGCTGGCGCTCGTCACGCGGGCGCCGGAAGGCAGCGGCACCCGATCCTTCGGGTAGTCGGACGGCAGCGATACAGCGTCCGGCAGCGAGCCGCCGCCGCTCGTCGACGTCGCGTCCGCCGAGCCGGAGGTGGACGAAGTCGACTCTGCGACTGGCGTCGTCAGGTTCTTGCCGATGATGATGCCGATGCTCGTCGTGCCGCCGCTGTTCGCGATGCTGACAAAGCCTTGTTGCGTCGCGTCGTTCTTGCGCTCGACACCGATGAACGACGTGCCGCCCGAGTTGATGGTGGTCGTCGTCTTCCACGGCGAATCCTGGAGCTTGCTCGTGTAGAACGACGACACCTTCTCCGCGCTGTCACCGGTCGTCCACGTCGCGTAGAATCCGCTGACGCCGCGCTGGCTCGATTCGACCCCGCCCTGGTACTTGGCGCCGCCGTAAATCGGGAAGTCCCTGGGGAAGCTGTCCGGCAGCGACTTGTTGCCGGAAACCTTCACGACCTGTCCGTCCGGTCCCTTCAGCGTCCTCGAGCCGCTGCCGCCACAGGCTACCGCCGGTACGGTCAGCGCCAGGGCCCCCAGCGTCAGCACCAAGGCGGAGAGCTTCCATCCGCGCATCCGCCTACCCCCTTTCGCTCAGTCATGTTCGGTTTGTGGATTTGCAAATGCTAATCGAGCGCACCGGCACATTGCAACATAAACGACGAAGAGCTACGGCAGGGCGGCGCAGTGGCTCGCGCCGGCCTCATTGCCAGAGGCAGCCGCGGCGGGCCGCACGCGCGGCGTCTTCGAGCGCGATCATCGGGAAGCGAAGCGCGCCGTCAGAGCGCCAGGCGCGGGCCAGCCCCTCGGCGACCATCTCCGCGTCGACGCTGAGCCCCGACGGCGTGTAGACGTAGCGCAGCAGCCGGCCGTACTTGTCACGCTCGCGGGCGTCCGCCCGCAGCCGCACGTCCGTGCCGACCAGCTGGCGCGTGCGTTCGGTGCCCTCGGAGGAGCAGGCCTGGCCGCGCTCGGTCGTATTGATGCCGTAGAAGCGGATCGTCTCGTCCTTGCCGTTGACCACCACGTGGATGGTGTCCCCGTCGACGATGCGCACCACACGCGCCGAATCCATCGTCGATGGGTCGGCGCAGAAGACGCTCCCCGTCGTCGGCGGCCCGCTCGGGTATGGCGGCGCGCAGGCGCGCGGCGCGGGATTCGAGGCGGGTGCGCCAGTCGGCGTCGGCGGATTCACGGCGATCGTCGCGGTCGCTGTCGCGGCGGCCGGCGTGCCGGTGGTCGTGGGGGCGCGGCCGCGGCTCGACGCCGACGCACAGGCGGCGGCCAGCAGCGCGCAGGCAACAACAACAAGGGCGGGTGCGATGCGCGCGCGTGGGCTCACGTCATCTCCTCTCCGGCGCGCATCGCCTGATCGATCAGTTCGATCACGTGGACGACGCGCACGTCGAGCCCGCGCTGCCGCGCGCCGGCCTCCAGCTGCATCATGCAGCCCGGGTTCGCCGTCGCGATGACGCCGGCGCCGGTCGTCATGACATCGTCCATCTTCTCAGCGAGCAGGCGCGCCGACATCCCGCGCTGCACGAGGCTGTACAGCCCGGCGCTGCCGCAGCAGCGGTCCGGCGCGGCGAGCTCGCGTAGCTCGAGCTCCGGGATGGCGCGAAGCAGCATCCGCGGCGCCTGCGTCACTTTCTGCGCATGCACAAGATGACACGAATCCTGGTACGTGACGGCGCCGCGCACTTCGCCGAGCGGCGGCAGCGGGTGCGCCGCGACGAACTCCAGCACGTCGCGCGTCATCGACGCGAAGCGCGCCGCGGCGCCGCGGTACGCCGGGTTGTCATCGAGCAGCTCGCCGTACTCCTTCATCGTCGAGCCGCAGCCGGCGGAGTTCACGACGATCGCCTCAACGCCGGCGCCCAGGAACGCGTCGATGTTGCGCCTCGCCAGCTCGCGCGCGGTCCTTCGGTCGCCGGCGTGCAGGCTGAGCGCGCCGCAGCAGACCTCCGCGGCCGGGAAGACGACGCGGTACCCCAGACGGTTCAGCACACGCACGGTCGCGGCATGGGTGCGGGGATAGAGATGGGGCATCACGCAGCCGCGCAGCATCGCGACGGCGCGCGCCAGGTTCGGGGGTTGCGGCGGCGGCTCGAACAGATGCGGCGCGACGACGGGCAGCGCCTGTTCGGCCGCTCGCAGCGCCCGCGGCATGCGCGCTCGCACGGTCGGCCGCCGCAGCAGCGCCGGCAGCGGCGAGCGCTCGTACGCCCGCAGCAACGCCATCAGCGCGGCGATGCGTCGTCGGTACGGCAGCAGCTGTCGCAGCGCCGTCGCGCGCAGCCGCCAGGACAGCGGCCGCTCGCCGCCTTCGAGCACGTTGGCGCGCGCCGTCTCCATGATCCGCCCGAAGCGCACGCCCGAAGGGCACGCCGTCTCGCACGCGCGGCACTGCAGGCAGAGGTCGAGGTGCCGCAGCAGCGCCGGCGCGGCCTCCGCCCGGCCCCGCGTCATCGCATCGATCAGCGCGATGCGGCCGCGGGGGGAATCGGTCTCCGTGCCGAGCTGCAGGTAGGTCGGGCAGGCCTGCAGGCAGAAGCCGCAGTGCACGCAGCGCGCGATGTCCTCACGCAGCGCCGCGCCGGCCGCTCCTGCAGCATCTCCCCGCGCGTCGATGGTCTCGCCCATGCTCACAGTCTGCCGACGAACCGCCCCGGCGCAAGGATGCGCTGCGGGTCGAGTTCGTGCTTGAGCCGCCGCATGATCGGGAAGTCGTTGCGGGTCGGGCCGAAGACGTCCGCGTCGCGCTTCACGGCGGCGGGCGCTGCACCGACGATCGTCGCGCCGTCGTGCTGCCGGGCGACCTCGCGCGCGGCGGCGATCGCGGCGCGAGCGGCGGCGTCGTCGGTCGCATCGCACGCCGCGCGGACGACGCCCGCGCTCACCGTGCAGCTGATCGTCGCATTCTCGATGGTCCCATCGAGCGCCTCCGCGGCGTCCGCGACGCGCGACGGCAGCACGCTCAGCCCCAGCATCACGGGTCGGCCGGCGAATCGCCGGCGCCACGCTGGCCAGGCCGTGGCGGCGTCGACCTCCCGCACGTCGGCCTGCATCCCGGCGGCGTTCTCGCGAAGCTCGCGCACCGAGCGCCCGACGGCCGATGCGCCGCCGGCCGCGCGCACCAGCGCACTCCAGCGGGCGGCGCCGCAGATCTCAGCGGCGGCCGCCGGCGCCAGCATCTCCGCCGCCTCGACCGCCAGCCCGGCGTCGCGCGCGGCGAAGAGCAGCATCGCCGCCCCGTGCGGCGAGTCGCAGGCGAGCGCGAGCGTCGTCGAAGCCGCGGGCCGCGGCGCCAGTTTGAACGTGACTTCGACGATGACGCCGAGCGTCGCGAGCGAGCCGATGTAGAGCTTCGACATGTCGTAGCCGGCGACGTTCTTCACGACGCGCCCGCCCGACCGCACCAGCGTGCCGTCGGCCTGCACGACCGTCAGGCCGATCAGCCAGTCGCGGGCGGTGCCGGCGGTGTGGCGCAGGCTGCCCTGCGCGTTCGCCGCCAGCGCGCCGCCGATGGTCGCGACGTCGCGGCCGGGCGGGTCGAGCGGCACGAACTGGCGCTCCGTCGCGAGCATCGCCTGCAGTTCCGCCAGGGGCAGGCCCGCTTCGACCGTCACGGTCATATCCGCCGGCTGGTAATCGACGAGCCGCTGCAGGCCGGTGCAGACCAGCGCCACGTCGTAGGCCGCGGGCTCGTTGCCGAGCGCCATGTGCGACCCCGCGCCCCACGGGATCACCGCGAGCCGCCGCCGATGCGCCTCGCGCAGGCACGCCTGCACGTCGTCGATGCTCCCGGCGAAGACCGCCACCGACGGCGCTCGCCCGTCCACGGCGAACGACGCCAGTCCGGCGCCGAGGATGCGCGCCCCGGCGGCGCCTGCGCGCACGGCAGCGACGAACGCATCGACCGGCCGCGTCGCCACGGCGTCAGACATACAGGTCGGCGCCGACGGCCGCCGCCGCTCGCTGCACCTGCGCCTGCGTCACCTCGCCGCAGCCGTGGTGCGTCGGGAAGGCCTTGCAGGGGTTGTACTGCTCGCCGGCGCCGAACGCCGCCTTGAGCCCCGCCATTGCCCGCAGGTCGTCCTCGCCGAAGATCCACGAAAGGAAGTCACGCTTCTCCAGCCCGACGCCGTGCTCGCCGGTGATGCTGCCGCCGGCGGCGACGCACGCCCGCATGATCTCGGCGCCCGCCTCCAGCACACGCGCCGTCACGCCGGGCTCGCGCTCGTCGAAGAGCAGGTTCGGGTGCAGGTTGCCATCGCCCGCGTGAAAGACGTTGGCGACGGCGAAGCCATAGCGCTCCGCGATCTCGTACGTCTGACGCAGCACCGCCGGCAGCCGCGTGCGCGGCACGACGCCATCGAGCACGTAGTAGTTGGGGAAGAGGTGCCCCAGCGCGCTGATCGACGCCTTTCGCCCCGACCAGAGCAACGCCCGGTCCGCCTCCTCGACGGCCAGCCGCAGCTCGCGCGCGGCGTTCGCGCGGCAGATCGCCGCCACCGCCTCCGCCTGCTCGGCCGTGCTCTCTTCGAGTCCATCGACCTCAATCAGCAGCACCGCCTCGGCGTCGAGCGGATAGCCGCAGTGCAGCATCGGCTCGACGGCGCGGATGATGTTCCGGTCCATCATCTCCAGCGCCGCCGGCACGAAGCCGGAGGCGATGATCGACGAGACGGCGTTGCTGGCGTCGTCGACCGTGTCGAAGATCGCCAGCAGCGTCCGCGTCGACTCGGGCAGGCGCGAAAGCCGGACGGTGATCGTCGTCGCGATCGCCAGCGTGCCTTCGGAGCCGACGAAGGCTCCCGTCAGGTCGTAGCCGGCCACGTCGCGGCTGCGGCCGCCGATCTGCGCGATCGTCCCGTCGGCGAGCACGAGCTCGCAGCCCAGCACGTGGTTCGTCGTCGTGCCGAGCGCCAGGCAGTGAGGCCCGCCGGCGTTCTCGGCGACGTTGCCGCCGATCGTGCAGGCGCGCTGGCTCGACGGGTCCGGCGCGTAGTACAGCCCGAACGGCGAGACGGCGCGGCTCAGATCCAGGTTCACGACACCCGGCTCGACGACGGCGAGCCGGTTGACCGCGTCGACCTCGAGCACGCGCTTCATCCGCGTCAGCGCGACGACGACGCCGCCGACCGCCGCGACGGCGCCGCCGCTCAGCCCCGTGCCGGCGCCGCGCGGGATCACCGGCACGTCGTAGCGATGCGCCACCTTCACGGCGGCCGATACCTGCTCGGTGCTGTCCGGGAACACGACGGCCTGGGGCTGGCCGCGCTCGATCGTCGCGTCGTACTCGAAGGCGATCAGCTCCTCGGCCGAGGCGATCACCCGCTCGCGCCCGAGCGCGCGTTCGAGCGCCCGCACGACGTCGCGCGTCACCGTGCCGTGGGGGCGTCCATCCGAAACGTGCGCGGACGTCGGTTCGCTGTTCACGCCGGAAGTATACGCGTCACCTGGCAGGATCCGTCGGCGGTCTGGGTCTCTACGAGCGGCTCACCGGTCTCCGTCTGTGCAATTGTGGACCGCCCTTCGCGCGCGCAGCGTCGCCTGCCGGAGTCATTCTTCGCTTCGCTTCAGGACGACACGCGCATTCGCTTCAGGACGACGGGCGAACCCACACCTGTCAGCCGCATCCATTGCGTCATCTGCGGTTCACCCCGCTCCCGGCGACACCAGCACCTTGCGCAGCTCGTTGCGTCCGTCGGAGAGGCGCGCGAAGGCGTCCGGCGTAGCCTCCACCGGCACCACCTCGGAGATCACCGGCGAGACGACCACCTGGCGTCGGGCGATCAGCTTCGCCGCGTCGATGAATTCCTGCCGTGTGTAGCCGAGCACCGCAGTGTACGTCAGCTCGTTGATGATCGAGCGGGTGACGTCGAGCGGGAACGGCTGGTCGCCGACGCCCGCGAGCACCACGCGGCCGCCGCGCGCCGTCGCGTCGACGCAGCTGGCGATGCCGGCCGGCAGGCCGCTGGCATCGACGCTGATCTCCGCCCCGGCGCCCTCGCTCAGCCTGTACACCGTCTGCACCAGCTCCGCCGGCGCGACGACGTGCGAGGCGCCCACCTCCATCGCGGCCGATCGCCGCCCGGCGAGCGGCTCGGACACGACGATGCGCGCGCCGCCGAACGACCGCGCGGCGATCACCGTCAGCAACCCAATCGGTCCGGCGCCCGCGACGACCAGCAGCTCGTCGGGACGGTAGCCGCCCTGCGCCAGCGCGTGTCGCGCGACGGCGAACGGCTCGGTCAGCGCAGCTTCTTGTGCGTCCGCGTCGTCCGGGAGCACGACGGCCGCGCGTTCGCTGATCGTCACGTACTCCGCGTACGCGCCGGGCTGTGTGTAGCCGGTGCCACCGAGCGACCCCGCACGGCAGAGATTCTCGCGCCCGGCGATGCAGTACGGGCAGTCGCCGCAGCCCGGGCCGGGGTTGCCAACCACGAGCTGTCCTGCCCGCACGTCGCGCACGCCCTCGCCGACGGCGACGACGCGGCCGCTGAACTCGTGTCCCATGACGGGCTGCAGCATGCCCAGCGCGCGGAACGGCTGCGCGCTCTCGTACTCGTGCATGTCGGAGCCGCAGATGCCGCAGTATGCGACGTGCAGCCGCACCTCGCCCGGGCCCGGCCCGACGTCCGGCAGCTCGACGATCTCCATCGTCCGCGATCCCGTCAGCGCGGCTGCTTTCATCCCGTACCTCCACTACCTGCTGCGCGCGATTGGTTGCAGCGTTTCGATTCGCGCTGCGCGGTCAAGTCGCGTGACGTAATGCGCGCCGCCGCCGCGTTTGGCAGTCACGTCTCGCCAACGACCGTCGCACCCGCCGCCGACGGCTCGGCGTACAGCAGGCGGCCCGGATAGCCGCGCGCGATGCCCTGCTGCAGCATCGCCCGGCCGATGCGCTCCTCACCGTCCGTCGTCCAGGCGGCGATCGTCGAGCCGGCGCCGCTCAGGTAGGCGCAGAGGGCGCCGGCGCTTCGCGCCGCCGCGATGATCGGCCGCATCGCCGGGAAGGCGTGAGCCCGCGCCGGCTGGTGCAGGCGGTCCTCGGTCGCCTCGTCGAGCGCCTGCCATTGCCCGGTGGCCAGCGCGCCGACGAGCATGGCCGCGCGGCCGATGTTGTACACGGCGTCCTCCTTCGAGAGCGCTTCCGGCAGCAGCTTGCGGCTCTCGCCCGTCGGCATGTCGAAGTCCGGCACGAAGAGCGCCACCCGCAGTCCGCCTGCGACGGGCACGGCGATGTGCCGCCAGCCGTCGTCCGTCCGCACGACGACGCGCAGCCCGCCGAAGAGCGCCGGCGCCATGTTGTCGGCGTGGCCTTCGAGCCCGGCGCCGAGCGACAGCATCTGCCCGTCGCTTAGCGCGCCGCCCATGAGCGCGTTCGCGCCGATGATCCCCGCCGCGCGCGCCGCCGCGCTCGCGCCCAGCCCGCGGCCGATCGGGATCGCCGATGCGCCCGAGGCCGTCAGCTCGCGCGGCGTCTCGACGCGCGCCAGCCGGTACGCCGAGCGGGCGGCGTCGAGCACGAGGCGGCCGAGGCCGCCAGGCGGCTCGCCGTTGTCGCCGAGCGTCAGGGTGACGTCCTGCGTGAGCGTCAGCGCCAGGCCGAGGCTGTCGAACCCCGGCCCCAGGTTCGCCGAGGTCGCCGGCACGCGCACCGTAACGGATCGTGACATGGCGCGAGTGTAACAGTGATCTACCATGGCGACGAGGTTCGTATGCAGCAGCCGGACATCAGATCCATCACCATGATCGCTGAACAGCTCGCCGCCGCGTCGCGCGCCGAGCAGGCGACGCTCTGGGCCGATGCTGCCGGCGCCTACGAGCGTGCGCTCGCACTCCATGCCGATGCCGCCGGCGCGGTGGACGAGCTCGCGCTGCTCACGGCGCTCGGTCGCTGCTACTGGTTCGATGGCCAGGCGCGTCCCGCCTGGCGCACGCTTCGACGCGCCATCGCGCTCGCTCGCGAGCGCGATGACGCGCCGGCGATGGCGCGCGCGACCGTCGAGCTGCTGCGGATCTGGGGGCCGCTCGACCGGCAGCGCGCGATGGCCGACGAGGCGCTGGCGGCGCTCGGCGACGAAGAGCCGCACCTGCGCGCGCTCCTCCTCCTGCGCACGCACCGCAACGCCGCGGCGATCGAGATCGGCGAGCGCTTCGGATTCGAGGATGTCCTCGAAGTCGGTGTCAACGAGGCGGCCTGGGGGGCGATCGGGGCCGGACGCGCCGAAGAGTTCATCGCGCTGCTGCGTCGCACGCACGCGACCTACGACCGCATTGGCGAGTACGACGTCGCCGCCGGCCAGCTGCGCGGCGCCGCGTTCGCGCTCATGCAGCTCGGCCGCCTGCGCGACGGCATCGCGCTCGCTGAAGACGCCCGCCGCTACGCCGCCAGCCGCCACCTGCGCTTCACGGAGCAGCTGGCGCTGATGGACCTCGCTGGCGCTGCCTTCGCCCACTGTGAGTTCGCCCGCTGCCAGGAGCTCCTCGACGGCGCGCCCGGCGAAGCGGACTTCCGCGCCGACCTGTACCGCATGTGGATGGCCCAGCACCGCGACCTCGTCCCCGCCGCGATGCGCCTGCTCGTCGACCCCGACCGCGCCGGAGCGACGCAGACCGCCATCTCGCAGATCGCCGCCGCCGCTGCGGGCATTCTCTTCGCCGCCGGCAAGCATGATGCGGCATCGGAGCAGCTGCGGATCTGGGCCGACGCAGCGCGCGCCGGCGAGAGCTTCGCCGAAGAGGCGCCGGTCCCGCTCGACTGTCTCCTCGCGCTCGCCGACGAGCCGTTGATCATCGAAGTGCGCGACGCGATCGCGGCCTGGGACGCACGCCGCGCGCTCGTCGACCGGTACGCCCCGTTGCAGGGCAGGAGCCTCGACATGGTCCGCGGCGCGCTCGCCTTGCGGCTGGGCGACCCCGCTGCGGCGATGGCGCACTTCACCGCCGGCGGCGACTGGGCTCGCGGCGAATGCTGCCCGGTCGACGAAGGACGCTGCCTCGCCGGCCTCGGCGATGCCCTCGTCGCTGCCGGCCGCCCGGATGAGGCCCGCGCGCGATACGCGCAGGCAGCCGCGGCGTTCGATGCCGCCGGCGCGGCGTACGAGCTTCGCCGCCTGCGCGAGCGCACGGCGTGAGCGCGCAGATGTCCGTCGAGAAGGCGGGCATCTCCCGCGCCGCCTTCTCGCGAGGCGCCGCCGTCTACTCGACGGTGACGGTCTTCGCCAGGTTCCGCGGCTGGTCGACGTCACAGCCGCGCTTCGTTGCGATGTGGTACGAGAGCAGCTGCATCGGCACTGCGCTCAGCAGCGGATACAGCAGCGGCTCATACGGCGGCAGTTCGAGCGCGAAATCGCACTTCGCGGCGAGCTCCGCGTCGCCCGCCGTGACGATGCCCACGACGATGCCTTCGCGCGCCCGCACCTGCTCGATGTTCGAGAGCATCTTCTCGCGCGTGCCGTCGTCGAGCGCGATGGCGACGACGGGCATCGTCCGGTCGATGAGGGCGATCGGCCCGTGCTTCATCTCTCCGGCGGGATAGCCCTCGGCGTGGATGTAGCTCACTTCCTTGAGCTTCAACGCGCCTTCGAGCGCCATCGGGTACTGCGCGCCGCGGGCGAGGAAGAGGAAGTTCTCGTGCGTGGCGAGCGCGTTGGCGATCTCGCGCACCCGGGCGTCGAGCCCGAGCACCTCGCCGACGAGCCCCGGCGCCCGCGCCAGCGCACCGATCCGCTCCGCCAGCCGAGCGGCGTCGAGCACGCCGCGTACGCGCCCGACGTGGCATGCGAGCAGGTAGAGCGCCGAGATCGATGCGGTCAGCGTCTTCGTGCTCGCGACGGCGACTTCCGGCCCGCAGCGCGTCAGCACCACGCCGTCGGCGATGCGCGTCGACTGCGCCCCCGGTGTGTTGCAGATCGTCAGCTGCGGCGCCCGGCGGCGCTGCGCGTCGGCCATCGCCTCCAGTGTGTCGACCGTCTCGCCGGACTGCGCGACGGAGACGACGAGCGTATCCGGCCCGATCAGCGCGCGGCGGTAGCGGAACTCCGACGAGTTGTCGACCTCCGCCGGGATGCCGGCGATCCGCTCGAAGTACGTGCGGCCGAGCATCGCCGCGTGCATGCTCGTCCCCATGCCGATCAGCACGACGCGCGAGACGCGCCGCAGCACGTCGTCCGCGAGGCCGATCGATTCGAGCGCAACGCCGGGCGGGTCGAAGATGGCGCGCCCGCGGAAGGTGTCCATGATGCACTCCGGCTGCTCCATAATCTCCTTGAGCATGAAGTGCTTGTGGGCGCCCTTCGCCGCCGAGACGGGGTCGAACGGCACGACCTGCGGCTGCTTGTCGGCGATGCGATCGCCGGCGGAGCTGACGTACTGCACGCTCGACGCGGTGATGCTGGCGATCTCGCCGTCGGAGAGGAAGGCCACGCGCTGCGTCTCCGTGAGCAGCGCCGGCAGGTCGCTCGAGACGAACATCTCGCCGTCGCCGTAGCCGATGACGACGCCGCCTGCGTTGCCCGCGCGCGCCGCCACGATCCGGCCGGCCTCGCGCTTCGACATGGCGACGATCGCGTGCGCGCCGCGGATGCGCACGAGCGTCTGCCGCAGCGCGGTGAGCAGGTCGTCGCCGGCGTCCATCCGCGCTTCGATGAGATGCGGGATCACTTCCGTGTCGGTCTCCGAACGCAGGTCGTGGCCGTGCGCCTTCAGCTCCGCGCGCAACTCGAGGTAATTCTCGACGATGCCGTTGTGGATGACGACGATGGCGCCGCTGCAGTCGAGGTGCGGGTGGGCGTTATCCGTCGTCGGCTTGCCGTGCGTCGCCCAGCGGGTGTGCCCGATGCCGCAGCGGCCTGGAGGGTAGGCGCCCTCGAGCCCGTCGCGGAGCGCCGAGAGCTTGCCGGCGCCCTTGACGACGGCGATCTCGCCGTCATCGAGGACGGCGATGCCGGCGCTGTCGTAGCCGCGATATTCCAGCCGCTGCAGCCCAGCGAGCAGCAGCGGCGCCGCATCGCGTTCACCCGTATAGCCGATGATCCCGCACATCAGCGCACCCCCCGCTCTGCATCCGGCGAGGCGACGCCTGCCGGGATCGAGGGTAGGCGCGCGGGGGTTGCCGCCGCATCATCGCGTCGGCGATGCGGGTGCCGGATGTATGTGCTGTCCATGCAGACTCCCTGCCCGTACGGGCGAACGCCCCGGCGCCGCCTGGCGCGGGGTGGCGATCCCAGTGTGGGTCTGCGAAGAGGGGGAGCAGGTGGATCCGGAAGCGGCGCTTGCGTCTCCGCTTCGATGCACGCTGGACGGCCTCTGTCGGGTGCTCGCGCGCCGCGGTTTGCTCCGTCCATATCGACTGTGCTGCCGAGAGGCCATCCGCCGAGTTGTTCGATCGGCCTCTTCCTCGTCACCCGGGCGCGCGCCGCACCCGGGCCTGGCGCTTCTTCTCTATGCTCCGGACTCTTCGCCTGTCGCGCACCTCCCTCTCCGGGCCGCGCCTCAGGGGCAGCCGACACGCCCGGGCGCGTCGTAGTCCACCCACGCCTTGCCGTTCGTGCTCGTCGCGCTGGGCACGGCACCAACCACGTCCGATTCTACCGGCTCGCCGACGATTTGCAACACGTCGCGCAGCGTCGATGCGAACGCCAGCGGCGCCCCCAGCGCCCGCCCGACCTCAGCGGGCGTGCCGTCGTCCAGGAAGCGGCCGCCGGTGTAGTCGAGCGCGTAGCGTGGCAGCACGACGAGGTCGCCGAGGTCCTGACCCCGCAGTTGCGCGATGATGTCCCGGGATGTGAGCAACCCCGACACGTTGACCCGCGGCCCGAAGAACTCGTTCTTCACCGGCTCGACGCGCGTGCCGATGCCGGTCAGCTCGCCGAGTTCGGTGGCGAGGCGCGCGAGCAGCGGCGCGACCAGCGTCGCACTCACGAACGTCAGCCGGCGCACGCTGCCCCGGGCGGGCCGCTCGCCGCGTCGTCCGTACGCCCGGCTGGCCCGGCGCCAGTCCTCGACCAGCGAGCGCACCATGCCGATGCCGTTCTCGAACTGGGGGAAGCCGTCGTAGGCGGCGGCCGCGGGCGGCTGCGCGCCGGCGGCGAGATAGTACTCGTCCGCGAGATAGACGCCGGTGCGCCCGTGCTCGCGCCGAACCCGCCGTTGCCACGGCCGCACCTGGGCGATGACGCCGCGGGCGAATTCCGGCGTGCAGGCATCGACCTCGTCGGCGTGGGCGCCGCGGAGGATGCGTTCCTCCGCCGTCATCGTCGCCCCCACCGGCACGATCGAGATGTTCTGCACCGTCGGGTACAGCGCCGTGAGGTCGGCGATGCTGCGTTCGAGGGCGGCGCCGTCGTTGACGCCGGGGCAGAGCACGATCTGCGTGTTCGCCTGGATGCCCATCGCGCCGAGGCGCCGCAGCTGCTCGCAGATGTCCGGCGCGCCGGCGTTGCCGAGCAGATAGCGGCGGAGGGCCGGCTCCGTCGCGTGGACGGAGACGTTCAGCGGCGACAGCCGCTGCTCGCCGAGCCGGCGCCAGTCGTCGTCCGTCAGGTTCGTCAGCGTCACGAAGTTGCCGTGGAAGAAGCTGAGGCGATAGTCGTCGTCCTTCACGTAGAGCGTCTTCCGCAGCCCCTTCGGATTGCCTTTGAGGAAGCAGAAGAAGCAGGCGTTGTTGCACGTCCGCACGCCGTCGAACGCGGCGTCCTGGAAGCCGACGCCGAGGTCTTCGTCGGGGTGCTTCGCGACCTCGATGCGCATCCGTGCGTCGCCGCGCACGACCTCGAGCTCGATCACGTCCTCGGCGGCCAGGAACTGGAAGTCGACGGCATCGCGGAGCACGCGCCCATCGATCTTCCGGATGCGATCGCCGACGCGCAGGCCGGCGCCGTCGGCGATGCTGCCCGGGCGCACGGCATCGATGACGCCGCCTTCGTTCGGTCGTCGCAAGCTGGGCGTGCGTCGTGCTTCAGTCATCGCTGCTGCTCGCTGTCGTGCTCATGCTGACCGGCGCCGGCGCCTGTCCGTCATTCGTCGCTCGCCGGCCCGGGCGCTTCCCCGCCGGCCGCGCCCGCATGACCTACGGTGCCAGCTCGTGCAGGCGGGCGACGACGTCATCGATCACTGCGTCCGGCGTCGATGCCCCGGCGGCCACGCCGACGCGCTCGCGCCCGGCGAGCCATGCCGCATCGAGCTCATACGCCGACTCGACGTGATGTGTCTCGACGCCGTGCTCGCGCGCCACGTCCGCCAGGTGGCAGGTGTTCGCGCTCTCGCGGCCGCCGACGACCAGCATGAGGTCGACGTGCTGCGCCAGCTCTTCCGTCGCCGCCTGCTGGCTCGTCGTCGCGTTGCAGAGCGTGTTGATCACGCGCAGCTCGCTGATGCGCTCCATGTGTGTGACGAGCAGCCTCTGCACGAAGCGGGCGAAGTGCGCTTCCGTCTCCGTCGTCTGCGAGAGCACACCGACGCGCGAGGGCATCCAGGCGGGCAGCGGCGCATCGAGCTCGGACTCGTGCTGCATCGTCAGCATCTTGCCGTTGGTCCAGCCGAGGATGCCGCGCACCTCCTTGTGTTCGGGGTCGCCGTAGACGATCACCCCGAACCCCTCGTCGGACAGCTTCTTCGCCCACTGCTGCGCGCGTGTCACGATGGGGCAGGTGGTGTCGACGACGCTCGCGCCGCGCGCTTCCAGCTCGCGGAGCACCTGCGGGCCGACGCCGTGGGCCGTGATCGCCACCGGCCGCGCGTCCGCCTGCTCGAGCGTGGCGATGACGTCGACGCCGTGCCCGCGCAGCCGTTCGACGACCTGTGGGTTGTGCACGGTTGAGCCGAGGCTGGTGATCGGGCCCAGCTCCCCGGCCGCTGCCTCCATCATCTCGACGGCGCGGCGGACGCCCATGCAGAACCCCAGCTCGCGTGCCCTGATCACGTGCATCGTGGTGCGTGTCCCTGCGCGACCGCGCGACGGCGCGATCGACATAACGTCCGTGCCGTATCTACCGGCTCAGTATAGCGAAGCGCCCGCACGCGAGGCGTCGGGATTATGCCGCGGCTGCAACCCGCGTACGGCTTCGCGGGCAAGCAGATGGTCGGCCGCTCGCACGTTATCCTGAAGCGACGGTTCGCAGGGCGGCGCCAGATCGCAGCGAGAAGGGATTCCACGCATGACCGATTCAGTCACGACACGCAGCGGACTCCAGTACATCGACGAGGTCGTCGGTGGCGGCGCGTCTCCCACGACGGGACAGCGCGTAAAGGTGCACTACACCGGTACGCTGACCAACGGGAAGAAATTCGACAGCTCGGTCGACCGCAAGGAGCCGTTCGAGTTCAACATCGGTGTCGGGCAGGTGATCCGCGGCTGGGACGAGGGTGTGATGGGGATGAAGGTCGGCGGCAAGCGCCGGCTGACGATCCCCAGCAGCCTCGGCTACGGGTCGCGCGGCGCGCCACCGGCGATCCCGCCGGACGCCGACCTGATCTTCGACGTCGAGCTGCTCGGCGTCAGCTAGCGAGGCGCGTTGCGGCGGGCGGAACTGCCATCGCAGCGCGATCGCGTTCACGGTGCCCGCGCGTGTGAGCAGCGGGCGGGCGTCTCAGCCGTCGCCGTCTGCGGCTTGGAGAAAGCGCAGCACGGCCGCGTTGAACGCCGCCGGCTGCTCGAAGTACGCTGAATGGCCGCTGTCCGGGATCACCTCGAACGCCGAGCGGGCGACCGCTCGATGGCACTGCTCGATGATCGCCGGAGGCGTGATCGCGTCGTGCTCGCCGACGAGGAACAGGACCGGGAAGCCGGCTTCCGCCAGGCGCGCGGCGGAGCTGCCGCGATAGCTCGCCAGCGGCGGCGCCAGGAAGTCCTTCGGACGCGGCGGGTTCAGCCGCGCGATCGACCGGTAGAGGAAGTCGGCCGATGGCGCCCGCTGCTTGAGCGCCGGCGCGACGGCGCGACGCAAGAGCGGCAGCTGGCCGAGCTCGCTCGCGCGGTGCTGCTTCTGGAGCGCGCGCACGTCGTCGGTCACGGCGCCGCCCGTCGTGCCAGCGAGGACCATCGCCCGGCAGCGCCCGGGGTTCCGCAAAGCGAAGCCGACGGCAGTGCGCCCGCCCATCGACTGGGCGACGATCGCCGGCCGCTCGATCTCGAGCAAGTCGAGCAGGGCGCGCAGATCATCGTGGAAGGCGGTGCGGCCGCGCTTCTCCTCGCCCTCGCCGTCGCGCGAGCGTCCGAAGGCGCGGTGGTCGAAGATGATGCAGCGATACTGCTTCGAGAAGACCGGCACTTGCTGCCACCAGCTCAGGTGGTTGCCGCCAGCGCCGTGCGCGAAGACCAGCGGCGGCCCCGAGCCGTGCGTCTCGTAGTAGAGCTCGATGCCGTTCACCGGCGCGAAGGGCATACCCCGATTGTAGAGGGTGGCCGGATAAACCAAAACCGCGAGATTCCCGAGTCTCGCGGTTCTGTGTCCGGGTCGGAGCGCCGATTCTGTGTCCCGGTCGTTGTGAGCGCCCCGACCCACCTTCGCGTCCCCGTCGTGCAGGAGGTCAAGCGTGCACGTCAGAGAAGGGTTCTTACACCAGCATCATAGAGAGCGGGCGTTAACTGCCTATTAAACGGCTTCTAAACAAGCTTACGAATCCGTACACATGCCGGATCGCCTCCAGCAGGCGCTCCCGGCGACTGAACGTCGCTGTCCGCAGCGGCGAGGAGGGGGCCGGCCCGCGACGCGGGCTATCGCTGCCTTACGCCGCGAGCCGGTCTTCGTCGCCGATCGCCCGCAGAAGCGCCTCGACGACCGCCGCCGAATAGCGGCTGCCGGCGCCGCTGCGCAGCTCGTCGAGCGCAGCCGCGAGCGTGAGTGCCGGACGGTATGCCTGATCGGTCGTGAGTGAATCGAGCACGTCGGCGACGCGGCAGATCAGGGCGCCGGGCGGGATCTCCGGCTCGCGCAGGCCGCGCGGGTAGCCGTGGCCGTCCGGCTGCTCGTGGTGGGCCGCGGCGCAGGCGACGGCGGCCGCCGGCAACACCCGCTCGAGGATCGCCGCGCCCATGCCCGGGTGCAGGCGCACGTGCTCCGTCTCCGCTGCGTCGAGCTCGGCCGGCTTCCGCAGCACCGTCAGGTCGACGCCGATCTTGCCGATGTCGTGCAGCAGCGCTCCGATCCGCGTCTGCTCGACGGTCTCCTCGTCGAGCCCCAGTTCGCGGGCGATGCGGACGGCGTAGGCCGACGTCCGCTCGCAGTGCCGGTAGTTGGCGTCGTCCCAGACGATCATCGTCTGGGTCAGCGCCTCGACGGTATCACCGAGGCCCATGCTGAATTGCGTCGTCGCGTCCGTCATCGCGCCTCCTCCCACCCAATCATCGACCGCGCAGCAGCGATCCATGAGCGGCCGAAGCGGCCGCCGCCGGAGCGCGCCAGCGGGTATGCCGGCGACGCCGCGCTATCCCCTCGCGGCGGCAGGCGATACGCTGCCGGGGCAGCCAACGGAGGCTTCTTGAAGATCACCGAGCTCCGCAGCCGGCGCTTCGTCTTCAACCACGAGGACCGACCCTTCCACCCGACGTGGCGGCCGTTCCCGGAGCGCCACCAGGACGTCACCGTCGTCGAGATCAAGACCGACGAGGGGATCACCGGCATCGGCGCCGGCGGCGTGTTGACGCGGCTGGGCAGCGTCGCGCCGCTCTTCGTCGGCAAGGATCCACTGGCGATCGAGGAGCACTGGCACACGCTGCGCAGCATCGCGCACCTGATGGGCCGGCCGTGGCCGATCGAGATCGCGCTCTGGGACATCGCGGCGAAGAAGGCCTGCGTGCCGCTGGCGAAGCTGCTCGGCGGCTTTACCGACAAGCTGTTGGCGTACTGTTCGACGGGCGAGATCCACGGCCTCGAACAGCGCGTGGAAGACGTGCTGCGCATCCGCTCGGAAGGCTTCCGCGCCGTCAAGCTGCGCTTCCATAACCCGGACTGGCGCATCGACCTGAAGACGCTCGACGCCGTCCGTAAGGCCGTCGGCGACTCGATGACGATCATGGTCGATGCCAACTGGGGCTGGTACCTGCCGGGCGACCGCACTCTGGGGCACTGGGATGTGAAGACGGCGCGCGCCGTCGTGCGCGAGCTCGAGCGCTACGACGTCTTCTGGATCGAAGAGCCGCTGTACGCGTACGACTACGACGGCCTGGCGGAGCTGCGCGAACACACGACGCTGCGCGTCGCCGGCGGCGAGTTGAACGCCGGCCTGCACGAGTTCCAGGTGTACTTCGACAAGGGCAGCCTGGACGTCTACCAGCCCGACTGCACATTCGCCGGCGGCGTCACGGTGGCGAAGAAGGTCGCCGGCATGGCGCAGGCGGCCGGCCTGCTGTTTTCGCCGCATACGTGGACGAATGGACTCGGCCTCGCCGCCAACCTCCAGGTTGGCGCCGCCGTCCCGAACTGCCCGTTCATCGAGTTCCCCTACGACCCGCCGAACTGGGTTCCCGAGTACCGCGACTTCATGCTCGCCGAGCAGCTGCGCATTGATGGCGACGGCTACCTGCACGTGCCCGACCGCCCGGGCCTCGGCGTCGAGCTCGACGAGGCGCGACTGGCGGCGATCGAGCGTGCGTAGAGGCTGGCCGCTCTGGTTCGGGCTCTTCGCGATGTTCGTCGCCACGGTCGTCGTCATCCTCGCCCTGGTCGCCTTCGGCGGCGGCGGCAAGCAGCGCGGCCTCGTCGTCCGCGACGAGGCGGGGCAGCCCGTGAGCGTGCGCTTCGACGACGGCCAGACGCTGACGCTGGAGGATCGGCAGGAGCGGACGATCGCCGCCCGGCGCAGCGACTACCCGCAGACGATGCGCGTCGTCACCGCCGGCGGCGCGCCGCTGTGGGAGCAGCGGCTGCAGTTCGAAGACCTCTCGGCGAACAGCTTCCGGCTCATCGTCGGACCTACGGGGCTCCTCCCCACGCCGCCGCAGAACGGCGGCTGACGGACGGCGCCGCCGATGAAAGGAATCGTCTCGTGCTCATCGACGACGTCACGCTGATCGACGGCACAGGCCGCGACCCTCGCGCCCACGCCGCGGTGCGCATCGAAGGCACGCGGATCGCTGCCATCGCGGACGCTGGCGCACTGGCCGGCGACGAGCGCACGGTCGATGGCCGCGGCATGGCGCTGCTGCCGGGCCTCACCGACGCCCACGTCCACTTCGGACTGACGGCGACCGAAGAGCAGCCGCCGCCCGAGAGCCCTGTCAGCTACGTCCTCCACGTCGTCGAGAACATCCGCATCGCCCTCGCTGAGGGGTTCACGACGGTGCGGGACGCCGGCGGCCTCGACCCGGCCTACGCGCTGGCGGTCGCCGAGCGACAGATCCCCGGGCCGCGGATCCTGCCGTCGGGCTCGTTCCTGACGCAAACGGGCGGTCACGGCGACCATCGCCCGGTCTGGGATGACGCGCCGCAGCCGTCGGTGCCCGGGCTGGTCGCCCGGCCGGAGATCTGCGACGGCCCCGACGCCGTCCGTCGCGCCGCCCGCCTGCAGCTGCGCCGCGGCGCCACCCAGATCAAGCTCATGGCCTCGGGCGGCGTCATGTCGCCGACCGACCCCATCGACAGCCTGCAGTTCACGGTCGAAGAGATGCGCGCTGCCGTCGAGGAAGCGGCCTCGTTCGGCACCTACGTCCTCGCCCACTGCCACACGTCCGGCGCCGTGCAGCGCGCGCTCGATGCCGGCGTGCGCTCCATCGAGCACGCCAGCACCATCGACGATGCCACCGTAGGGCGGATCGCGGCGGCCGGCGCGTACGTCGTGCCGACGCTCGTCATCATCGAGCTGCTCGCGCGCGTCGCCGACCTGCCGCAGTTCAGCCGCACGAAGCTGGAGCGCGTGCGTGCCGCGGCCGGCGAGAGTCTTCGCAGCGCGCGGCGCGCGGGAATCGCCATCGGCTCCGGCTCCGACCTCCTCGGCCCGCGGCAACGCCACCGCGCCGGCGAGATCATCGAGAAGGCGAAGCACCTCGGCGCGATGGCGGCGATCGTCAGTGCGACGAGCACGAACGCGGCGCTCTTCCGCATGGAGGACCGTATCGGCACGGTTGAGCCCGGCAAGGACGCCGACCTGATCCTCGTCGCCGGCGATCCGCTGGCGGACGTCGGCCTGCTCGCCGAGGCGGGGAACATCGCGCTCGTTGTCCAGCAGGGCGCCGTCGTGAAGGATCGCCTGCGCCAGCGGTAGCCGCGCGCGGGCGCGCGATCCGCGCATCCTCGGGCGCCGGTCGTACGCCGCTTGACGCTCACCACATTGCCGTGTACCTATGCGCCCGTTGGAGGTGTTGTTGGGCCGACCGCAGCAACGTCGCATGCTGCTCGCCATCGCCGGATGCGCCATGGCGCTCCTCGCCTCCGCTTGCGGGCTCTATGCCGGGCGTGAGCTGCAGCTGACGCCGACGCCGGCGCAGGCGAACCTCCTCGACGACGCCGGCTTCGAATCCGGGCTCGGTCCCTGGCAGCCCTCCGGTCAGGTCGGCATCGGCCGGGAAGCGCGGAGCGGCGCACGGAGCTTCATGCTGACGTCCGCCGGGAGCGCGCCCGCCGCCGCGTCGCAGACGCTGCGCTCGAAGGGGATCCCGGAGTACGTCTCCGGCTTCTATCGGGCCGATTCCTGGAACGCCGCGCCCAATGCCGGCTTCATCTCGTTCGTCATCCGCACCAAGGGCGTCGCCACGACGACGGCCGCGAGTGGCGTACGATTCTTCATCGCCGGCGCGCGGACGGCCCCGCGTGATCCCGATCCCGGTATCAGCAACCTCTTCATCGGCCGCGGCGCGCCGGCCGTCGGCGCCTGGACGTACTTCGCGTACCCGGTAGGCGACGCCGTCCGGCAGACGATCGGAAGCGCGACAGCGGCCGGCGGCGATGTCACACTCTCGCTCGAAGTTCGGGGAGGCGCCGTGAGCTTCGACGACCTCTACGCCGGCACGCAGTTCGATAACCCCAACCGCCCGCCGCAGCAATGACGCCCGTCCTTGCCCGCGACGCCGTCGGCAGCCGGTGTGGTGTGGTGATGTCCCGCGCATCTCTTCGATGCGGACATGCCACCGCCGCCGGCGTCCCGCCCACGGGCGTGAGCGGCGAAGCCCGTACAGGGCTCCGGCGGTGCTCCTGGGCCACCGGGCGGACGTCGACCGCGCCCGGATGCCTCTGTCCGCTGGGCGGCTCGCCATCGACGCCGCTTGCCCGATTCCTGACCGAATCGATAGACTTTGCTAGACATCCATCGTGAGAGGATCGAGACGCGTGCCCACCTACGAATATCTCTGCGACGCGTGCGGCAGCCGCTACGAGAAGCGCGAAGGCTTCGACGCACCGGCGAGCCAGAAGTGCCCCACCTGCGGCAAGCGCGCGAACCGCGTGCTCCACGCACCGCCCATCGTCTTCAAGGGCGCAGGCTTCTACAAGACTGACAGCCGCGGCGGCTCGGCCGGCCGAAGCGAGGCCGCCGCCACGGACGCGCCGGCGGAACCAGCCGCGGAGGCCACCGCCGCGACCGACGGCGCCAAGCCGAAGACGGACTCCACGGCCACCGAAGCGGCCGCCGCCGGCTAGTCCGCCGGCTACCAGCCTGAGGTGCGCCTCGTCATTCAGCGTGTCTCCCGGGCCAGCGTCGACGTCGACGGCGAGACGGTCGCCGCCATCGGCCGCGGTCTCCTCATCCTCGCGGGCGTCGCGGACGGTGACGACGAGCCGGTCATCCGTCGCCTTGCCGCCAAGTGCGCCGAGATGCGCCTCTTCCCGGACGCTGACGGCCGTTTCGCGCACAGCCTGGTCGATCTCGCCGGCGAGGCGCTGGTCGTCTCGCAGTTCACACTTCTCGCCGACGTCAGGCGCGGCCGCCGTCCGAGCTTCAGCGGCGCCGCCAGCCCCGGCGTCGCGGCGCCGCTCGTCGATGCCTTCGCGCAGGCGCTGCGTGCGCTTGGCGTCCGCGTCGCCTGCGGCCGCTTCGGCGCCCACATGTCCGTCTCGCTGGAGAACGATGGGCCGGTGACGATCGTCGTCGACAGCGCCGAGCTCGACCGGCCGCGGCGCGCGTAGGGGCGGGCGGTGGAAGGTGAGGCCGGAGGGCGGAGGCCGGTCGGGTGGCGGACAGTGGCGGGCGAAGCGACGACGGCGGGCCGACGTCGCGCGGATAGGGTCAGCTATGTCATTCTGTGCGTCGCTCTGACGCGGCCGGTGTGTCAGCGCCGGCCGTGTGTCCCTGTGTGCGTCCATGGGCCTTGAACATCGCGTCGTCGCGCACACTCCCTCTCCGTCGCAGCGGGGAGGGCCGGGGGAGTGTCATGTCGTCGGCAACCCGCGTCTGCGGCCATCTGCGTCATCTGCGGTTGCCCGCACGTCGTATCGACGTCCGGTTGTCGTCGTAGCCGATCACGTGGGCACGAGGCAGGCACCGCGGCCGCACGCGGACATCACGGCGTCGGCGGTCTGGGCGGCCGTCAGGCCGCTGCTGTCGATGGCGCAGCCGGGCCCCTCGGACGCCTGCACAAACGTCGCGTGCATGCGCTCGTACATGTCGCCGACGGCGCCGAGCTGCTTCTCGCGCCCGCCGGCGCGCCGCAGCAGATCGTCGAGCGAGGGCAGCAGCACGATGTACTGCAGCATGACGCCGACGCCGCGGAGCTCTTCCGCGTAGATCCGCAGCGCCCACGGCAGCACGACGCCATCGACGAAGACGCCGTACTGCGCCTCGGCGAAGGTCGCCGCCGCACGGGCGCAGGCGCGCGTCACGATCTCGTTCTGACGCTGCGAGCCCGCCTTCCACGGCGGCACGAACCCCATCCGCAGCCAGCCGTACAGGTCGTCCGTCTCCAGATGCAGCGTCCGGTCGTAGCGCTCGCACAGCGACTCGCAGACGCTGCTTTTGCCGGCGGCGGGCGGCCCGGAGACGATGACGACCTGCGACATCAGACGCGGCCGACGTCGAGGCTGATGTCGAGAGCCGGCGCCGAGTGCGTGAGCCGGCCGACGGAGATGTAATCGACGCCAGCCTCGGCGATCTCGCGAACGTTGTCGAGGGTGACGCCGCCCGACGCCTCGACGATCGCCCGCCCGCCGATGATCGCGACGCTGCGCCGGATGTCGGCGATGCTCATGTTGTCGAGCAAGATCACATCGGCGCCCCCCAGCAGCGCCTCCTTCGCGCCGTCCGGCGTCGCCACTTCGACCTCGATGCGCATCGTGTGGCCGACGGCGGCGCGCGCCGAGGCGACGACGGCTTCGATCTCAGCGAGGCCGCGCTCGCGGGCGGCGGCGATGTGGTTGTCCTTGATCAGCACCCCCGAGTTCAGGCCGAAACGGTGGTTCTGGCCGCCGCCGCAGCGCACGGCGTAGCGCTCGAGTGTCCGCAGCCCCGGCGTCGTCTTGCGCGTGTCGAGGATGCGGGCGCGCGTCCCGGCGACCGCGTGCGCATACTCGTCCGTGAGCGTCGCGATGCCGGAGAGCCGTTGGAGGAAGTTCAGCGCGACGCGCTCCGCCGAGAGGATCGACGCGAGCGGCCCCTCGACCTCCGCCAGCTCCCTCCCGGCCTCGACGCGCTCCGCATCGGCGATGAGCGGGTCGAACTGCACCTCGGCGTCGAGGCTGCGCATCGCGGCAGCGGCGACGGCGATGCCGCAGACGACCCCCAGCTCCTTCGCGCGCACGATGCCGCGGCCCCACTGCTCGGGCGGCACCAGCGCGCGCGTCGTCACGTCCTCGAAGGCGCCATCTTCTTCGAGCGCGGCGATGACGACCTGCTCGATGAGATGGCGGGGCAGCGGCGCCGGCGCCGAGGCCGCGTTCACTTGGTGGCCGTCGCGCCGGGGACGCGCGCTCGAACATCCAGGGTCACACCTCCCAGCCTGTTGTCGAAGGCTCGGCCGTCTCGTGGTCTGGTGCGGCGAGCCTGGCGGGCGCCGCGACGCTGGTTAGGCCGCCCGCCGGAACACCAACCGCCGCCGCCACCCGTCGCGCGGCTCCGGGAAGTCCGTGCGAAAGTGCGCGCCGCGGCTCTCCTCGCGCAGCAGCGCCGCCTCCGCCATCAGCCGTCCCACGAGCAGCAAATTCGACAGCTCATGCGAGGGCCGGTCGTGCGCCAGCGGCAGCCCCGCGCGCCACGCCGCCAGCTGCCGCGTCGCCTGCCGCAGGCCGTCGCCGTCCCGCACGATCCCCACCGTATCCCACATCAGATCCTGGAGCGATGGCCGGTCCGGCGCGCCGGCGCCCTCCTGGCCGTACGCCGGCAGCTCCAGCGCGCCGTCGGTCGGCGGCGCCGCCTCGCCGCTCGCCGCGAGCGACCGCTGGACGACGCGCTTCGCGAAGACGACGGTCTCGAGGAGCGAGTTGCTCGCCAGCCGGTTCGCGCCGTGCACCCCCGTGCATGCCACCTCGCCGCAGGCATACAGCCCCCGCACGGTCGTCTCGCCCCAGGTGTTCGTGCGCACGCCGCCCATCAGGTAGTGCGCCGCCGGCGATACCGGCACCGGTTCGCGCGTGATGTCCAGCCCGTGCCCGAAGCAGTAGCGGTAGATCTGCGGGAAGCGCGCCCTGATCCGCCCGGCGTCCAGGTGGCGGACGTCGAGGTACACGCGGTCTGTGCCGGTCGCCGCCATCTCGCTGACGATCGAGCGGGCGACGACGTCTCGCGGCGCCAGCTCCGCCTGCTCGCTGTAGCGCGGCATGAAGCCCTCTCCCCCCGCGTTTCGCAGCACCCCTCCTTCGCCCCGCACCGCCTCCGAGATGAGGAAGATCGGGACGCCCGGCATCCGCAGCGCCGTCGGGTGGAACTGGATGAACTCCATGTCCTCGACCTCGGCGCCCGCGCGGTAGGCGAGTGCGATGCCGTCGCCGGTCGTCACGTCCGGGTTCGTGCTGACGCGGAAGAGCTGCCCGCAGCCGCCGGTCGCCAGCACGACGGCCGCGGCGTCGAAGCGCTCGGTCGCGCTCGTCCGCGTGTCCATCGCCAGCACTCCCGTGCAGCGGCCGTGCTCGACGACCAGCTCTTCGACCTGCACGTACTCCTTGATCGTGATCCGTGACATGCGCGCCAGCCCGCCCAGCGACAGCTCGATGTGGGCGCCGGTCGAGTCGCCGCCTGCGTGCAGGATGCGGTTGCGGCTGTGCGCCGCCTCGCGGCCGAGCTGCACCTCGCCGTCGGTGCTGTCGAACGGCACCCCGAAGTCGACGAGGTCGTGGATGCGGTCCGCCGCCGCTTCGACCAAAATCCGCGCCGCCTCCGCGTCGACGAGGCCGGCGCCGGCCGCGATCGTGTCTTGCAGATGCAACGCGCTGTCGTCGTCGCTGCCGACGGCGGCGGCGATGCCGCCCTGTGCGTACCTGGTGTTGCACTCGTCGATGCCGCCCTTCGTCAGCACGCAGACGCTGCCGTGCCGGCGCGCCAGAAGCGCGGCGTACAGCCCGGCGATGCCGGAACCGATGACGATGTAGTCGTATCGCTGCGTCATGCCGCCTCCCGACTTAGTGTCACTAGTACACTAACTCGACGCCGATCCGCGGTCAACCGCAGCCTCGACCCCCGTTTCGCGCTTCCCGCTCCCCCGTGGCGGCGACGCCTCGCTTCTCGCCTTCATCCCGACCGTCGTCAAGCCGTCGGTCCGCCGTCAGGCGCGCGTGCGCCGGCGCGACGTATGCTGATGCGCATGAAGCTGCTCGCCGTCGGCCGGCTCGTCTTTGGCGCAGTCGTCGTCGTCGCCGTGCTCGTCGGCGCGATCTTTGCCCTGCGCCCGTCGCGCCCGGCGCCGCGCGAGTCCGCCCAGGCCGCCAGCACACGGGCCGCCCGCACGGCCTTCGCGCCCGTCACCCCGCTGCCGCCGAGCATCACGCCGCTGCCCACTCCCGCCGCCGGCCCGCGCCTGCTCGATGTCGCGTCGGGCGCGCTGTCGGTGATCCGACTCGGCCCCGGCTTCTTCTTCGTCCATCTGATGTCCGACGGCAGCGTGCTCGCGAGCGACGGCGCCGGTAACCTGCAGGCCGTCGCGCGCGACGGCAGCGTGCTCGCGCGCGTCTCCGGCCACGGCGCGCCGGCGCTGAGCTTCTCCGCCGACGACCGCTATGCGATGTGGGTCTCCGCCGACGGCCTCCGCACGTACGACGCGGTCACACGCGCCGAGGGCCGCACGCTGCCCGCCGGCGCCACGTTCCCGCGCCAGCTCGCCGATGGGAGCGTCATCCTCTGCGGCGGCCAGCCCTGTACCGCCTCCGTGCTCATCGCGGGCGATGGCACGGCAGTGCGCAGCTTCGGCGCAGCGGCGGACTCTGTCGCCGCCTCCGCCGATGCGCTGACGCTTGCCTGGGCGATGCCGGATGGCATGCACGTCTTCGACCGCACCTCGGGGATGGAGCGGACGTATCCGGGCGTGCAGTGGGTCGCCGGCGGCTTCGCACTCTCCGCCGACGGCTCGCGCCTACTCTACGCGCGCCTCACCGGCGACAACGCCGTCCACATCCGCCTCGTTGACCTGAAGGCGGGCGCGGAGCGCGAGCTGTACAACGCGCCGCGCGGCGCCCGCGCCGAGGGCCTCTCCTTCGTCGACGCGACGCGCGTGAGGTTCACCGTTACGCTCGATCCGGCGCGCCCGGAGATCCCGGGCACCGAGTACACCGTGAACGACGACGGTACGCAACTGCGGGCGCGGCCGCTCGCGCGGCCGTGGTCGACGTGCGGCCCTGCCTGCGGCCTGCCGTCGGCGAGCGACGTCGGCCCCGGCGGCGTGGCGTTCTGGTGCGAAGCGCCGGCGACCGGGCAGGCTGGCGGCGGCTGCAGGGCGCACCTCGTGCGCGTCGACCGCCAGGCGGGCACCGTGCGCGACCTCCTCGTGACGGGCGACCCCTACTCCTACGCCGTCTCGCCCGACGGCGCGACGCTCGCCGTTGCGGTGAGCCGCGCGACGACGATCGTGCACCTGATCGGCATCGCCGACGGCAGCGAGCGCACGGTCGACATCGGCGCCACGATCCCCTTCGCAAGCCAGATCGCCTGGTTGCCGGACGGGCGAGCGCTGCTGCTGGTCGGCGGTGGGAAGTGAGGCGGCTGGTGACCGCAAGCATCTGGTGCGTCCGCGCGCGTCTTCGGATGCCACGGCAGCCAAGTCCAGATGCCTTCGGCCCGGCCCGCGCGCATGAGCGCGTCGACGTGCGTCGCGGCGAGCGGCTTCGAGCCGCCGGTGCGCGCCGGCGAGCGTCACCGGCGCGATCTCCACTCTACTGCGCGCGCTCGCCGTCGTCGGCGATGCCGAGCTGCTCGCGATAGTCCGGTTCCAGCGCCTGCAGGATCCCTGCCGGGATGTAACGGTCGTACGGCAGCTTCAGCGCCATCGAGATGAGCTGCGGCGGCACCGGCAGATTCGGCGCGTCGGCGATCACGCCCTCGGCCTTGAGGCGCGCGATGTCGTCGTCGCCGTACCCGAGCTCGCGCAGCACCTCCTCGTTGTGCTCACCGAGCAGCGGCGCGGGCGTGCGCGTCTTCGCCTCGAAGCGCCGGAACTTCGCCGCCAGGTGCTTCTGCACCGGCCGCCGGCCGAGCAGCGGCTGCTCGACCATGTCGAACTGCCCGCGCGCCCGCAAGTGCGGGTCGAACAGCACCTCTTTGCCATCGAGCACGGCGGCCGCCTTCACGCCCGCCGCCTGCAGCGTGTGCATGACGTCGTAGTGGTCGCGCTGCGACGTCCACTCGCTGATCGCCGCGTCGAGCTCGTCGTGGTGGTCGAAGCGCGCCAGCACCGTCGAGAAGCGCTGATCGTCGGCCCACTCCGGGTGATCCATCGCCGCCACCATCCGCGCGAACTCCGCGTCGTCCGAGACGCTGATCACGCACCAGCGGTCGTCGCCCGCGCATCGATAGCAGCCCTGCGGCGCGGCGTGGTCGCCGCGGTTGCCGCGCCGCTGCCACAGACGCTGGTTCATCTGGTAGTCGAGCAGCGCTGCGCCCATCACCGGCATCGCCGCCTCCTGCTCGGAGAGGTCGATGTACTGCCCGCGCCCGGTGCGGCGACGGTAGTGCAGCGCTGTCAGCACGGCGCCGGCGCCGACGAAGCCGGAGTAAGGGTCGGTGAACGACATCCCCGTGCGCATCGGCGGCCCGCCCTCGTAGCCGGTGATCGACGAGATGCCCGATGCCGGCTCCAGCCCCATGCCATACCCGGCGAAGTCGCGCATCGAGCCGAACTGCCCGTAGCCGGAGAGCGAGATCATGATGATGTCCGGCTTCAGCTCCTTCAGCGACGCGTAGCCCAGGCCGAAGTTCTCCATCACCCGCGGCGTGAAGCTCTCCGCGACCACGTCGGCGCCGGCGATCAGCTTCCTGAGGATGGCGATCGCCTCCGGCTTCGTCAGGTCGAGCACCATCTCCCGTTTGTTGGTGTTGCGGATTGTGAAGTACGACGACCGGTGCCAGTGATGGTCCTTGCCGTCGTTGTCCGTCGTGATCAGGCTGCGCGTCACGTCCAGGCGGTTGGGCGACTCGAAGCGGATCACGTCGGCGCCGAGGTCGGCGAGGATACGCGTGCACGTCGGCCCGGCGAACACCTGCGTGAGGTCGACGACGCGGATGCCGTCGAGCGGGAGCGCCGCTTCGTGGCCGTTCATGACACCCCCCGGTCGCTGAGGATCGTCAGATCCTCCGTCGTATATCCCAGCTCGCCGACGAGCACCTCGGCGTTCGCGTCGCCGAGCGCGGGCGCCGGCGTCATACGCAGCGGCGTCTCCGACATGCGGAACGGCGCGCCCGGCAGCCGCAGCTCGCCGGCCGGCGTCGGCTGCGTCTCGAAGAATCCCCGCTCGATGAGGTGCTCGTCGGCCAGCAGGTCCGCCGCCGTCGGCACCGGCGCGAACGGCATGCGCAGCGCCTGCGCCGTCATCACGATCTCGGCCGCGCTGTGCGTCGAGAGGTAGGGCTCGATGAGCTTGTCGAACTCGCGCCACTGGATCATGCGCTCGCCGCCCTGTCTGAAGAAGGCCGACTGGTCCAGCGCCGGGTCCTCCATCAGCAGCGCCATCGGCGAGACGGTGTCGCCGGCCAGCGGCGACGGGAAGCCGCCGGCGCCCGGAATCATCACCAGGTATCCGTCCTGCGCCTTCACGATGTCGTTTGGATAGCCGAAGATGTGCCGCGAGTAGTAGCGCCGCCGCACGGCGCCCTGGTAGGCGTACATCGCGGCGTTGTACTCGTCCGCGGCCGCCGCCGCTTCCGCCAGCGACACGTCGACGTGGTCGCCGCCGCCGCGCGACGCGCGATTCCCGAGCGCCGCCAGCACCCCGAGCCACAGCTGCACGCCGGCGATGTACTCGCCGGGCTCGCCGGCCGTCGTCAGCGGCTCGCGGTCGGGCTCGCCGGTGTTGTACATGATCGAGCTCATCGCCATCGCCGTCAGGCTATTGCCGTCGTAGTCGGCGTACGGCCCCGTCGCCCCGAAGGGCGACACCTGCGCCACGATCAGCTCCGGGAACGTTGAGCAGAGGTCGTCGTACGTCAGGCCCCACGTCGCCAGCGTCGACGTCTTCTCGCCGGCGACGAACACGTCGGCGCGCGCCAGCAGCTTCTTCAGCACCACCTGGCCCGACGGGACGGAGACGTCGAGCGTGACGCTGCGCTTGCCGGTGTTGAGGTGGAGGTAGAGCGCGGACTTCCCGGGGTCGGGGATGTCGCCGGGAAACGGCCCCCGCCGCCGGCTCCAGTCGCCGCCCGGCGGCTCGACCTTCGTGACGCTCGCGCCCGAGTCGGCGAGCAGCTTCGTCGCGTACGGCCCGGCGATGCCCTGCGAGATGTCGACGACGCGCAGCCCTTCGAGCGCCCGATCACCCACGGCGTCCTCCCTTCCGGATGCCGCTCAGGATACGGCGCTCGCTGCCACCGCGGTAGGGAGGATGGAGGCTGGAACTGGAGGTTGGAGCCGGTGCTCGGAAGCGCACACGCGTCCCCGCCCCAAAGGGGGGGCGGTGCGATCACTTCCCGAGGACGCCGGGGACTACGACGCAAGCCCCTCCGGCGCGTCGAACACGAGGCGCGGCCCTTCCGGCGTCTCCGTCAGGTCGAGCGTCGCGCCGTCGAGCGCGTCAGCGACGGCCGGCTCGATGGCCAGGATGTGGCGTTCGTCGTGGTCGATGAGCTGGTCGCCGTCGTGCTCCTTGCCGATGGCGAGTGCCAAGCCCTGGTCGGTCTGCGCGATGCGGAGGATATCGGCGTCGTCCTTGCGATTCTGGTCGAGCGTGTCGTGGAGTGCCGCGGCGGCCTTCTGGCTGACGAGCAGCATTGCGCGCTCCTTTCGGCGCCCAAGTGCGGGCGCGATCCACCATAACAGAGCGCACCGGCGACGACGCACCGAGGTGGTACGCCTGCGTTGCCGCCCTCAGTCCGCGCGGGTGAGATGGATCGAGCCCGTCTGGGTGCGCAGACGCACCTTCGGTCCGCCCGTCGCCGGCGGCTGCCCGCGACGCCGCGGCGGCAGGTCCGACGTCACGGCGCCGACCCGCGTCTCGGCGTCGATGTAGATCGGGGCAGTGGTGTCGACGGCGAACACGATCGGCCCGATGTGGAGTTCGATGTCGACATCGCCCGGCACCACACCGCGATAGCGCACCGGCCCGCAGCGTGAGCGCACATGCACGGCCGCGCCCGGCGCGTCGACGCTGATCGAGCCCGTGCGCCCGTTCACGCGCAGCTCGCCCGTCACGCGCGAGACCTCGATCGTGCCGCTGCGCGATTCGACCGTCGCAGCGCCGCGCACATCGCGGAGCCGCACGCGGCCGCTGCGCGCCTCCAGTTTCACGCTCCCCGCGATCCGCTCGACCTCGACGGTGCCGCTGCGCGAGACGACAGTCGTCTCTCCCTCGATGTCGCGCACCTGGCTGCGGCCGCTGATCATTTCGCAGTGGATGCGGCCGTGGACGCCGGAGATCTCGACGCGCCCGCTACGTGACAGCACGCGCACGCTGCTCGTCATCGGCACCCGCACGCGATACTCGACCCGCGTGCCGCGCTGAGCGAGCTTGAGCAGGCTCCAGCCGCCGGACGTCTCGCGCAGCGCCGGCGCGCGGACGACCACCCGGCCATCGACCTCCTGCTCCATCCCCGCTTCGACGGCGCGCACCGCCTCGTCCGCCTCGTCCGATGACACCGACCAGACGTGGACCTCGGCCTCGACCTCGACGCGATCGAGCGGCCGCCCTTCGACGAGGACGCGGCCCGCGCGCGCCTCCAGGTGCAGCACCGACTCGGTGCCGGTGACGAACTGGCGAGAGACGCTGCGTACCAGCTCCATCAGCTCGCCTCGAAGCCCCAAAGGCGCGTCGTGAAGTCGTTCCAGCGGCCGCGCGCGCGGGGCAGTTCGCCCAGCCGCACCAGGCCGGGGTCGAGCGCGCGGCGGATCGCCGCTGCCAGCTCGCGGCGCGAGTGCGGCCCGACGAAGCGCGCCAGTTCGACCGAATCCTGCACGACGACGAACGTGGGCAGCAGGTTGATGCTGAACCGCCGCCGCAACTCCGGGTGGTCGTCGATGTCGACGCTGCGCACCGGCATCCGGCTGCCCGCCGTCAGTTCGACGCCGCCCGGCCGCGCGGCGAGCGGCCGCTGCCGTACGCGCGACGACGTGAATTCGACGACCAGCGGCACGGTGGCCGCGCCCGGGCTCTGTGACTCGTTCGCTGGTGCTCGCCCGGTCGCGACATCGGTCGTCATCGCCACTCGCCTCCGTCCCAGCCGGCGCTCCACGCGCGCCGGCACCCGCCGTCGCCCTGGCGACAGCGCGTGTATGAGCGCGATCGTCCGCAGAAGGCCGGCGTGGGCGCGGTCAGCATCGCCAAACCGGCGGCGATCGTGAGGCCGCTGAGCCAGCCGCGCGTCGGGTCGATGACGCCGGCGAGCAGCAGCGCCGCCAGCACGAAGGTCGCCAGCCGCGTTTCTGGCACGACGCGGAGATCGAAGGGGCGCCACGGCCGCCAGCCAAGGGCGGCAAGCCCGGCGAGCACGGTGAGGGCGATCAGCGGCGCCCGCGACGGCTCGAGCGAGCCCGTGAGCAGTAGCAGGGCGATGACGAAGACCGCGACGCGCATGATTCCGCCTCTTCCCTCAGCGGCCTGTCCGGGCAGCGTTCGTCGCCAGCAGGCGCTCGCCCGCGCTGCCGTCGAGCCGCAGTCCGAGCGCCACCAGCGCGCCGGCCAGCGCCGCTCGTGTGCTCCGGCGCGGCAACGCCGCCTCGAGCCGCCGTACCTCCTCCAGCCGCACCAGATCGACGCCTCGCAACTCCTTCGCGCGCAGGAGCAACGCCAGTTCGTTGAGCAGGGTGAATTCCATTTCGCGCCTCCTTCGGCACTGAGCCCGGATGTCACTCCCGGTCGTCGTCGCCGCCGACCCAGCCCGTGAACTTCGCCCCGCGATGCCGGCCGTGGGCCTGCTCGCCGCGCCAGCCGGGCGGCGGCGAGGCGGCCTCCATATTGCGCAGCGACCGCGCGAGGGCCTTGATGAACCAGCTGTTCGCCGATGTCCCGGCGCGTTGCGCCGCCTGCGTCGCCAGGTCCTTCAGCTCCGCCGGGATACGGATCGTGATCTTCTCGACGTCGCCCTCGGCCGCCCACGCCACAGACTCGTCGCCGCCGCCGTTCGCGGCCTTCTCCTCGACCTCGAGCGCCAGCCCGCCCGGCCGGTACGCCAGCCGCAGCCGATAGTGGGCGGCGACCCGCTCGTCGATCGTCCGCACGACCTCCGAGAGCAGGTCGTAGGCGGCGCGCTCGAGCGGCAGGCGGGCGGCATCGAGGTAGGTCTCGATCGCGCGGCGCCGGGCGTCGTCGTCGACGAGCGCCAGTGGCGCCCGGAGAGCGTCGAAGAGAGGATCGATCGCGAGTTCGTGTCCGGCCGCCAGCGTTGCCTCCGTCTGCCACTTCAAGACTGCGTGATGATGGCATAATGCTGGCATCGATGCAAGCCCGCTTTGTGGAGGCTCGGAGGTATGAACGCTGAAGGGCCTGGAGCCTGGCGGGAAGTCGGGAGGCTGGAGGGGGCAGTGCCGGCTGGCGATCGTGCGCGATGATGCGCGGCCTCGAACTGGCGGAGTCGGGAGGCTGGCGGGGGAGTGCCGGGCGGTGAGGAGCGAAGGTGCGGCGCGCCTGTGCTGTGTGCTGTTGCCCTGTGCTGGTTGGCTGTGGGCGCGAGCGGCACGCCCTCGCCGACGTCCCGAACTCGAAGCAGTGGTCCGCGCCCTTTGCTGCTGTCCCCGTTCGCCCGTCGCCCGGCGTACTCACGTCCCTCGCCCCTCGACAAACTTCCTCGTCCCTCGACCTACCTGCCGCACTGGCACAGTAGTTGTTACACTGCCCGGAGGCGATAGGCAGCAAAGCGCCGAAGGGAGGAGCCATCATCATGGTCCAGCGGACGAAGAGCGTCGTCACGCCAGAGCGCTTCGAGCAGGGCCTCAGCTATGAGCAGTTCCTCGCCCGGCTGGATCGCAACCGCGAGCGCTTCGACGAGAACTACCGCGGCACCAGCATCCCGGCCGAGGAGGCCGCCGCCCTGAGGGCGCTGGTGGCGAAGCCGGACGGGCCGGCGAAGATGCTCGTCCTCGGCGAATCCTGGTGCCCGGATGTCTTCCGCGGCGCCCCCGTCTTTGCCTGCATCGCCGCGGCCAGCGGCATCGACGCCCGCTTCTTTTTCCGCGACGAGAACAAGGACATCATGGCGGAGTTCCTCAAGGACGGGGAGTTCGAATCGATTCCCGTCGCCGTCTTCTACACGAAGGATCACCGCTACATCGCCCACTGGATCGAACGCCCGCAACTCGCGAACGACGAGATGAAGACGAAGCTCCGGCCGATGTACGCACGCTTCGGCAAGCCGGATATGACCGACGAAGAGAAGCAGGCGGTGCGCGCGGAGAACATCGCCTTCCAGCATGGCCCGATCTGGGCGAACTGGCGCCAGGAGACGATCCGCGAGGTGGTACGCCTGCTCGACGGGCAGACGGCCTGAGTCGACGCCTCCGCAGGCATCAGCCGAAGCGGCGTCGGTGAGAGCTCACGCGTCGCCCCTCTCACCTTCGCGCTGCGCTGCGTTCCCGGACGTACTGCCGGCCCTGCTCCAGCGGCCCAGCCCCGCGCCCACGCGTGACCCCGGTCTCTGCCCTCCCAGTGACCTCTGCCTCCGCCCTCTGGACGCGGATCTCTGACCACCGATCCTCCCGCCGCCAACCTCTGACTGCCGGCCCCAATGCGCCCGCCCGCTGACTGCCGGCTCCAATGCGCCCGCCCGCCGTTACAGTTCCGCCATCGCTTGCGATGCACCTCGCCATACCCGCCGGCGTATCATGAGAGAACGCAGGACGGTACGCCGCGCGGGAAGGCTTCATGAGCTCCTTCAAAATCGGCCGCATCTTCGGCGTCGACATCGGCGTCCACTGGAGTTGGATCTTCATCTTCGCCATCGTCACCTGGTCGTTTGCGACGGGTGTGCTGGCGTCGGTCTACCCGCAGTGGTCGAGCGCGGCGCGCTGGGGCGGCGGCGCCGTCATCGCCTTCATCTTCTTCATTTCGATCCTCCTGCACGAGGTCTCGCACTCCGTCGTCTCGAACCGCAACGGCCTGCCGGTCCGCAACATCACGCTCTTCGTCTTCGGCGGCGTCTCGAACCTCACCCGCGAGCCCGACACCCCCGGCCTCGAGTTCTGGATCGCCATCGTCGGGCCGCTGACGAGCTTGGCGCTCGGCGCCCTCTTCGCGGTCGGCTGGGCCGTCAGCCGTCCTTTCAACGAAGAGCTCGCCGGCATCAGCGCCTACCTGGCGCTGATCAACGTGTCGCTCGCCGTCTTCAACATGCTGCCGGGATTTCCGCTCGATGGCGGCCGCGTCTTCCGTTCGATCGTCTGGAAGCGCAACCACGACCGCCTCCGCGCGACGCATACCGCGTCTGTGCTGGGACAGTGGATCGCCTACGGCATCATGGGCATCGGCATCCTCTACACGTTCTTCGGCGGCATCTTCGCCGGCGTCTGGTTCCTCATCATCGGCTTCTTCCTGCGCAACTCGTCGGTCGCGAGCTACGAGCAGCTGCTGATCGAATCGACGCTGAGCCAGATTTGCGTGCGCGACATGATGCGCACGCACATCCATCCCGTCGGTCCGGAGATGACGCTCGAGGAGCTGGTGCACGAGCGCTTCCTGCGCGACGACGCCCGCGCCTTCGCCGTCGTCGCCGCCGGCGAGCTGGCGGGCCTGGTGACCCTCAGCGACGTGCGGAAGGTCGAGCGCGACGACTGGTCGCGCACCAGCGTCTATCGCGCGATGACGCCGGTGGCGCGCCTCCACACGGTGACGCCGGACGAGAACCTGGCGCAGGTGCTCCAGCTGATGGCGAAGAACGACGTCAACCAGCTGCCGGTGTTGCGCGGCCGCGAGCTGCTCGGGCTGGTGACGCGCGGCGACATCATGCGCTACGTCCACGTGCGCGAGGATCTCGGCGAGCAGGCGGCGCGCGAGCTCGTGCATCCGGACGGCCATGGCGGCGACGACGACGACGGACTCGCCCGGCGCTCGGCCGCCGATCTCGCGGCGCCGCCGCCGGGCCGCGGCGGCTTCCTCAGGCACATCCTCCCGCGCTGACGCCGCCCAGGCTTCACCGGCAGCCGACCATCCAACGTCCAACATCCAGGATCGCCACGAAGCCGGCACGCCGCCGATGGCTCACGCCGCGTCCTTCCCGGCCGCGCCCATCGTCCGGCCATCACCCCCACGGCGTCCGGATGCCCTCGCGCTGGAACGCCGCGATGAGCCGCGCCCGCAGGACGCCTGCCACCTCCCACTGGCTGCCCGGACGCACCGTCCCGGTCACCTGCACGGCGAGCCCGTTCGCATCGATGGTCTCGACGCGCAAGTACGCCGGCGCCGTCACGACGATTCCCTGGTAGAGCGGGTCGAGCGCCAGCTGGCGGCCGACGTCGTCGACCACGGCGCGCACGTGGTCGATGTCCGACGTGACGACGACCGGCACGCTGACGCGCACCTTCGCGAAGTCGCGCGTGTAGTTCGCCGCCACGATGACGGCGCTGTTGGGCACGCTGTACACCACCCCGTCGACGTCGCGGAGCAGCGTTCGGCGCAGCGTCACGTCCTCCACCGTGCCGGTGACGCCGGCGATCGCCACGACATCGCCGCGCGCGTACTGGTTCTCGCCGAGGATGAAGAGGCCGTTGAGCGCGTCGCGCACCAGCGTCTGGGCGCCGAAGCCCAGGGCGATGCCCGTGATGCCGACGCCCGTCAGTGCGGGGCCGATGTTGAAGCCGAACTCCGGCAGGATGGTGAAGAGCGCCCAGAGCATGAAGACGACCTGCGCCGTCCGTTCGATGACGCCAGCGAGCGTGTCGGTGCGCCGCCTGATCTCCGCCGGGTCGCGGCCCGCCATCTGGCGCGCGATCGTCGGTGCCAGCGCCACCCGCACGATGCGGCGGACGATCGCCGCGCCGACGAGGGCGAGGAAGAGCGCACCGAAGACGGCCGGTCCGTGGTCGCGAAACCACTGCCCCGCGTCGGCGCGCGTCACGTCGACCGTCGCTGCCAGGAACATACGCTCAGCAGTATAGGCCCGTCAGCCCGGGCCGTCGCCGCACGGTGGGGAGGGGAGCTTCGGTATACGTCGTCGAGCGAAGAACCGCCCTCCCGTCACTCCACCGAGTGTGGCCGAGTGTACGTGACACTGCCGTCGTGCGGAGCGTTCGAATTGCCGCTGCGGGTGATGCCGCGGCGCGCCTGCCAAGGGACGGGCGTGGGTATGTCCAACGCCGCTGGGTCACCGTTCACTGAGGAGAGGCAGAATCCCGAAGCGAGGGGCGCCGGCACACCGCGGCGATGGCGCGCGGCCGCGTGCGGACGGCGCCGACCGGATCAGCGTGCTCCACGGTCCTCCCTCCCGGTTCGCATGGCATCGGAAGCTGGCGGCGCTGGCCGAGCGCGACCCGCGCCGGGTGGCGGGCGTGCTGCTGCTGGTCGGTGCGATCACCGTGCTGATGGGGATCATCACGGCGCAGGCGCTGTACAACGGCACCTACAGCACGACGCAGAACACGATCAGCGACCTGGGGGCCAACCCGCTCCACGGCGGGCCGCTCAAGCCCTCGGCGGTCGTCTTCGACCTCGCCATGATCGTCGCGGCGCTCCTGCTCATCGGCTCCGCGTACTTGCTGCAGCGGGCGTTCGGCGCGACTTTCGTAGCGCTCTCCATGGCGCTCTTCGGCGTCGGCGTGCTGGGGGTGGGGATCTTCCCGGAGAACCTGTCAGGCGTCCACACGAGCTTCGCGGGGCTCGCCTTCCTCGGCGGGGCGATCACGGCGATCCTCTCGTATCGGACCACAGGGAGGCCATTTCGCTACGTCGCGCTGGCACTGGGGACGTTCGCGCTGCTGACGATGATCTTCTGGATGGCGGCGCCGTCGGCGTTCGAACGGCTGCTGGGCGCAGGCGGCGTCGAACGCTGGGTGGTATACCCGGTGACGATCTGGGCGGCGAGCTACGCGGGCTGGTTGCTGCATCGCGAGTGACCGCGACGGCCGTGCAGGCGTGCACGCGTCGCCGGCGCTACACCGGCTCGAGGGCGGCGCCGACAGCGGCCGGCGCTTCGACGCGGATCGCGTCGCCGGGACGGACGCGCCCACCCCCGAGGACGATGCCCATGATCCCGGCCTTGCGGATGATGCTGCCGTCATCGCCCTTGAGCGCGACCTGCGCCAGCAGCCGCTGGTCGACGACGTCGAGTTGTTTACAGGGGTCGCGGAGGCCGGTGATCTCGACGACCGCCGTCTCGCCGAGATGAAGGCGGGTGCCGGGCGCGAGGTCGAGGACCGGCAGGCCGCGCGTCGTGATGTTCTCGCCCATGTTGCCGGGCCGCACGACGATGCCGAGCGGCGCCAACTCGTCAAACAGCTCGCTGTGGACGATGTGCACCTGGCGCCGGTTGGGCTCGGCCGGATTCCGCGCCGCCCGCGAGCGGTGACGGACGAAGGCGCCGGCGTGGTAGTCACCGTCGACGCCGTGCCCGGCGACGAGCGTGATCTCGTCGCGCGCGATCTTCGGGATGCCAGGGGTGTCCTTGCTGCTGACGGAGATGACGCTGGCGGCGTTCACTGCGTGCTGATCCTTCTTCGGCATCGCGCATGTTCGGTGTGCGGGCAGTCTAGCAGAGTGGACGCGGAGGGTTCTGATCGGAGGAGGCAGGAGAGGCCGGAGGACGGGGCGAGAGGAGTTGCGTGCCACACCCGCCCACCGCCGCGGCTGCGCTCCTGCAGGATGGGAGCGCGCCATCGAAGCTCCGCGTGACCAACTCCCCCTGTCCGCAGCGTGGAGCGGCCAGGGGCGCGCGCCCGTCGCTCGACGCACCCAACATCGGCATAGTGGCGAGATCCTTCGCTTCGCTCAGAGAATGGCACTCGGCCGCACGTGTCGGGGGCGCGGGCCGTGCCCTCGCAGAGCGGAGAGCCTCCCCGTATGCTTTCAGGGATGACGACGACGCAACGCTTACACGATGAGCGCGAACTCACGGCGGGCGTGCCGCTGTGCGCACCCGATGGGCGTCTGAACCGCGCGGCGATCGGCTGGTCGCGGCGCCCCCTCCATCGCTGCAACTTGCCCGCGTCGCTGGCCCGGAAGAAGAAGTGGAACTACTGGGCCGTGACGAGCGAGGACGTGCTCTTCTCCGCCACCATCGCCGACATCGACCGGCTCCAGCTGGCGGGGGCGTATCTCTTCGAGCGCGGCAGCCGGCGCCACATCGACAAGAGCGTCGTCCGGGCGCCGGGCACGATCGCGATGCCGGAGACCATCGCCGGCGACATGGTGATCGAACACCACGAGATGCGTGTCATGCTCACCGACGACGGCGCCGGCACGCGGCTCCGCGTCTCCGCGGCGGACTTCGGCGGCCTGGCGCTCGATGCGGACGTCGTCGTCGAGCGGCCGCCCGGGCATGAGACGCTGAACGTCGTCATTCCCTGGTCCGAACGCCAGTTTCAGTTCACCTCGAAGCAGAACACGCTGCCGGCATCCGGCTTCGTCCGCCTCGGCGGCGAGCGCTTCGAACTCGGGCGCGGCGCGTTCGGCTGCCTGGACTACGGTCGCGGCGTCTGGCCCGGGCACACCGTGTGGAACTGGGGCGCGGCGTCTGGCGTGCAGGACGGGCGCACGCTGGGACTCAATCTCGGCGGTCGATGGACGGATGGCACGGGGATGACGGAGAACGGACTCTGCGTCGACGGGCGTCTGACGAAGATCAGCGAGGACCTCGACTTCACCTACGACCGCAACGCCATGATGCGGCAGTGGCGCGTGCGGACGACGGTCAGCGATCGCATCGACCTTCGCTTCGAGCCCGAGTTCGAGCGTGTCGCCGGAAGCGGTCGTCGCGACTCCTGGTTCACGAGCGCGCATCAGATGTTCGGATGCTACTCAGGCCGCGTCGTGCCGGGCGATGGCGACCCGATCGAGCTGCGCGACCTCTTCGGCTGGATTGAGGAGCACGAAGCGGTCTGGTAAGGCTCCCCGCTACAGCGTACGCTGTTGCCTTCCGGAGATGGCGACGCGTCCGGGCGCCACGCTTCTGCGACATGGCAGCGCGACAATGACGGACGGGCGTGGCGCCGGCGTCGCGTCGACGGAAGCAGTCGTTGGATTCTTCGGTTACCCCGAACCGCCTGTCCGCAGGCTCACCGCGATGGGCGGCGCTCGTGCGCCGTCGCCCGGTCGCCGTGGCCGCGCTCTGCGCCTCTGCGATCGCCATCGTGGCCGTCGCCTGCGGTGGCGGCAGCCAGAGCCGGGCGACGCGCCCGAGCTCGTACCTGCCCAATCCGACGCCGACGGCGCCCGCCGGCGCCGGCGAGGTCGTGCGCGGGATCACCTACTGCACCGCCGGCAAGATCGCGCTGAAGATGGACCTCTACTACCCGAAGACACGGGCGGCGTCGATGCCGGTCGTGCTCTACCTGCACGGCGGCGCCTGGGAGTTCGGTACGAAGCTGTCCTCCGGCGGCATCGTCAACTTCTCGCCGCTGCTCGAGCGCGGCTTCGTCATCGCTTCGGCGGACTATCGCCTGGCGCCGCCGGACAAGTTCCCGGCGCAGATCTACGACGTGAAGTGCGCCGTCCGCTCGCTGCGCGCGCGTGCCGGCCAGTACAACATCGACCCGCAGCGGATCGGGGTCTGGGGCGCGAGCGCCGGGGCGCATCTGGCGATGCTGCTCGGGGTGACGGATCGATCAGCCGGCTTCGAGGGGGACGAAGGGTACGGCGACCAGTCGAGCCGCGTGCAGGCCGTCGTCGACATGTTCGGTCCGGCGGACCTCACGGCGCCCGGCTTCGTGCAGAACACGCAGGGCATCTCCCAAGCGGTCTTCGGCGTCCCGGCGAACTCGTCGTCGGACGTGCTGAAGAAGGCCAGCCCGATCACCTACGTCTCGAAGGACGACCCGCCGTTTCTCGTCGTGCAGGGCGCGCAGGACACGGTCGTGCCGCTCTCGCAGTCGCGCGAGTTCGTCGCCAGGCTGAAGGCTGCGGGCGTGCCGGTGATCTTCATCGTCGTGCGCAACGCCGGCCACGGCCTCGCGCCGACGGAGCAGGGGCCGATGACGCCGAATCCGGTCGCCGTCCTCGGCTCCGTGGCCGACTTCTTCACGGCGACGCTGCGCAAGCCCTGATCGCCGGCGAGCCGACCGCCGCCGCTACTCCGCGACCGGCTCGGACTGCGCGTCCGCGGCCGGCGGCGGCGGCGATGCCAGCGCGGCCACCCTGGCGTCGAGCGCGTCGGCCGCGGGCGAGCTGCCGTTCGGCGGCCGGCCGATCACGCTCAGCTCCAGCAGTTCGGCGACGTCGAAGGTCTTCATCCGCTTCTCTTCGTCCGGTTCGACGGTCGGGATGCCGTCCTCGAACATCTGTATGCAGAACGGGCAGGCCGTCGCGACGACCTGGGCGCCGGTGCTGTACGCCTCTTCCGTCCGCGCGACGTTGATCCGCTTGCCCTTCGACTCTTCGACCCACATGTGGGAGCCGCCGGCGCCGCAGCAGAAGCTGTTCTCGCGGTTGCGCGGCATCTCGACGCGCCCGGCGCCCGGCAGCGCGTCGACGATGTCGCGCGGGCCGTCGTAGTTGCCGTTGTGGCGGCCGAGGTAGCACGAGTCGTGATAGGTCACCGCCAGCGGCAGCTCGTGCTTCGGGCGCAACGCGCCCTTCTGCAGGAGCTGCGAGAGGAACGAGCTGTGGTGGATCACCTCGAACTTCCCCTCGAACTGCGGGTACTCGTTCGCGAAGGTGTTGAAGCAGTGCGGGCAGTTAGTGATGATCTTGGCGACGCCCCTGGCGTGGAACAGCTCGATCAGCGCCTGCGCCTGCGTCTGATACAGGTACTCGTTGCCCAGCCGACGCGCCGGGTCGCCGCTGCAGGACTCCTCGTCGCCGAGGCAGCCGTAGCTCACCCCGGCTTCCTTGAGCAGCCGCGCCACGGCGCGCGTCGTCGGGATGTTCCGGTCGACGAGGGCGCCCGAGCAGCCGACCCAGTAGAGGTACTCCTGCGTGCCGTCGAAGGTTGGCACGTCGAGCCCCTCCATCCACGACGTGCGGCTGAACGGCGTGCCGCGCCAGGGGTGACCGCGCTGCTCGATCTGCATCAGCGTCTGCGCCGCCGTCTCCGGCATGTTCGCCTCGTTCATCGTCAGGAAGCGCCGCATGTCCTGCAGCGCCGGGACGTGCTCGATGAACACCGGGCACTGGTACTGGCAGGCGCCGCAGGTCACGCAGTCCCAGACGGGGTTGAAGCCGACGGAATCGATCAGCGTCAGCTCTTCGATGGCGCCGTTCGCGCCGTCGCCATCGACGGACTTGCCCGGCCGCAGCGCGTCCCAGACGAACAGCGGCGACTGCACCTTATGCACCTGGAACTCGATCGCCGTGCGCATGTCGTGCATCACCTTCTTCGGCGAGAGCTCCTTGCCGGTGAGGTAGGCCGGGCAGTTGATCTCGCAGCGGCCGCACTCCGTGCAGGTGTACGGATCCAGCATCTGCTTCCAACTGAGGTCGGCGACGGCGCCGGCGCCGAAGCGCTCGGCGTTCTCGAAGTCGCGGATGGGCTGCAGCTGGCCCGTCGGCGCCACGCGGCGGAAGAGAATGTTGAACGGCACGGTGAGCACATGCGAGTGCTTGCTGTACGGCAGATAGTTCAGGAAGAGCAGGAAGTCGTAGAGGTGGGCGTACCACCAGAAGTCGAGCCAGGCCTGTTGCATGTTGGTCGACATGCCCGTGCGCAACCAGACCTGCGAGAGGCCAAAGGAGAGGAACGACCACGCCTGCCCGGACTGCGGGTCGGTGGCGAACTCGAAGCTGTTGAGGAAGACATCGGACACCATCAGAAAGCCGATGAACCAGAGGATCAGCCAGCCGTCGAAGTTCAGCGTCATGCGCGCCGGCTTCCAGAACGCGCGCTGGTACGCGGCCATTAGGCAGCCGACGATGACGAGGATGTTGAAGAGATCCATGGGCGCCCGGATGATCACGTCGTACCAAGCGCCGCCGAGGTGCTCGAGGGAGATCTCCGTGCTGAAGCCCTTGAGCAGGAAGTTGATCGTCCGCACCTGCAGGACGAGGAAGCCCCACCAGATCATCGAGTGCAGCACGCCGCTGTACCAGTAGCGCTTGCGCGCCACGCGCGCGTTGCCGAGCAGGTAGGGCACCATCGAGACGACGCGGTCGATGAGCTTGTCGAAGCGATTGTCGCCACGCCCGGTCGCGAAGATGGCGACCTTCATCGTCACGGAGTAGGCGAAGAAGGCCAGCGCCGCGACGAAGGAGACGTAGTAGACGTAGTTGCCCGGGAACTCGTGCGTCGGCAGCACGCGGCCTCCTCAATTCAGGCGGTCGATTGTTGCGAAACGATCATATCGATGCGATTCTCGTGGAGCAATCAGAACGGCCGAGGCGGCGAGCGTCGTCCTCGGATATCGCGACGGCGAGGCCGAGCAGGCCGGTGCTTGGGCGAGCGTTCACTGCCTCCCCGTCCGCTGAGCGGCCGCCGTCTGGCGGTTGAGGCAGCCGCGCGTCGGTCGCGCCGGGTGGTCCGACCCGGATCGTGACCGAATCGAACCCGTTTCAGTACGCCAACTGACATTACAGCGGCATTGCAGAATCGTCTCTGCAGATGATTTCCATGTCGAAGGGCATTGAGTCTGTCGACGTACACACGTACAGTAGCCCGTGGCGGGACGATCTTCGGATCGACGGGAAGGGATGGTGTTTTGGGACTCGGAGGGCCGATGCACGTCACGCCTCACGCTCGGGGAGCAGTCGCAACCGCACCACAGACCGCCAGCGTCCACCCATTCACCACCGGCAGCGGTCGCGCCACCGGCGACCAGCGCGCCGTCGGTCAGCCAGACGGCGCCGGCACCCTGCCCGGGGAGGGCGCCCACGTCCTCATCGTCGATGACGACCCGTCGATCCTGCGCATGCTGCGCATCGTCTTCCTCGGCGACGGCTTCGAGGTGACGACGGCGACGAACGGCCAGGAGGCGCTCAACGCCGTACAGGAACGGATGCCGGGCGTCATCGTCCTCGACCTCGAGATGCCGATTATGGACGGCCGTGAGTTCTTCCGCGAGCTGCGCGCCCGCGGCCATGCGGTGCCCGTGCTCATCCTCTCCGCCTATGGCGCCGAGCGGGCGCGCCTCGAGCTGAAGGCGGAGGCGTTCGTCAGCAAGCCGTTCGAGCCGGACTACCTCGTCGGAGAGGTGCAGAAGCTGCTGATGGTCAGCTGACCAGCGCCGGCGAATGAACCGGGGCCGGGAACCCGCTACACTGTCTCGATCGGACCCGGGGACGAGAGAGCGAGCGGATGATGGGCCAGCGGGGCAAGCAGTACAACGTCGCCGTCGTCGGCGCCACCGGCATCGTCGGCGCCGAGTTCCTGAAGATCGCCTCGGAGCGGTCCTTCCCGCTCAAGGGCCTGAAGCTGCTCGCCACCGAACGCTCCGCCGGCACACGGGTCCGCTTCGGCGAAGGCGACATCGAGGTCGAGGCGACGACGCCGCAGTCCTTCGCCGGCGCCGACTTCGTCTTCATCTCCGCCTCGGGCGCCGCCTCACGCGAGTACGCGCCGGTCGCCCGCGATGCCGGCGCCATCGTCATCGACGATTCGAGCGTCTGGCGCCAGGATCCATCGGTGCCGCTCGTCGTGCCGGAGGTCAACGCCGCCGACGTCGAAGCGCACCAGGGCATCCTCGCCATCCCGAACTGTTCGACGACGCCGCTCGTCATGTGCCTCTGGCCGCTGCATCGGCGCAATCCGGTCACGCGCATCGTCGCCGATACGTATCAGTCCGTCGCCGGCACCGGCACGGCCGCCGTTCGAGAGCTCGAATCGCAGTCGCGCGCCTGGGCCGATGGCCGCGTCCCCGACGCGCCGACGGCCTACCCGCATCGGATCGCCTTCAACCTGCTGCCGCAGATCGACGTCTTCATGGACAGCGGCTATACGAAGGAAGAATGGAAGATGATGGCGGAGACGCGGAAGATCATGCACGAGCCGGATCTGGCGCTCTCCGCGACGTGCGTCCGCGTGCCCGTGTTCGTCAGCCACAGCCTCGCGGTTCATGCCGAGTTCGCGCAGCCGATCAGCGCCGCCGCCGTGCGGGAGGCGCTCCGCGATGCGCCCGGTGTCGTCGTTCAGGACGACCCGGCGACCAGCACCTACCCGATGCCGCAGGACGCCGCCGGCCGCGACCCCGTATACGTCGGCCGCATCCGCGAGGACATGTCGCGGCCGAACAGCATCGCCATGTGGATCTCGTCCGACAACTTGCGCAAGGGCGCCGCGCTCAACGCCATCCAGATCGCCGAGGAGATGATCGCCCGCGCGCTCGTGTAGCGCCGGGCCGCGCCAGCCCATGACCCAGTCACCGCTCGGCCGCATCCTCACGGCGATGGTCACGCCCTTCACGCCGGACGGTGCCGTCGACTACGCGCAGGCGCGACGGCTCGCCCGCGCCCTCATCGAGTCGGGCTCGGACGGCGTCGTCGTCAGCGGCACGACCGGCGAGGCGCCGACGCTCGCGGCCGCCGAGAAGCTGCGCTTGTGGTCCGAAGTGAAGGACGAACTGCGCGACAATGCCGCCGTCGTCGCCGGCTCCGGCGATAACTGCACCGCCGACAGCATCGAGCTCAGCCGCGAGGCCGCGCGCACGGGGGTCGATGCGCTGCTGCTGACGACGCCGTACTACAACAAGCCACCGCAGGAGGGCATCTTCCGGCACTTCGCCGCGATCGCCGAGGCCGTCGAGCTCCCCTGCATCGCCTACAACATCCCCACCCGCACGGGCATCAACGTAACCGCGGCGACGCAACTGCGGCTCGCGCGCGTCGGCAACATCGTCGGCGTCAAGGAGTCGAGCAGCGACTTCGGGCAGATCGCCGCCGTGATCGAAGCGGCCGGCGCCGGCTTCCGCGTCTGGTCGGGCAACGACGAGGACACGTTCGCCGTCGTCTCGCTCGGCGGCTACGGCGTCATCAGCGTCGCCACCCATCTCGTCGGCCGCCAGGTGGCGGCGATGGTGGCGGCGCTCGTCGATGGACGCCTCGCCGAGGCGGCGGCGGCGCATCGGCGGCTGCTGCCGCTGATCGACGTGCTCTTCTGCGTCACCAATCCGGTGCCGCTGAAGTACGCGCTGAACCAGCTGGGCTATGACGTCGGCGGCTTCCGGCTGCCGCTCTGCGAGCCGGACGCGGCGTCGGCGGAGCGCATCATGACCGAGGTCCGGCGCCACCCGGTCGAGCTGCCGCTGCCCGTCGCGCCGGGCTGACGCAGCCCCGCACGGCCGACGCGGCGCGCGCTGCGCTGATCGCGCCCGCGCGCTCGACATACTCCGCACACCGGCGAAGCTGCTCCGGCACCCGGGCGATGTTGAGACGCGCGCAGCAGTCCACACGGGTCGCCGCGTGCTCGCCTCGCCGCGGCGAGCGTGCGCCCCGGAACGCCGCGCGAACCGGCGTTGCCCTTGCAGGACGGAAGCGCGGCGCCGGGATGCAGCGCCGCGCTCTTGTGCGCGTCGTGCGCTCACGCCGCGCTCCTAGCGAGACGCCGTGCCGCCGTTGGCCTCGATCAGCGGCTTCGCCTGCACCTTGATCGTCTTCGGCTTCATCGACTCGGCCTTCGGCAGCGTCAGGCAGAGGACGCCATCCTCGAACGACGCCTGCGCCTTGCCGGTGTCGACCTCCGTCGGCAAGCCGATTTGTCGGACGAAGCTGCCGTGCGTGCGCTCGTGCCGGTAGTAGTTCTCGGCCTTGTGCTCGTGCTCCTGCCTGGACTCGCCCTTCAGCGTCAGCACCTGGCCCGTCACCGAGATGTCGATGTCGTCCGGCTTCATCCCCGGCAGCGACGCCTCGACGACGACGTTGTCGCCGCTCTCCATGACGTCGATCGGGAAGGACATCGACCCTCCGTTGCCGCCACTGGGGAAGAAGCTGCGGAGCGCGGAGGGCTCATCGAAGAACCGGTCCATTGTCCGGCGCAGGGCGGAGATGTCCGAAAACGGATCCCAACGAGTGATGTCTGCCATGTCTGTCCTCCATGTACGATGCATGTGCGGCAGCGCCGCCTATCTGTGTTCGTTCTAGCATGGCGCTTGGTGCAAGTCAAGTCCTATGACTGGTCAGCACTCAATGATCCTTCGTGCCCGCCGATAAGATGCCTTGCGTTGCAGCGCCGGCTTACCCTACACTTGAGCCATGGCGAAGGATTTCTACGACGTGCTCGGCGTCAGGCGCGGCGCCTCGGAGAAAGAGGTGCGCGCCGCATACCGCAAGCTGGCGCGCAAGCATCACCCTGATGTGAACCCGGGCGACAAGGGCGCCGAGGCGCGCTTCAAGGAGATCAACCAGGCGAACGAAGTGCTCTCCGATGCCGACAAGCGCGCAAAATACGACAAGTACGGCGACAGGTGGGAGTACGCCGACCAGATCGAGGAGGCGCAGCGTCAGCGTGGCCAGCGCTACGCGGGAGGCAACGCCAACGGCGCCACGTACCAGGATTTCGATTTCGACATCAACGACCTCGGCGACCTGGGCAGCGTCTTCGGCAGCATCTTCCGTCGCGGCGGCAGCAGCACCGGCACCGCATCACGGCGCGGCGCCGACGTCCAGCAGCCGGTCGAAGTCACGCTCGAGGAGGCGTTTCACGGCACGTCGCGCATGCTCGAGATGATCGCGACCGAGGCGTGTCCGACGTGCGGCGGCTCCGGGGAGATCGCCGGCGCGACCTGCCACACCTGTCGGGGCACGGGCATGGTGCAACGTCCGCGCCGGCTCGAGGTGAAGATCCCGGCCGGCGTCGCCACGGCCTCGAAGGTGCGCATCGCCCGCGAGGGCACGCCGGGCGCCGGTGGCGGCCAAAACGGCGACCTGCTGCTCGTCATCAGCGTGCATCCCCACAACCGCTTCGAGCGTAAGGGTGACGACCTGTACGAAGACGTCGACGTGCCGGTGACGACGGCCGTGCTCGGCGGCGAGGCGGAAGTGCCGACGATGACGGCGCGCGTGATGCTGAAGATCCCGCCGCTGACCCAGAACGGCCGCGCCTTCAAGCTCAGCGGCCTCGGCATGCCGCATCTCGGGCGCGACGGCAAGGGCGACCTCTACGCGCGCGTCCGCGTGCGGCTGCCGGACCAGCTCGACGACCGCCAGCGCCAGGCGTTCGAACAGCTGAAGGAGGCCGGCGTATGACGGACTGCCGCCGGAATGCGATGCGGGAGGATGGAGGGTACAGGGCCGACTGACTGCGGTTCTGCCGCAGTCACTCCCCGCAGAGATGACAGAGGATCACCGGGACGACTACGAAGAACCGTGTTACGTGATCTCGATCGCGGCGCGGATGGTCGGCATGCATGCCCAGACGCTGCGGCAGTACGAGCGCATCGGCCTCGTCGAGCCGAAGCGCACGCGGGGGAACATCCGCATGTACTCGCCGTCGGACGTCGCGCGCCTGCGGACGGTGCAGCGGCTGATCGCGGATCTCGGCGTGAATCTCGCCGGCGTGGAAGTGATCCTGCAGATGCGCGAGCGCATGCAGGCGATGGAGCAGGAGTTGGAGCGGCTGCGGTACGAGCTGCAGCGCGAGCGGGATCATCGCCTGCCGGCGCCGCGCGAGTGACCGGCGGGCGAACGCGACGCTGATCCCAATCGCTGCAACCGCTCGCCACTGCGGGCGAACGTGAGCGAGCGCGGTCGGGACAGCGGGGCCGTCGTCGAGGCGATCCGGTACGCGACCACACACCCGGAGGACGGAAGATGATGAGACAAGACAGGTTCACCCAGCAGGCCCAGGAAGTGCTCGCCGCGTCCCAGGAGATCGTCCGCCAGCAGCGTCACTCGCAGTGGGACGTCGAGCACGTCCTCCTCGCCCTGCTCCAGCACCAGGACGGCCTCGCCGGTCGCATCCTCGAGGCGATGCAGGTCGATGTCCGCGCCCTCAGCCGGCGCGTCGCGGACACGCTCGCCCGGGCGCCGAAGCTCGCCTACGACGTCGTGCAGGTCTACACGACGCCGCGCATCGTCAAGATGCTCGAGACGGCGAACGCCGAGGCGGACCGCCTGAAGGACGAGTACGTCGGCGTCGAGCACCTGCTCATCGCCGTCGCGGACGAGCGGGACGGCGAGTCCGCGCAGATCCTGCGTCAGTTCAACATCGACAAGGAGCGCATCTACAAGGCGCTGCAGGACGTGCGCGGCTCCGCGCGCGTCGATTCGCCGACGGCCGAGAGCCGCTACGGCGCGCTCGAGAAGTACAGCGTCGACCTCACCGCCGCCGCGGCTGAAGGCAAGCTGGACCCGGTGATCGGCCGCGACCAGGAGATCAAGCGCGTCATGCAGATCCTGAATCGCCGGACGAAGAACAACCCGGTGATCATCGGCGAGGCCGGCGTCGGCAAGACGGCCGTCGTCGAGGGTCTCGCGTCGAAGATCGTCGTCGGCGACGTGCCGGAGAACATCAAGGACAAGCGCCTGCTGGCGCTCGACATGGGCGCGATGGTCGCTGGCGCCAAGTTCCGCGGCGAGTTCGAGGAGCGGCTGAAGTCCGTGATGGACGAGATCCGCCGCGCCGAAGGCGAAGTGATCATCTTCATCGATGAGCTGCACCAGGTCGTCGGCGCCGGCGCGGCCGAAGGCGCCATCGATGCCAGTACGATGATGAAGCCGGCGCTCTCGCGCGGGGAGCTGCGCGTCATCGGCGCCACCACGCTCGACGAGTACCGAAAGTACATCGAGAAGGACCCGGCGCTCGAGCGACGCTTCTCGCCCGTCTTCCTCGACGAGCCGACGCCCGACGAGACGATCGAGATCCTGCGCGGCATCCGCGCCCGCTACGAGGCGCACCACAAGGTGCAGATCAGTGACGAGGCGCTCGTCGCCGCGGCGCGCCTCAGTGACCGCTACCTCACCGAGCGCTTCCTGCCGGACAAGGCGATCGACCTGATCGACGAGGCGGCGAGCAAGCACGTCATCGAGCAGCAGTCGATGTCGCCGGAGCTCCGCGACCTGAAGCAGCGGCTCGATGAGCTGAACATGGAGACGGAGGCCGCCGCCACCCGTCAGGACTACGAGGCGGCGGCGCGCATCCGTCAGGACGTGCTCAAGATCCAGGGCGAGTACGACGAGCGACGCGCCGACTGGGAGAAGACGCACACCGCCGACATGACCGTCACCGAGCAGGACATCGCCGAGCTGATCGCGTCGATCACCGGCATCCCCGTGAGCCGCATGCTCGAAGGCGAGGCGGAGAAGCTCCTCCACATGGAGGATGCGCTGCACGAACGCGTCGTCGGCCAGGACCAGGCGGTCGAGGCCGTCTCGGAGGCGCTTCGCCGCGCGCGCGCCGGCCTGAAGGACCCGAAGCGGCCGATCGGCAGCTTCATCTTCCTCGGCCCGACGGGCGTCGGGAAGACGGAGCTCGCGCGCGCGCTGGCGCAGTACCTCTTCGACGACGAAGAGGCGATGATCCGCCTCGACATGTCGGAGTACCAGGAGCGCCACACGGTCTCGCGCATCGTCGGCAGCCCGCCGGGCTATGTGGGGTACGAGGAGGGCGGCGCGCTGACCGAGGCCGTGCGGCGGCGTCCGTACCGCGTCATCCTGTTCGACGAGATCGAGAAGGCGCACCCGGATCTGTTCAACCTGCTGCTGCAGATCCTCGATGACGGCCGCCTGACCGATGGCCAGGGACGGACGGTGGACTTCCGGAACACGATCATCATCATGACCTCGAACTTGGGCACCAGCTCCGAGAACAAGGGCCGCTTCGGCTTCGTCACCGCCCGCGCAGAGGACGACGGGGCGCGCTCCCAGCGCCAGGAGACGGTGGAGCGCGCGCTGCGCGAGGCCTTCCGGCCGGAGTTCCTCAACCGCATCGACGAGATCATCGTCTTCGAGCCGCTGACCGAACGCGAGCTCGGGCGCATCGTCGAGCTGATGCTCGATGAGGTCCGCCACCGCCTCTCCGACCGCCGCGTCGACTTCACGGTGACGGAGACGGCGAAGGCCGAGCTCGTGCGAGAGGGCTTCGACCGCGTCTACGGCGCCCGGCCGCTCCGCCGCACGGTGCAGCGCCAGATCGAGAATCCGCTGGCGCGGGCGATCCTCGCCGGCGACTTCGGCGAGGGTGACGTCGTCCAAGTCGACTACGCCGACGGCGGCTTCACGTTCACGCAGGGCGCGCACGAGCCGCAGGAAGCGACGCCGGTCGGCGCCCGCGCCTAGTCCGGCCGACGCCTGCGATCCGAGTCCGATGCGCATCGCCGCTCGCTGCGGGCCAACGCGGACGCGGCGATGCGACCGGCGGCCGCCATCATCCCGCCGCCGCCAGCGCCGCCGACCAGGGATGGCCGCACCGCAGCACGGCATCGCGCAGCCACGCGCGCTGCGCCGAATCGAGCAGGGGCAGCAGCGTCGCGAAGTCCAGCTTGTCGCGGCGCCGCAGGTCGCGGCTCTTGAAGAACAACAGCACCTCCGGCGCCACCGTCGGCAGGCCCCAGGGCGACGGCAGGATGCCACGGGCGACCGGAATGCGGACGGCCGACTGGCGCTGGAGCAGCCACTCGTCGCCTGCGCGGTCGTCCAGCTGGACGTCGAGGATGAAGCCGTCCTTCGGCCAGAGGATGCCGCTTGCCGGCACCGGCTCCCCGCGATCGCGGCGGCCGTGCAGGTGGCCGGGATGCCGCAGTTCGCGGCCGGCCCAGGGCTCCGCGTTGGTCGGCGTCAGCGCATCGTGCGGCACCAGCTGCCAGCCGCGCAGGTCTTCGAACAGCGTCCGTTGATCCTGTACGAAGACGGAGATGTCGACGTCCGCGTGCTCGCGGGTCTCGCGGCCGACCCAGGCGTCGACGGCCCAGCCGCCGCACAACGCCCACTGGCGGCGGTACGCCGCCATCAGTTCGACGACGGGCGCCAGCGCCGCGGGCACCCGCGGCGTGTGTGGAAGAGAAACTGATCGAGACAAGAAGATACGCTCCATCTGCAGTGACGCGCGTGCGCCGAGGTGGGCGACGCTGCGTCGTACGAAACACACGGTCGGGTTGGAGCGCAGCCGGTCGCCCGGCGGACTATCCCTGGCGGTTCCGCCGGCGAGCCGGGCCGCGGCGCAATCTGTTCAGCATGGTGCACCTCCGTGCGGGCGCAGTGTACCGCGGCGCGGCGAGGGGAGGCCTCCAACCGCCGCGGCTGGCCGCTCCCGGCCGGAGGCGAATCGTGCGGATCTGTAACACTTCGTCGCGCCCACCTGCGGGAGATCACCGATACAATGATCTGCCGCGCGGTGCGAAACTGCGGTATACGCGGATCACGCAGAGTCAGGGAGGTTCGCCATGAAGAAGATCGTGATGCTGGTCGGCCTTGCCGCCGCTGCCTACGGCGCCATGAAGCTGTTCCGCGGCAACAACGACGACGAGTTCAACATCGACCCCTACACCCCGGACACCGTCGCCTAGCGTCGTCTTCCGCATCATGGTGCGGCGGCGCCCGCCCGCCGCACCCCAGCCCGGCACGCAGGCGCGTCCTGCGATCCGCCGTCGAATGCGAGTTCGACGACGATCGGTTCTGCCTCTTCCATCGAGCCGGATTCTGGCCCGTGAGCCCGCCGTTCATGTCGTCTGCGGGACAGGGAAGCGAGCCCGTTCGGGTCGCCCGCGACGGGCGCCGTCCGTCGGGTGACGCTCCGGCGGTCGCCGCGGTTGCGCGTACGCGCGCGGTTCGCCGTCTACCGCGAAGATGACCGGCTGATGCGGCGGCACCCCGGGGCCGGCAGCGCCTACGCGCCGGCCGCGGCCGCCAACTCCGCCAGCGGCGCCTGCGGGCGGGCGCCGACGTGGCTGATCACCTCCGCCGCGCACAGCCCGCCGAGGCGGCCGCAGGCGACGAGGTCGCGTCCGTGCGTGAGGCCGTAGAGGAAGCCGGCGGCGTAGAGGTCGCCGGCGCCCGTCGTGTCGACGACGCGCTCGACGGGGGCGGCGGCGACCGCGCGCGTCGCGCCGCCGGCGACGACGACGGAGCCGCGCTCGCTGCGCGTCAGCGCCAGCGTCTCGCAGCAGTCGCGCGCGCGGGTGAGCGCCCGGTCGAAGTCTTCGGTCTCGTAGAGCGACGTGATCTCGGCCTCGTTGGCGAAGAGCACGTCGACGTGGTCGGCGACGAGGTCGAGGAACGAGGCGCGGTGCCGCTGGACGCAGAAGGGGTCGGAGAGCGTCAGCGCCACCTTCCGGCCGGCGGCGTGCGCCAGTTCGGCCGCGCGCAGGAACGCCGCCTTCGCCAGCGGCCGGTCCCAGAGATAGCCCTCGAGATACGTGATCTGGCCGGCGGCGATGAGCGGCTCCGGCACGTCGTGCGGCGCAAGCTCGACGGAGGCGCCGAGGTAGGTCTGCATCGTCCGCTGCGCATCCGGCGTGACGAAGATCAGGGAGCGCGCGGTCGCCGCTCCTGCGGCGAGCGGGGCCGTCACGAAGTCGACGCCGGCGGCGCGGATGTCGTGGCGGAAGACGTCGCCGAGCTGGTCGTCGCGCACCTTGCCGATGTAGGCGCCGCGCCCGCCCAGCGAGGCGATGCCGGCCATCGTGTTCGCGGCTGAGCCGCCGGACATCTCGATCCCCGGTGGCATCGCCCGGTAGAGCTCGGCGGAGCGCGCCTCTTCGACGAGCGTCATCGCGCCCTTCTCGAGCGCGTGCGCGATGAGGAAGGCGTCGTCGGCCCGCGCCAGCACATCGACGATGGCGTTGCCGATGCCGATCACGTCGTACTCCATGATCCTCCGATCGTCAGCGTTGAAGCAGGCTCGGGCGCGCGCGCTCCCTCGCCACCACAATGGGAGGGGCGACCGAGGGCTGGCGCGCCGCTCCCCGAGGCATGCTACCTGCGGCGGAACTCGCGGGCGATGGCGTCCGACGTCAGGTGCAGCATCGTCGGACGGCCGTGCGGGCAGGTGCGCGGCGACTCGGCCTCTTCGAGCAGCCGCAGCAACTCCCGTTGCTCGGCGTCGCTCATCGTCATGCCGGCGCGCACGGCGGCGTGGCAGGCGAGCGAGGCGGCGACGCGGTGCGACCAGTCGTCCGGCCCGTCGTCTCGCTGCAGCCGGTCCAGCAGCTCGGCGATGTGGCCGCCGATGTCGTCGCCCGCCAACGCCGCCGGCACCGTGCGGACGACGTAGCTTCCATCGCCGAAGTGCGCGATGTCGAAACCGAGGCGCTCGAAGGCATCGGCGTGCTCTTCGATCAGCGCCCGGTGCGACGCGGAGAGCTCGACCGTCTGCGGCCCGAGCAGTCCCTGCGCCTCCGGCCGGCCGGCGCGTACGGCCGCCAGGTAGCGCTCGTACAGCACGCGCTCGTGGGCGGCGTGCTGGTCGAGCAGGTACATCCCCTCCGGCCCCTCGGCGATGACGTAGGTGTTGCCGACCTGGCCGACGGGACGCAGCAGCGGCAGCCGCTCGGACATCGGCGCCGCCGCCGGCGGCTCAGGTGATGGCTGCCGCTGGTCGGGGAGGCGCGGCTGGACGACGGGCGTGCGCAGGACGAGCGGCGGCGCCGGCGCGGGTGCGGCCGACCAGAGGCCCGCCGAGGTCGTCGGCACCGGCGCCCGATCGCAGAGCACGCGCCGTACCGCGCGCTGCAGCACGCCGAAGACCGTGCGCTCGCGCCGCAGCCGCACCTCCGCCTTCGTCGGGTGGACGTTGACGTCGACCTCATCGGGCGGCACCGCGATGTCGAGCACGGCGATCGGGTGGCGGCCGACCGGCAGCATGCCCTGGTACGCCTCCTCGATCGCGAAGGTCAGCGCGCGATTCTTCACCCAGCGCCGGTTGACGTAGAGGCCGATGTAGTTGCGCGAGGCGCGGTGCAGCCGCGGCTCGATGACGACGCCGCGCACGCCGTGCTCGCCCTCGTTCGGCGGCGGCGCCACGACCTCGATGGCGGCGGCGGCGACCTCGCTGCCGTAGACCGCGGCGACGGCGTCGGCGAGCGAGCCGGAGCCTGCGGTCTGCAGGCTGGTGCGGGCGTCGGCGACGAGCGTGAAGCGCACCTCCGGGTAGGCGAGCGCGTAGTGCATGACGACGGACGCGACCTGGGTCGACTCGCTGCCCGGGGCGCGGAGGAACTTCAGCCGCGCCGGCTGCGAGGCGAAGAGCCGGCGCACGCTGAACGCCGTCCCCGGCGCGGCGGCGCCGGAGCCCTCCTCCAGCACGGCGCCCTCGCGCAGCTTGACGCGCGCGGCGACGTCGTTGCCGGCGACGCGCGAGACGACCTCGACGTCGCCGGCGGCGGCGATGCTCGGCAGCGCTTCGCCGCGGAAGCCGAGCGTCGCGATGCGCCAGAGGTCGTCCTCCCCGGCGACCTTGCTCGTCGCGTGGCGCTCGAACGCCAGCCGCAGCTCGCCCGGGTCGATGCCGCAGCCGTCGTCGACGACGCGGATCAGCGCCAGACCGCCCTCGCGCACCTCGACGGTGATGGCGCTGGCGCCGGCGTCCAGTGAGTTTTCGATCAGCTCCTTGACGACGGAGGCGGGTCGCTCGATGACCTCGCCCGCGGCGATCTTGGCCGCCTCCTGTGGGGCAAGGATGCGGATCGGCACGCGGTGCACCTCCGTCGCGATTGTATCACGCGCCTCCCGCGGCCGCGGACGCGCGCGGCGGGCCCGGATGGCGACGCCGGTCGCATCGTCACACCGGCGCGCCGTCAGCCGCGCTCACCAGCCGCGGACGCGTTCCGGGGGGATGCGCAGGAGGACGCCATGCGGGCTGGCGTTCGCCTCGACGTAGCGCCGGCCCGCCTCTTCGCCGAGGTAGTGGATCGCGAGTGCCAGGCGCCAGGCCTCGCCGGGCGCCGGCTCGACCGACGCGCGGCCGCGGACGATCACCGTGTGATACGGGGGACGTTCGTCGTCGATGCAGAGCTCCACGCGCGGGTCACGCTCGATGTTACGGTGCTTCTGCGTGCCGCGGTCCGTCAGGACGAGGAAGGCGCCGTCTGCGAAGCGATACCAGACCGGCGCGATGTGCGGCGCGCCGTCGCGGCCGACGGTCGCCAGCCGCGCGATGCGAGGCTCCTCGACGAATCGCCGCTGCCGGTCGCTGAGTTGTTCGCTGCTCATCTCTCCTCCCCTCGCGCTGGCGGCCTCTCATGCTGGCCGATCGTGATACGGCAGCAACTCCCGCAGGGCGACAACCTGCTGCGACCCGGGCACGACGCCGGCGTCGATGTTCGCCCCGTCGATCTGGCGGATGAACTCGCGGCAGCGGCCGCAAGGCGGCAACACGACGACGGCGCCATCGTCGTCCTTCCACACCGCAACGATCGCCTCGCTCCGCGTCTCGCCGGCGGTGACCATCGCTGCGATCGCCGCGTGCTCCGCGCAGAACCCCGTGCCCGAGCTCGTGTCGATGCAGACACCCTGGTCCGGGTTGCCAGCGTCCGTCCGGAGCGCGCATCCGACATCGCCGAACACGCGGCCGCCGACGATCCGTGGACGCACCACCGCGGCGGCAGCGGCGACGAGCGCGGCGGTCGCGTCGCCGGTCACGATGCGTTTCCGGCGCCGCTGCGCGCGCGTTCCCGCAACTCGTAGAGTCGGGTCAGCGCGTCGAGCGGCGACATGCCGTCGAGGTCCAGCGCGGCCAGCTCCGAGCGGAGCGGGTCTTCGGCCGGACGCGCGCTGAACAGCGGCATCTGCGGCGGGATCTCCCGGCCGCGGCCGTTCCCGTTGCGGTGCGCGCCGGCCTCGAGCTCGACGAGCACCTCCCGTGCCCGCTGCACGACGGCCCGCGGCAGGCCGGCGAGTTCGGCGACGTGGACGCCGTAGCTGCGGTCGGCGCCGCCCGGCACGATGCGCCGCAGCAGCACGATGCGTCCCTGCTCCTCGGCGACGGCGACGTTGTAGTTGCGCAGCCGCGGCAGTTGCTCCGCCAGCTCGACGAGCTCGTGGTAGTGCGTCGCGAAGAGCGTGCGCGCCCGCAGCTGCGGCCGGTTGTGCAGGTACTCGATGACGGCGCGGGCGATCGCCATGCCGTCATATGTGCTGGTGCCGCGGCCGATCTCGTCGAGGATCAGCAGCGACCGGCGCGTCGCGTTGTGCAGGATCGCGCTCGTCTCGATCATCTCCACCATGAAGGTCGACTGCCCCGACGTCAGGTCGTCGCCGGCGCCGACGCGCGTGAAGATGCGGTCGACGATGCCGATGCGCGCGGACGACGCGGGCACGTAGCTGCCGCACTGCGCCATCAGCACGATCAGCGCCACCTGCCGCAGGAACGTGGACTTGCCCGCCATGTTCGGGCCGGTGAGCACGATGATCTGGCCGTCGTCCGCCGCCAGCGCCGCGTCGTTGGCGACGAAGGCGCCGGCCGCGAGCGAGCGCTCGACCATTGGGTGGCGGCCGTCGGCGATGGCGATGGCGTCGGAGTCATCGAGCTGCGGCCGCACGTAGCGGTAGCGCGTCGCCGCCTCCGCCAGGGCGCAGGCGACGTCGATCTCCGCCACGGCCGCGGCCGTCTCGAGGATCTCGGCGGCGGCGGCGGCGACCTGGGCGCAGACCCGGCGGAAGATGCCGCTCTCGATCTCGCGCGAGCGGTCCTCGGAGTGCAGGATCTGCGTCTCGTACTCGCGCAGCTGGCTGGTCGCGTAGCGCTCGCCGTTCACGAGCGACTGCCGCCGCTCGTAGTGCGCCGGCACGAGCGCGAGGTTCGCCCTGGAGACCTCGATGTAGTATCCGAAGACCTTGTTGTAGCCCACCTTCAGCGTCTTGATGCCGGTGCGCTCGCGCTCGCCCGCCTCCAGCTCCGCCAGGAAGCGGCGCACGTCGCGGCGGATCAGGCGCAGGCTGTCGAGCTCCTCCGAGAAGGCCGGACGCACGACGCCGCCCGCATCGATCGTCGCCCCCGGCGCCTCGTCGATCGCCTGGGCGATCGCCGCCACGGCGTCGGCGCAGGTGCGGATGCGGCCGGCGACCTCGGCGATGCGCTGGTCGGCCGCGGGCGGCGCAGCGCTGCGGCCGCCGGTCGCCGGCGTGGCGTCGTCGTCCGGCGACGCCGCAGCTTCCCCCGAAAGCAGCGCCCGCAACGCCGCCGCCGCTTCAAGGCCGCGGCGCAGCGCGACGAGCTCGCGCGGCTGCGCGCTGCCGGCGACGATGCGCGCGGTCAGCCGTTCGAGGTCGCGCACGCCGGCGAGCAGGTCGGTGATGCGCGCGCGCCGCAGGCCGCTCTCGTGGCAGTAGGCGACGGCATCGAGCCGGCGTTCGATGGCGGCGATCTCGCACAGCGGCTGGCCGAGGCGGCGGCGCAGCAGGCGCGCGCCCATCGGCGTCGACGTGCGGTCGAGCGTGTCGAGCAGCGAGCCCTCACGCCGGAGGTCGCGGCCGGCGCTGAAGATCTCGAGGTTGCGCAGGGTGTGCGCGTCGAGGCCGACGTGCTCGTCCGGACGGTGCGCGCGCAGCGACGTGATCAGGCCCGCGCTCGCCGCCTGGTTCTCGCGCAGGTAGAGCAGCACGGCGCCGCAGGCGGCGACCGCCGGCGAGCCGCGCACCAGCCCGAACGCCTCCGGCGAGGCGACGCGCATCTGCTCGATCAGCGTCACGTCGGCGAGCTCCGGGTCGAACCAGAGCGGCTCGATGCGCGTGACGTTCGCGCCCGGTTCGAGCCAGGCGGGCGCCTCGACGCGGTCCGGCAGCAGCACCTCGGCCGGGCGGATGCGCGCCAGCTCACGCTGCGCCTGCCCGGCGGAGAGGACGCCGGCGACGAACTCGCCGGTGCTGATGTCGACGTAGGCGAAGCCCGCGCCGCGCTGCCACGGGTCGTCGCTCGTGCGCAGGCGCGAGGGCGCCAGGCAGGCGAGGTAGTTGTTCGCGCGCTCGTCGAGCAGGCCGCCCTCGACCACGGTGCCCGGCGTGACGACGCGCGTCACCGCCCGGCCGACCAGCCCCTTCGTCGTCGTCGGGTCGCTCGTCTGCTCGCAGATCGCGACCTTGTACCCCTTCGCGATCAGCCGCTGCAGGTAGCCCTCGACAGCGTGATGGGGGATGCCGGCGAGCGGCACGCGCAGCCCCTTGCCCATCGGCTTCGACGTGAGCGTGATGTCGAGCTCGCGGGCGCAGATCTGAGCGTCGTCGTCGAACGTCTCGTAGAAGTCGCCGAGGCGGAAGAAGACGATGGCGTGCGGGTAGCGCCGCTTGACGTCGAGGTACTGACGGCGGATCGGCGTGAGCTCGTCCATGCCGGCGATTGTAGCGGCCGCAGGCGCCGTGCGTCAGCAGCATCACGACCGGTACGCCGGTCCGGCTGCTCCCATCGCCCGCATTGGCATATGCGCGGCCTCGTTATACTTCGCCGGAGTCTTCCAATTCGAACGCCGGCGAGCGCGCGACGACCGCGCGGGACGGATGCTCAAGGCCTGGCGGCGGTGGATAATGGGTGGACAACCAGCCTCGCGCTCGTCCCCGGCGCCGCGTACGCCGCTGCCGCGGTCGATGTGGAGCCGGCATCGGCGCGGGGCGGGCGACCGGCCTGGCGCTGGCGGTGTAGCGGCGGCGCTGACCTGAACGACGTTACGAACGGAGCGCACGCATGACGACGAAGTACGTGTATCTCTTCCACGAAGGGGACAAGGATCAGAAGGGCCTGCTCGGTGGAAAAGGGGCGAACCTCGCCGAGATGACGAACCTCGGCCTGCCGGTACCGCCCGGCCTGACGATCACCACCGAGGCCTGCAACGCCTACACCGCGAACGGCATGCAGCTCCCTGCCGGCCTGATCGAGGACGTGCGCGCCGCGCTCGCGACGGTCGAGGAGGCCGCCGGCAAGAAGCTGGGCGACGCCCGCAACCCCCTGCTCGTCTCCGTCCGCTCCGGCGCCCGATTCTCCATGCCGGGGATGATGGACACGGTTCTCAACCTCGGCCTGAACGCGGAAACGCTGCGCGGGCTGATCGACCTCACCGGCGACGAGCGCTTCGCGTACGATGCCTACCGCCGCTTCGTGATGATGTTCTCGGACATCGTCCTCGACCTCGAGCGGCGCGCCTTCGACCGCATCTTCGACGAGGCGAAGAGCGCCGCCGCTGTCAGCGAGGACTGGCAGCTGCAGCCGGAGCAGCTGAAGGAGGTCGTCGCGCGGTTCAAGCGGCACGTCAAGGAGCAGACGGGCAGCGACTTCCCGGAGGATCCGCTGCAGCAGCTGGAGCTGGCGGTACGCGCCGTCTTCGACTCCTGGAACAACGAGCGCGCGATCCGATACCGGGAGATCGAGAAGATCCCGCACGACCTCGGCACCGCCGTGAACGTGCAGACGATGGTCTTCGGCAACATGGGCGCGGACTCCGGCACCGGCGTCGCCTTCACCCGCGATGCATCGACGGGCGAGAACGCGATCAGCGGCGAGTACCTGCTGAACGCCCAGGGCGAGGACGTCGTAGCCGGCATCCGCACGCCGTCGCCGATCGCCCACCTGCGCGACGAGAACCCGCAACTCTACGGGCAGTTCGCCGACATCTGCCGCACGCTCGAGCAGCATTATCGCGACATGATGGACGTCGAGTTCACCTTCGAGAAGGGGCGCCTGTACTTCCTGCAGTGCCGCGTCGCCAAACGCGCGACCGCCGCCGCCGTGAAGATCGCCGTCGACATGGTGCACGAAGGCCTGATCCCGAAGGAAGAGGCGCTCGCGCGCGTCGAGCCGAAGCGCCTCGACGACCTGCTGCACCCGCAGATCGACCCACAGGTGAAGCGCGTGCCGCTCGGCGAAGTCGCGCGCGACGTCGCCGGCAAGATCGCCAGCAAGCCGGCGCTGATCTACGTCGACGACGGCCGCGTCGCCACGGTCGAGCACGGCGCGTGGGACGCGCTCTCCGACGAGAAGCGCGCGGAGCGAATGCGGGAGCTCATCGGCCGCGCCCGATTCATCGACATGGCGCGCGGGCTGCCGGCATCGCCGGGCGCGGCCGCCGGCGTCGCCATCTTCGACCCGGATACGGCGGCGGCGCGCGGCCGCGGCAACGGCGGCGGCGGCGAGGACGTGATCCTGGTGCGGGAAGAGACGTCGCCCGATGACATCCACGGCATGACCTCGTCGCAGGGCATCCTCACCGAGCGCGGCGGCATGAGCAGCCACGCCGCCCTCGTCGCGCGCGGCTTCGGCAAGCCCTGCGTCGCCGGCTGCGAGGCGATCGTCGTCGATGAGGAGGCCCGCTCGTTCTCGATCGCCGGCGTCACCGTGCCGGAGGGGCAGGTCCTCACGATCGACGGCTCGAACGGCAGCGTCATGCTTGGCGCCATCCCCACCGTGCCGGCGCGGATCTCGCCCGAGCTGACGGAGCTGCTCGGCTGGGCAGATGAGGCGAGCCGCATGAAGGTGCGCGCGAACGCCGACAACCCGGCCGATGCCGCGAAGGCCGTCGAGCTCGGCGCCCGGGGGATCGGCCTCTGCCGCACGGAGCACATGTTCTTCGGCGAGGAGCGCCTGCCGACGGTGCGCGAGATGCTGCTCGCCGCGGCGAGCGCGAAGGCGCTGCAGGCGGAGGTCGCGGCGCTGCGCAGGGAGCTCCAGAGCGCTTCCGGCGAGAAGAAGAACAAGACGGAGGAGCGTCTGGCGGGGGCGACGACGGAGATGGAAGCGCCGATGCGGCGCTACCTGGGCGCGCTCGAGCGGCTGCTGCCGGTGCAGCAGGGCGACTTCGAGGCGATCTTCCGCGTGATGGTGGGCAACCCCGTCACCATCCGCCTCATCGACCCGCCGATGCACGAGTTCCTGCCTGACCACGACGCGTTGCTCGAAGAGGTGACGCGCCTGCGCATCGAGCAGCCTGATTCGCCCGAGCTGCGCGACCAGGAGGCGCTGCTCGCCGGCGTCAACGCCGTCCGCGAGCAGAACCCGATGCTTGGGCTGCGCGGCTGCCGCCTCGGCATCCTCTACCCGGAGATCAACGAGATGCAGGTGAAGGCGATCTTCCGGGCCGCGATCAAGCTCGCCGGCGAAGGCATCGCTGTGCTGCCGGAAGTGATGATCCCGCTCGTCGGCTTCGAGGCGGAGCTGAAGCACCTGCGCACGCTGCTCGAGACGACGGCGCGCGCCGAGATGGAGGCCGCCGGTCGCAGCATCGACTACCAGTTCGGCACGATGATCGAGCTGCCGCGCGCCGCCCTGATCGCCGGTCAGCTCGCCGAGACAGCCGAGTTCTTCTCCTTCGGCACGAACGACCTGACGCAGACGACGCTCGGCTTCAGCCGCGACGACGCCGAGAGCAAGTTCCTCGGCAAGTACCTGCAGATGGGCCTGCTCGCGGAGAACCCGTTCGAGACCGTCGACCAAGTCGGCGTCGGCTCGCTGATGCGCCAGGCGATCCGCGCCGGGCGCGACGCGCGGCCTTCGATCAAGCTTGGCATCTGCGGCGAGCACGGTGGCGACCCGGCGTCGGTGATCTTCTGCCACACCCTGGGGCTGAGCTACGTCAGCTGCTCGCCCTACCGCGTGCCCATCGCCCGGCTGGCGGCGGCGCACGCGGCGCTGCAGGACGTCGCGCAGGAGCGCGGGCGGTAGGGTCTCGGCCAAGCCGGAGCGCGCACGGCACGGGCGCGGAAGTTCGCGATGACAGGCGACCGGCGCGTGTTGCTGCGCGGCTGTCCGCCAGCAGCGTGCGACCGGGCCGCCGGACGTAACTGGCCTCGGAGCGAACCTGACAGGGGGCGGTGTCGCACAGACGTCGTGCGACGCCAAGGGCGGCGGCGGCGCCGGCGCGCCCGCCGGCCGCGATGCCGAAGCGCACAGCGGCTTCGTGCCGTTCAGCGCCCCGTGCGCGAGCAGCTGGATGAGGATGCCGACGCGCGGGAAGTCGACGGGCGGCCTGCCGGGCCGCTCGCCGTCCATGCGTTCGTCTCGTCGTCAACCTGGCCGCACCCCGAGGTCGCTCGAACGTGCCGCTTCGCTACCGCCCCAACAACACCATCTGCGTGCACCGGAAGAGCGTGATCAGCTTCCCCGTCGCTTCGTCGCTCACCTCGACGTCCCACACGTGCGTCGAGCGGCCGCGGTGCACCGGCCGCGCGCGCCCGAAGACCGAGCCGCCCGCGCGCACGCTGCCCAGGAAGTTCACCTTCATCTCGATCGTCGTGAAGCTCGCACCGGGCGGCAGGTTCGGATTCATCCCCGCGGCGCAAAGCCAGTCCGCCAGCGTCACGATCACCGGCGCCCAGAGATAGCCCGTCCCGGCGACCACCTCCTCCGTCACCGGCATGCGCCCCGTCACCTCGTCCGCCTCGCACGTCAGGATCTCGACGCCGACCATGCCGGGGTGCTTCTTGCTCGCGAATTCGTTCAGCCGCGCGACATTCTCTTCGCTCATCTTCTCCCCGGTCCGGTTTCCGGCCGTACGGCGCTCACGTCGAACGTCCAGCGATACGCGCCCGACCCGACTTCGATCGATGCGCCGCCGCCCGGCGACACGACGCGCGCCCGCGTGTTGGGCGGCACGGCGATCGCCAGCTCCATCTGCGTCCCATCGAGCCGCCATCTCGACGACGCGCGCCCGTACGGCGTCTCCAGCTCGCTCTTCGCCGACGTGACGCCGGCGCCGAACAGCGGCCGCACCTCGAAGCGTCGGTAGCCGGGCTCGATGGGCGCGAGGCCGCCGACCCGCCGCTGCAGCCAGTCGGCCGCGGCGCCGAGCGCGTAGTGGTTGAACGAGGTCATCTGCCCCACGTTCACGCGGCCGTCCGGGCGCAGGCTATCCCAGCGCTCCCACACCGTCGTCGCGCCCATCGTCACCGGGTACAGCCACGACGGGCACGCGCGCTCGGTGATCATGCGGAACGCCGTCTCGACCTCGCCGGCATCGCAGAGCGCGTCGAGCACGTGCGCCGTGCCGGCGAAGCCGGTGCCGACGCGGTAGCCGTTTCGTCGCACGAGCGACGCCAGCCGCCGGCCCGCCCGTCGCCGCTGGTCGTCGGTCTCGAGCAGGCCGAACCGGAGCGCCAGCGCGTACGCCGTCTGCGTGTCGCTGACGATGCGGCCGGCCGGCGTCACGTACTCCGCGCGGAACGCGGCGGCCGCTTCGTCGGCGACGGCGCGGTAGCGCGCGCGGTCGTCGTCGCGGTCGAGCACGCCTGCGATGCGGCTCAGCAGCCCGGCGACGTGCGCGAAGTACGCGGTGGCGACGAGGTGGGCGTCGGTCATCGCGCGCTGCGGCTCGTCCGGCGGCGCGCCGGGGTCGAGCCAGTCGCCGAACTGGAAGCCGCGCGCCCAGAGCCGGCGCGGCCCGGCCTGCATGGCGACGACGTCGACCCAACGGCGCATGCTGTCGTACTGCGCTTCGAGGAGCGCGCGGTCGCCGTACCGTTCGTACACCAGCCATGGCACGATGACGGCCGCGTCGCCCCAGACGGCCTGAGCCATCTCGTTCAGCGCCCCGCCGCGCTCTGCCGAGTGGCGCGAGAGCACGTCGGGGACGACGACGGGGACGATGCCGGACTCGTGCTGATCGGCGGCGAGGTCCGCCAGCCACGACGCCAGGAAGCCGGCGACATCGTGCAGGTAGCAGGCGGCGGGCGAGAAGACGGTGAGGTCGCCGGTCCAGCCGAGACGTTCGTCGCGCTGCGGGCAGTCCGTCGGCACGTCGAAGAAGTTCGCCTTCATGCTCCAGACGACGTTCTCGTGAAATCGGTTCAGCAGCGGCTCGGAGCACTCGAACCAACCGCTGCGCCCGATGTCCGAGTGGCAGACCACGGCCCGCAGCGCATCGAGCGTGAGCGTGCCGGGCCAGCCGTCGACCTCGGCGTAGCGAAAGCCGTGATACGTGAAGCGCGGCTCCCACGTCTCCGGTCCTCCGCCGCGCAGGGTGTACCGGTCCGTCGCCTGCGCGCCGCGTAGTGGCGTCGTGCAGAGCTCGCCGTCTTGCAGCACCTCCGCGTGGCGCAGCGTCACCGTCTGGCCGGCGGCGCCTGCGACGGCGATCCGCAGCCGGCCGGCGATGTTCTGCCCGAAGTCGACGATCGTCTTGCCCGATGGCGACGTCAGAACCGCGACCGCCGCCAGCTCGTCGATGCGCCGCAGCGGCGGGCCGTCGGGCGCGACCAGCGTGCCCAGGTCGCGCTCGACCCCGGCCACGTCGCCCCACGCGCTGTCGTCGAAGCCGGCGCGCGACCAGCCGGGCGCTTCGCGCCGCGCGTCGTAGGTCTCGCCGTCGTAGATCCCTGACGCCAGGATCGGCCCGGGCGCTGAACGCCAGCGCCGGTCCGTGGCGACGACGTCGACGCTGCCGTCTTTGTATGCCACCTCGAGCTGCGCGAGCAGCGCCAGCCGGTCGCCGTACAGCTCGCGGCCGCCGCTGCCCGGGAAGCCGATGCGCCCCCGGTACCAGCCCTCGCCGAGCGTGGCGCCGATCGCGTTGTCGGCGGGCTGCAGCAGGTCGAGCACGTCGAACGTCTGGTAGCGCAGGCGGTGGTCGTAGCTCGTCCAGCCCGGCGCCAGCACGTGGTCGCCGACGCGCCGGCCGTTGAGCTCGCACTCGTACACGCCGAGCGCGCTGACGTACAGCCGCGCGCGCACCGCGCCGGGGCGCAGCTCGAACTCACGGCGCAGCAGCGGCGCCGTGAGCGCCGCGCCTTCGTCGGCGGCTGAGACGAAGCGCGCCCGCCAGTCCGACGGGTCCAGCAGCCCGGCCTCGATCGCCAGCGGCGCACTCCAGTCCGAGTGTGCGCCGTCGTCGCCCCAGACGCGCACGCGGACGTCGCAGCGCCCGCGCGAGGTCAGGGGGGCGAAGGGCCACGGCACCAGTACCGAGGCGTCGGAGTCGATCCGGCCCGTCGTCGCGACGCCGCCGTCCCGGCGCACGGCGATCTCGTAGGCCGTTTGCATCCAGCCGGGCGCGCCGGTCTCCGTCCGCCAGGAGAGCCGCGGCCGCGCGACGCCGATGCCGAGCGGCTCGGCGAGGTGCTCCGCGCGCAGGTGGACGACGGACGAGGCTACGGCCGCACCGCCTGGTAGCGCACGATGGCCTCGAAGTCGTCGAGCGCCGTGCGATCCGGCGACGTGATCCCCCGCAGCGGCCGCTCGCGGAGGTGCGTCTCGACGAAGCGGCGGGCGACGATCGCCTTTCGTGCGGAGTCCTTCTCGGCCAGCTCCCACGTCGCCTCTTCGACCAGCAGGGCCGCTTGCGCGACGTCGGCCAGGAAGCCGGTTAGGCGCCGCGCGTGCAGCAGGCGCATCTCCTGCGGCGCCCGCTCGAGGGCGGCGACGGCTTCCTTCACGTCGTCGACGGAGCGGCCGACCTGCGAGACCGCATCGGCGATGGCAGGATGCTCGGCGCCGCCGATCGCGCGCTCGATGCGGGCGAAGAGGGCCTCCTCGGCGTGCTCCCTGGTCATCGCCCGCAGGACATCGAGGCAGATGATGTTCTCGGTGCCCTCCCAGATCGTGTGGCACTGGGCGTCGCGGAGCTGGCGGGCGACCGGCCAGTTCTCGATGTAGCCGTTGCCGCCGTGCATCTCGACCGCCTGCGACGCCAGCTCGACGCCGCGTCGCGCGCAGCGGAACTTGGCCAGCGGCACGAGGATGCGGTACAGCCGGCGCGATTCGGCGTCCTGCTTCGCGCCGGCCTGCGCGGCCTCGAAGGCGATCGCGCAGCCGGCTTCAACCTCGACCGCCATGTCGACGAGCGTCTCGCGCACGAGCGGGTACTCGGCGATGGGACGCCCGAAGGCGCTGCGCCGGAAGGCGTAGATCGCCGCTTCGAGGAAGCTTCGGCGCATGATGCCGAGCCCCATCAGCGCGACGCCGAAGCGCGACCCCTGCACCATCTCCATCATGCGGTTGATGCCGCGGCCGTCGCGGGCGCCGGCGTCGGAGGACGTCCGTTCGCCGCCCATCAGGTAGGCCTCCGCGTCCTCGAAGTCCACCTCGCCGGTCGGCACCGCCTTCGTGCCGAGCTTGTCTTTGAGGCGCCGGATGTGGATGCCGTTGCGCGTGCCGTCGGCGCGCCGCTTCGGCACGAGGAACGTCGCCAGTCCGGGCAGGCCGGCGGCGCCGCCTTCGGGCCGCGCCAGCGTCAGGATCGCCTCCGCGTCGACGTTCGAGCAGAACCACTTCGAGCCGTTGATTCGCCAGCCGTCGGCCGTCTTCGTCGCCGCGCATTCGCTGCTCGCGAGGTCGCTGCCGCCCTTGATCTCCGTCATGAACATTGCGCCGTCCCACGCCTCGGCGAAGTCCATCGTCGTCAGGTGCGGCAAGAATCGCTCGCGCACCTCCGCCGGGGCGTGGCGGTCGATGATCCCGGCGGCGCTCGACGTCATGCCGATGGCGCAGAGCATGCCCGTTTCCGCCTGGCTGAGGAAGTACGAGAAGGCGGTGCCAAGCGCCGGCGGCAGGCGGCCGGCGCGCGTCTTGCGAACCTCGTCCGTCCAACGCAGGCCGATGAAGCCGTTCTCCCAGAGGTCGCGCTTCGTCTCGCGCGCGCCCTCGTGGTGGACGACGTCGTTCACCTCGATGCCCCAGCGGTCGTACTTCTCGAGCCGGGGCGGGTTCTTGTCCGTCACCTCCGCCCGGGCGGCGATCCGCTGGCCCATGATCGCGCCCATCTTCTCGAGCTGGCGCTCGACGAACTCGCGGTCGGCGGGCAATGTCAGGCGCTCGACGATCTGGCGCAGGTTGGGGTCGACGTCGTACCAGTTGAGGCCGATCGCGCTTTCGAAGGCGCTGTAATCGATGCCGGTGTCCGCCGCGGCGGGGCGCGTCTCGGTCGTCATGGTGCACCTCGGTGTGAAGCTCGCTGTGAGGGCATGCTACCACGGTCGGCGGCTGCAGCGATGGTGGCGCGATGGTCGGTCCCTGGCGTCGTCGCGCGGCGAGCGGAGGTGCGCCGGCGAGCAGCGCCTGCGGTGGCGCCAGTGGCCGGGAACCGGCATCGTTGCCTGCAGAATGCTCGATGCGCTCGTCTATCTCGGACTCTCGCTCGCGGCGACGGTGGCGGGCGCGATCAACGCCGTCGCCGGCGGCGGCTCGCTGATCAGCTTTCCGGCGCTGATCTGGGCCGGCTACAGCGCGAAGACGGCGAACGTCACCAACACCGTCGCCATCTGGCCGGGGACGGTCGGCGGCTCCTTCGGCTATCGCGAGGAGCTCTGGCGCCAGCGCAGGCGCGTCATCGCCCTGCTTCCGCCGGCGGCTGCGGGCGGCCTGCTCGGCTCTGCCGTTCTTCTGGCGACGCCGACCTCCGCGTTCGATGCGATCGTGCCGTTCCTGATCCTCTTCGCCTGCGGGCTGCTCGCCCTGCAGACGCCGTTGAGCCGCTTCGCGCAGACCCATCGCCTCGTCTCGGGGTCGAGCGGGGACGTGCCGCTCGTGCTGCGCGCCGTCGTCTTCGTGCTGGCGATCTACGGCGGCTACTTCGGCGCCGGGCTGGGGATCATGATGCTGGCAGTGCTCTCGGTGCTGCTGCCCGACGAGATCCAGCACTCGAATGCGTTGAAGGGGCTGGTCGCGCTGATCGTCAACGCGGTCGCCGTCATCTACTTCATCGCCGCCAGCTTCATCGGTACGGGCTACATCCGCTGGGGCGCCGCCGGGGTGATGGCGCTCGGGGCGATCACCGGCGGCTATCTGGGCGTCGGCGTCGCGCGGCGCCTCGGCGGCACGTGGCTGAAGGTGACGGTGATCGCCTACGGCCTTGTCGTCGTCGGCGTGCTGCTGGCGAGCTGATCGGCGCCGGCGCGCCCTCCTCCGCGCCGGGTCCGCAGGCGCGACCATGCGAGGTAGGCCGCGAAGCCGAGCGGGAAGGCGATGAGGTGCGCGATCGTCGCGGACCAGATCGCCGCGATGCTCGACCCATCGACGTCCGGTGCGAAGCCGACGTAGAGCAGCGCGCCGAGGACGGCCGCCGCGGCAAGATAGCGCCAGCGCGGCGGGAGCATCGCGCAGACGACGCCGAGGGCGCCGACGTAGCCGGCCGACGGACCGACATCGCGCAGCTCCACGATCTGGGCGCCGATGGCGACGCCGGCGAGCTTCAGCGGCAGCGCGACGAGGACGGATTCGACGACGAGCGTCAGCAGGTGGACGCCCCAGAACGTCAGCGCGGCGAAGGCCGTGCCCGCGAACCATTCGGCGATGCCGACGGCAAGGAGCACCATCGCGACGGCGGCCCAGAACTCCACGCCGCCGCGGGTGAAGAGCGCGGAGTTGAAGATGCGGCCCCAGTCGAAGGCCAGCAGGTCATAGGGGGCGAAGCCGACGCGCTCGATCGCGCGCTCCGGCAGCTCGCCGAACGCCGACCGCGACTGCACGGCGAAGAACGCCAGCACCGCGAGCGTCACGAGCGTGAACGGGACGCGGAAGGGCGCCCTGATCGCGATGCGCTCGAATCGGAGGAAGGGCATCGGTCGGACTCCCGGTACCTCTCCACTGTAGCGGCCGGCGCGTCACGGACGTATTTCGGCGGTGCGACGATCCGCAGCGCCTCGCTGCCGCGCAGCCGCCGGTGTTCGCCGCCGGTGACTCGGACGCCGCGCGCGCCGCTCTCGCAGCGGCATCGCCCGCGGCCGGACGTCAGGGGGCGGTCTGGCGCGCGTTGAAGCGCGGCTCGCGCTTCTCCATGAACGCCGTCACCGCCTCGCGATGGTCCGGCTCCGTCTGCCGCTCGCGGATCGAATAGCTCTCGAGCGTCACGACGCGGCGGATGTCCTGCTCGCTCGCGTTGGCGTGCAGCATGCGCTTCGCCGCCCACACCGCCTCATGGGGGTTGGCGGCGATCTCCTCTGCCAGCTTGAGCGCCGTCGGCATCAGCTCAGTGGGCGCGACGAGCCGGTCGACGAGGCGGCGCTGCAGCCCCTCGTCGGCATCGATGATGCGGCCGGTGAGGGCGAGGAAGAGCGCGTTGGGCAGGCCGGCGACCAGCGGCAGGTAGCGGGTGCTGCCGCACTCCGGCGTCAGGCCGACGCGCACGAAGCGCGCCGAGAAGCGCGCGGCCGTCGAGGCGAGGCGGATGTCGCAGGCCAGCGTCATCGTCAGGCCGACGCCGACGGACACGCCGTTGATCGCTGCGATCACCGGCTTCGCCTGGGCCAGCGTGATCGGCACCTCCGGGCTGCCGCCCTCGTTCAGCATCTTCGACGGCCGCGGCGGCGCCTCTCCCTGGAGCCTGCGATCCCAGCCGCCGATGTCGGCGCCGGCGCAGAATCCACGGCCGGCGCCGGTGACGACGATGCAGCCGACGGCCGCGTCGGCGGAGGCCGTGCGCACGGCGTCGATGAACTCGTCCTCCATCGTCGGCGTCCAGGCGTTCAGCTTTTCCGGCCGGTTGAGCGTGATCAGCACGACGCCGCCGCGCGGTTCGTACAGGATGTCGCGATAGTCGGGCATCGGGTGCTCCTCCTCAGCTCGCTGTGCCAAGCGCGGCGTGTACGTGTGGAAGTATGCGCCTCCGGGCGCTGACGGGAAACCGCGCCCGCCGGTGCCGAACGTCGGACGTGACGACGGCCTCGCATCGCGCGGGGCCGCCGTCGCAGGCAGAGGAAGGAGGTAGCCCGTCCGGTAGCCCCTGCACGACGGCCGTCCGATGTCCCGATCATCGGCCGCGCCCGCCCGATCTGGTGACGATGGACGTGGCGCGTCCGATCTTGTCTACAATAGAACAATGGCCAACAGCCCGGCGGACCGCTATCCGCCCATCAGCGACTATGCGCTCGTCGGCGACTCGCGGGCGAGCGCGCTGATCTCGCGCGACGGCTCCGTCGACTGGATGTGCCTGCCGAAGTTCGACAGCCCGGCAGTCTTCGCGCGCATGCTCGATTGGGATCGCGGCGGTCACTTCCAGATCGTGCCCGAGTGCGCCTACACCGCGCGCCGCCGCTACATCGACGCCACCAACGTGCTCGAGACGACCTTCCATACGGATCAGGGCGACGTCGCGCTGATCGACTTCATGCCGGCGCAGGACGAGGCCGTGAAGCGAGAGGCGCTGGCGCCGCTGCGCATGCTGATCCGCATCGTCGAAGGGCGCAGCGGCTGTGTGCCGATGCGCCTCGCCTACGTGCCGCGGCCCGACTACGGCGTCGGCAGCGTCCGCCTGCACGGACACACGCCGACGGAGGTGACGGCGCTGCGCGGCCGCCACGCCCTTCACCTGCGCAGCGACGTCGCACTCGACGTGGCGCCGTACGACGCGCGCGGGCGCTTCGACGCGAAGGCCGGCGAGCGGCTGCGCTTCTCGCTCGCCTACTCACACGACGAGCCGGCGGTGATCGTCTCCGATGGCTACGTCGACCGGCTCTACGAAGAGACGATCGCCTTCTGGCAGGACTGGTCGTCGCGCGTGGACTACGACGGCCCCTACCGGAACGGCGTCGTCCGCAGCGCCCTCGCGCTCAAGCTGCTCTCGTACGCGCCCTCCGGGGCGATCGTCGCGGCGCCGACGACGTCGCTGCCGGAACGGATCGGCGGCGCGCGGAACTGGGACTATCGCTACTGCTGGATCCGCGACGCGGCATTCACCGTCAAGGCGTTCCTGAGCATCGGCCTGCAGGCGGAAGCGAATGCCTTCTTCAGCTGGCTGATGCACGCCACGCACCAGACCGCGCCGCGGCTCGGCCCGCTCTACTCCGTGCTCGGCGAGCCGCACGTCAGCGAGCACGAGGTCGACCACCTGGAGGGCTACCGCGGCTCGCGGCCGGTGCGCATCGGCAACGCCGCCTACAACCAGCATCAGCTCGATGTCTACGGCGAGTTGATCGGCGCCATCCACGCCTTCCTCGAGGACCAGGATGGCAAGGTGGCCAGCGACGAGGCGCGCTTCATCAGCCAGGTGGCCGATTTTGTCGCCGACCACTGGCCGGAGCCGGACAACGGTATCTGGGAAGCGCGCGCGGCGCCGCAGCAGTACGTCGAGTCGAAGGTGATGGCGTGGCAGGCGCTGACCGAAGCGGCCGCGCTCGACGACGAAGGTCGTATCAAGGGCGACGCCGGCCGCTGGCGCCGCGAGGCCGACACGCTCCGCGCGGAGGTGCTCGCGCGCGGCTACAACCGCGAGGTCGGTGCCTTCACGCAGGTGCTGGACGGCGATGCGCTCGACGCATCGGTGCTGGCGATGTCGATCGTGCGCTTCATCGCCCCGGACGACCCGCGCATGCTGTCGACGATCGACGCCATCAAGGAGCGGCTGGGCAGGGACGGCTTTCTGAAGCGCTACACGGACTTCGACGACGGCGTCGAGGGCGACGAGGGGACCTTCATCTTCTGCAACTTCTGGCTCGCCTGCGCGCTGGCACAGGCGCACCGCACGGAGGAGGCGCGCGCGGTCTTCGATCAGACGATGACGGCGGCGAACGACGTCGGCCTGCTGTCGGAGGAGTGGGAGGCGAAGACGGGCACGGCGCTCGGCAACTTCCCGCAGGGGCTCAGCCACCTGGCGCTGATCACGGCGGCGCTGGCGATCCAGCACGCCGAGAGCGGCAGCCGCGAGCAGCAGCGGCAGTGGCCGTCGGCCAAGTAGGGAACTCTCGTCGAATCATCGACCGTCGATGGTGGACCGTCGAGGGTGGATGGGGAATGGCCGGCCGGGTCTACTCGTCCGGCTGTACCTTGTAGAAGAAGCCCAGGATGGCGCCATAGATGACGTGCCCGGCGAGCGTGACGATCGGCGTGCGCCGGCCGTAGTTCAGGGCCATGAAGCCGGGCGGCTCGAGCCGCGTCGTCGGCTGCGGGCCGGTGAAGTCGGATGCCATGCGCGGATGCGCGCCCGGGAGCAGCGGCAGCACCGAGATCAGGACGAAGAGCCCGTGCACGAGGCCGATGGCGGCGCCGAGGAGCGGGCCGGAGCGGCGCCAAGCGTGGAACGCGGCGATGTACGCCCAGGCGAACACCCAGCCGTTCAGCATGTGCGCGAAGAAGCCGGCGACCTTCGCGCGGTCGCGGTCCGGCGTCATCATCGTCCCGAGCATCAGCGGCATGTCCATGCGGGTGTAGCCGGTGGCCTGCGCCGTCCGCAGGAGCGCCGTCAGCACGGCCGTCGCGGCGAGGCTGCCGAGGACGTGGTTGCGCTCGTGCTCCCGCTTGCTCAGGTCGCCTTCAGCCATGGACGCAGTGTACGCCCGCCGCCCTGGCGCCGCACCTGTCGATCCGGCCGATGTCCCGTCGAGTCATGGCCGCACGGTGCGATGTACACTGGGTCGGTGAAGCGAGACCTGAGCCAGCGGATCATGAAGCTGTCGCTGCGCGCCAAGGTGCAGCTGATCTGGCGCATGTTCCGCGACCCTCAGGTGCCGCGGCGCGCCAAGGCGGTCCTGCCGGTGATCGGCCTCTACGTCGCCATGCCGTTCGATCTGATCCCGGACTTCATCCCTGTGCTCGGCCAGCTCGACGACCTGCTCGTCATCGCCGTCGGCCTCGGCCTCTTCCTGCTGCTGACGCCGCGCGCCGTCGTCGAGCAGCACCTGCGTGAATTCGAGTGACGGGCGCGGCCGACGCTTCCCGCCGCTTCGTCCCGCCGCGCCGCGAGGGGTACGGGCGCGCCCGGTGGTGCTCGCCGGCGACCGCCGGAGTTGCTTGACAGTATAGAGAGGCGCCGATACCATGCTTCGGTGCGTCCGGCGGTCCGCCGCACGCATTGACGCCAGCATCACAAACAGGTCGGAAGACCCCAAAGTGACAACGGCCGGCACGGTGACCTTCGGCCCGCATGCGGGAGCGCTGGTCACGCCGGACTGGCTCAGCAATAAGGCTCCGGCCTTTCGTGCGCCCGCCACGGGGCGTCCGGCAGCCGGCAGGACATTTCGGAGCGCAGGCACGCCGCCCGCCATGGCGGGGCGGCCGGGCACTGCCGTAGAACGCAGGACATCGTGCCGACGATCAGCCAGTTGGTCCGCAAGGGCCGCAAGAAGCAGACGAAGAAGACGAAGGCGCCGGCGTTGCGCTTCACGTACAACTCGCTGAAGAACCGCACCGTCCGCGGCAAGGGCTCGCCGCAGAAGCGCGGCGTCTGCACGCAGGTGCGGACGATGACGCCGAAGAAGCCGAACTCCGCACTGCGCAAGATCGCGCGCGTGCGGCTGACGAACCAGATCGAGGTGACGGCGTACATCCCGGGCGAGGGGCACTCGCTGCAAGAGCACTCCGTCGTGCTGATCCGCGGCGGCCGTGTGAAGGATCTGCCGGGCGTGCGCTACCACATCATCCGCGGCGCGCTCGATGCCCAGGGCGTGTCCAACCGTAAGCGGGGGCGCAGCAAGTACGGGACGCGCAAGGCGTAGCCGGAGCGAACGATGCCGAGACGATCGAAGGTCGAGAAGCGCGAAATCCTGCCGGACCAGCGGTACAACAGCCGCACGGTGACGATGTTCGTCAACAAGATCATGGAGCGCGGCAAGAAGAGCACCGCCGAGCGGATCATGTACGACGCGCTCGCCCGCGTCGAGACGCAGACGCACAAGAACCCGATGGACACGTTCGAGGTCGCGATGCGGAACGCCACCCCGACGATCGAGGTGAAGCCGCGGCGCGTCGGCGGCGCGACGTACCAGGTGCCCGTCGACATCCGCGCCGAACGGCGCACGGCGCTGGCGATCCGCTGGCTGCTGCGCTCGGCGCGATCGCGCGGCGGCCGCTCGATGGCCGACCGGCTGGCGGCGGAGATCATGGACGCCGCCGGCGGCCAGGGCGCGACGATCAAGCGCAAGGAAGACACCCACCGGATGGCGGAGGCGAACCGCGCCTTCATCCATTATCGGTGGTAGGCCGAGGCTGAATCCGCTTTCGGGCGAACCGGACCGCCGGGGACGTGTAGGTCACCGGCGGTCACCTGTGCCGGCGAGGTCCGGCGCGTAGACCAGAGATCGAGGGACAGCGGACAGGCATGGCCAGGATCACACCGATCGAGCGCATCCGGAACATCGGCATCATCGCCCACATCGATGCGGGCAAGACGACCGTGACCGAGCGCATCCTCTACTACACCGGCCGCACCTACAAGATCGGCGAGACCCACGAGGGCACGGCGGTGATGGACTGGATGGAGCAGGAGCGCGAGCGCGGGATCACGATCACCGCTGCCGCGACGACCGCCGAGTGGGTGGGCCACCAGATCAACATCATCGACACCCCCGGCCATGTCGACTTCACCGTCGAGGTCGAGCGCAGCCTGCGCGTGCTCGACGGCGGCGTCGTCGTCTTCGACGCGGTCGCCGGCGTCGAACCGCAGTCGGAGACGGTGTGGCGGCAGGCGGACAAGTACCGGGTGCCACGCATCTGCTTCGTGAACAAGATGGACCGCATGGGCGCGAACTTCTGGCGCACGG
>JADEYI010000320.1_pt1 | contig 75868 bp, 80 predicted proteins | sample 8542331 | NCBI WGS metagenome assembly JADEYI01 (sample SAMN16510988, study PRJNA670497) | mine drainage metagenome | isolation source: biofilm near Copperflume 1 | place: Germany: Marsberg coppermine Kilianstollen | collected 2018-02 | reverse complement strand
CGCCACCGCCCGCGCTGCATGCGTGGCACCTGGTTCCCCCGGGGCCGCTTCCGGCAAGCTGGCGCGCAGCAGGAAATAGCTTTGGCCGTCGCGCTGCGCCGACATGAACGTACCATCAGGCGTGAAGTTTGGATAAGGCTGCGGCAGATCCATGAGATAGCGACCGAGATAACCGCCGGGATCGGTACCGAATACGCCCGCCATGCCGGCAGGATTGGCAAACTCGCCGGCCACGTCATTGGTGAAGGTACCGATCGGATCTTTATGGAGCTGCCGCCGATCCGCGGCGGTTAGAAAACCATAGTGGTGTTGGCGATAAAGATCGAGTAAAGCTTGAGCGCTTTGGGCGGGATCCGCCAACGGCAAACCGGCAGCCGTGAGCGCGATTTTGGCGGCCTCGGCACCCTGATGCGCTTGTGCATAATCCGCCGCACTCACTACCAGCAACAAGTCGCGCAAGAATGCCGTCTGGGTACGCTCCGTAGCCGCATCCAGGAGCGGCGATTGTCGCGTCGCCGGTAACAGATCCAGCAGATTGGTATCCACCGGCGCGTGCATATCGAGCCGCATGGCGGCAATCCCGCACAGCAGTGTCAACACAACAATCCAGATCAGCGGTTTTATGAGTGCCGTGGCCCGTACACTCACGGCGCCTCCGCAGTGATTCGCGTGTCCAGGAAATGGATATCAATCCGGCCGCCGGAGGCTTCGTCAATGCGCAGAAATTGGGGGGTGCCTGCTTCGATGACGCTAATGTGCTTAATGGCCTTGGCCATGGGTCCGGGTTTGGGACTGAGTTCGATACGCCGGCCGACCTTGAGCGCCGTTATGCGCACGTCAAAATAATGTTCCAGACCCGAAGTGTCGCCCGTCAGGGCGCTGATGAAGATGTGCCTCACCACCGCGAGCCAGGGCGCGTGTTCCGCGTCCAGACGCCGCACTGAGCCATCGGGCAACTGCTCCTCCACACCGGAGGGGCCCATCTTGAATACATAGTGATAGGGCGCAGTCACCTCCCAGAGAACGCCGCGCACGCGGCTGAAAGCCACCTGCCCACGCGAGACCAGCGGCTGATTGAATCCGGGCAGGGTACGGGTCTCGATGAAGCGCGCGCTGAAGGATTTTGGCGGCGTAGACAGAGGCACAGCCGCAGCGCCCGCCACCGCCGACGGCACACTGGCAATCAATAGCAGTGCCCAGAATGCACGGGTGGCCATGGATTTCATGGAAATCATAAATGCGCCTTTAGGCGTTCCAGGAGCGCCGGAGGACTGACCAATTGCAGTTCGTTGTTGTGGACATCAACCGCGCACTGGACAGTAGTGCCGGTGGTGAGACGCGCACCGCTATGCGAATCGCGGATCAAGTAATCAATTTTCAGGCGGTTTTCCCATTCCATGAGAGCCGCGCCGACCAAAATCAACTGCCGATAACGCAGCGCCTGCACAAAGCGCACCCGGGTCTCGATAATTGGCCACATATAATTCGAAGCACGCATCTCGGCATAATCATAATCAATCATACGCAGCAGCTTGCTGCGAGCCACCTCGAAATAGCGGAAATAATTGCCGTGCCAGACCACTTGCATGGCGTCCACATCCTGGAATGGGACTTCCATCTCCACTTCGGCATACAGTAGTGATTTTTTTATCATGGCTCGATATATAGTCGCCAGTGACGCTGCTGAATGGCTGCACACAGGCTGCGCAGCTCACCTTCCAGCGGCCGGTCTTCATCCACGAACGGACACAGTGTGAGTACATCCTGCTGTGTGTCCCGGATGGATTCGCCAAGCTGGCCAGTCAGTAGCGATTGCGTGCGCACACGGATTTCAACGGCTTGGCAAACCGCGGTGAGACACGCGGCTGCCACTTGTTCGGTGAGTTCCAGCACCCGCAGGGCATCGCGGGCGGCGATCGTGCCCATACTGACCTTGTCCTGGTTGTGGCATTCGGTGGAACGCGAGAACACACTCGCCGGCATGGTGAGTTTGAGCGCTTCTGCGGTCCAGGCGGAAACCGCAATCTGTACCGCCTTGAAACCGTGATTGAGATGGGCGCGTTCGCCGCCGGCGCCGGAAAGATTGCGCGGCAGGCCGTTGTTGAAGCGGCTGTCCACCAACAGCGCCAGTTGCCGGTCGAGCAAGTCGGCGATATTGGCGACGGCGGTTTTCAGGCTGTCGGCCACAAAGGCGATATGACCGCCGTAGAAATGGCCGCCGTGATAAATGACGCCGCTGTCCGGATCAATAATGGGATTATCGTTGGCGCTGTTGAGTTCGGTCTCGATGTCGCGTCGCATCCAGGCAAGCGCGTCGGCGAGTACCCCGATCACGTGGGGTGCACAGCGGATGGAATAGCGATCCTGCACACCAGAGTTCCGCTCCGGGCTCTCGCTGGCAAGATCAGCGTAAATCCACGCCGCCACCCGCTGTTGGCCCAGGTGCGGTTTGACCGCGAACAGCCCCGGCGCGAAATGCTCACGGTTGCCTTCGATGGCGAGACTCGCCATGGCGGTGATGCGGCTTGCAAGGCGCGTCAGATATTCGGCCCGCTCCCAAGCGAGACAGGCAAGCGCGGTCATCACCGAAGTACCGTTCATGAGCGCCAAGCCTTCCTTGGGTTTGAAGGTCAACGGCTTGAGGCCGATCTCCTTGAGCGCTTCCGCGGTGGCGCATACACGCCCGTGGAAATACACTTGCCGCTCGCCCATGAGCGCGGCCGCTACGTAGGACAACGGTGTCAGATCGCCACTCGCGCCCACCGATCCTTCCTCCGGGATCAGCGGGATAACGCGGTGCTGGAGCAAGGCTTGCAGCTGCTGCAAGACCTCGAAGCGCACGCCGGAAAACCCAGCGGCCAATGACGCCAACCGCGTCACCAGAATGGCGGCCGCCGCAGGTTCGTCAAAATATCGGCCCAGACCACAACCGTGATAATGGATGAGATGCACCGGCAATTCGTCCAATACCTGGGGCGGGATGTTGACGGTGCAGGAATCGCCGTAGCCGGTGGTCACGCCGTAGATGGGCCGGCCCGCGGCGATATTCTCGGCAAGAATCCGCGCGCCGGCGTCAATACGCTGGCGGAACGCGGGCACCGTACTCAAGCTCACGCGCGCGCCACGCGCCACCGCGCATACATCGGCGATGCTCAGTGGTCGCCCCCCCAGCATCAGGGCGCGGGATTCAAGCAAGTGTTTGCGAGCCTTGTCCATGGGTATCCGTCCGGGGATTGCTGACACCGCGGGGGCGGCTCGTCTCGCGGTGACAATCCGCCCAGAAATCGTAGAAGTTGTACCACTGCAGCGGAAAACGCGCGGCGTAATCCGCCAACCTAAAGGCATAACGATCCACCAGCGCCTGCAGGGCCGCCTCCCGCCCACGGCGCGGCAGGTGGATGTGTTCCGCGAAGGATTCCAAGTGGATAGTGTAACCGCCATCTCCGGCTGTGCAGAAAAAAAGATATACCGGGCATTCGAGCACGTGCGCCAGTATGTACGGACCTGCCGCGAATGGCGCCGGTTTGCCCAGGAAATCCGTCCATACCACGGGGCTTTCGCTGGACAATGGGGTACGGTCGCCCACAATCACCACCACCTCGCCGGCCTCCACCTTGTCGCGCAACATCATTGCCGTATCGGCGCCCAGTTCCTGCACGTGAATAAGCCGCAGACTATAGGCGGCGTTTGTCTCCTCCAACACCGTATTGGATTTGTAAGCGTGCTGGGTATACACGAGGGCATTCACTTTGAGACCCGGCACCTGGGTGGCGAGCGCGCGTGTCATCTCCAGATTGCCCAAGTGGGCGCTGATGAGCAACACGCCGTGGCCGCGATTCACGGCGGTCACCAGTTGATCGCATTTTGGAAAATGCACCGTTACCCGCTGTGGGTTACGCCAAGCCGCCAACATGTCCAGATTGGCGATGGCGAACTGCCAGAAATGCCGGAAGCTGTTGCGCCAGGTGGGAGGCACATCTCCGGCGTGGGCGTGAGACTGTGCGGCCGAGAGAAACTGGCGCGAGGCGCGGCGCGCCCTCGGATTGGTGATAAAGAAATACGTCACCACGGGTACCAACAGGATATTACTCACCCGCCGGCCAAACCATGCGTACACCGTGCCAAGGATGCGTATGCCGAGAACGCTGCCGCGTTCGCGCAACTGTGCCCAGTGAAGCGCACGCCGTTTCAGCAGTTTGCGGCGCAGCAGCATGGGTATGCGCGGCAGCATGCCGAGGAACAACTGTGCGTGCATACGCGTCATACGCGCATTATCGGCCAGCAGCCGAAAGTGGGAGATTCCATCTTGCGGGTAACGGACCCGTGTCGGCAGAAACAGGCTTTCGACGCCTGCCCAATAGAGCCGCACCATGACGTCGGTATCGAAATCCATGTGTCGCCCGATTTTTACACGCTTGGCCAATGCCAAGGTCGCTGCCACGGGATAGATACGAAATCCGCACATTGAATCCCGGAGCTGCAGCGATAGTGTCTCGAACCAAACGCATATATGGGTAATATAGCGGCCGTAGAAGCGTATTTGCGGCACCGAATCGTCAAAAATCGGCAGGCCGGAAATGAGCTTACCGGAATGTGCCTGCGCCAGCGCCAGCATCGCCGGCACATCTTCCAGAGCATGCTGGCCGTCGGCATCCACCTGCAATATATGCGTGAACCCCTGTTCCGCGGCCCGCGCCAAACCGGCAAGCACCGCGGCCCCCTTGCCGGAATTCCTTTCCAGGCTCAGACACTCGACCTCCGCACGTCGCGTGACAATCGCGCGCAAGACGTTCTTGGTTGTCGTATCACTGCCGTCGTCCACCAAGATACACCTCAAGCCGTATACGCCCAAACACACCACGATCTGATCGAGGCTGACATGGTGATTGTAAACAGGGATGACAGCGCAGGCTTTGAATGTCATATGGGTATGGAAAACTTCAGCATGCCTGACGCGAAGCTGGTTTGTTCATCACGGTACTCGAAATTCACGGCGTTGTCAGCTGAGTGCCGCACCAGCAGCAGCGTGATATGCCGTCCGGGGCCGATGGGCCGTTTGAACTTGATCTGTTCGAGGGAGCACACGTCCGGACCATAAGCGAAACTCTGCCGGGAAAAATGCACCGCCCAGGCGATTTGCACCACGCCCGGGAGAATGGGATGTCCGGGAAAATGTCCCGCGAACCATTTGAGATCTGGACGAATTTCCAACTGCAGGCTGGCGCTGTTATCCATCACTTTCCTGTTCGACACTACCGGCAGTTCCATCAACCACGCTCCGTGAACAGCGCTTGCAGTCGTGCCATTTCGATCTTGCCCATGGCATTGCCGGGCAGCTCCTCCACGAAACGCCATTTGCGCGGTACCAGCACCGGTTCGTACCAGGCACGCAGCATTTCCATGAGCAGCTTGCGTACCTTCTGCGCTCCGACTTGTTGCAGTTGCCGGCGGCCGGCGGGACTCAAGACCGCCACCGCGCCCACTGAACTGCGTTTGCCTTTCAGTATCAACAGGCACGCTTCACTCACGAACTCATGTGCGACAAGACGCTGTTCCATTTCCGCAAGCGATACACGCTTGTCCTCCACTTTCAGCACGCTGTCGGCGCGACCGCACAGCAAGAAACGCCGTTGCGGCAACGCTTGCCCCAAATCGCCGGTCTCCACCCAGTCTGCCCGCCAGGTCCACGGTGAACGCACTCGCAAAAATCCGGGTGTGTTTTCGGGTGCAGCGATCTCCACGCCCGCGAAGGATTGCCACGGAGTCTGGCCCACCTCGGGCTCCCATTTTCGCCAGGCAATGCCACCGGTTTCGGTGCTGCCGTACACCTCGATGGCCGCATGTCCCGATTCGTTCGCGATTTTTGCGGCCGTAGTTTCCGGCAACGGCGCACCGGAACTGAACACCGCCCGGAAAGCGTCTTGCGGTTGCAAGCTGCCGAAATCCGTAACCCGGGTAAGGAAGGCCGGGCTGCTGACCATCAGACAACGCCCAAAGCGTCTGGCAGCCGCGTTGAATTCAAACGCTTGCGCACACGTAGGCGCATAGAACGAGCGACCCGCCCACAGAGGCCATAGGACGCGGAACAGCAGTCCATATAAATGGTGATGGGGTACCGTGGCGAGTACCACCGCATCGCCGAGCGTTTGCCCCCACTGGACTTCCAGTGCCGCCACCTCGGCACGCAGTTGTCCAAGTAATTTGTCCACACGCTTGGGCCGGCCGGTGGAGCCGGAGGTGTAAAGCTCGATAAGGAGCTCATCGTCCAGGTCCGTACCGACCGGTGTCCCTGATGCAGTGATAGCAGCCACATCCAGGCTGACAAACGACGAAAAGCGCGTTGGCTGATCCGTGAGCACCGCCGCTGCCTGCGCTTCCGCGACATTCGCGGGTCCGCTCGCCTGTGGAAAGATCAGAGTCTTGCGGGCCTGGACCAGCGCCAAGAAACCCACTGCAAACCAAAACGTGTCGTCACACACTAACGCCCAGCGCTGCTCGGGACGTTGCCGCAGATGTCGCGCGATACCGGCCACACGCGCGTAGAAATCGCCAGCCAGCAGCTCGCCGTCCCCGGTATAGGCGACTACTTTGTGCTGAGTAGCCGAATGCTGAGACCGGTGACCAGAAAAAACCCCGATTTGGTCGGCCGCGCTCATGGGCGCATCCACAACCGTCGCACCCGGCGGCGGATCATGTATTCCACCGCGAACGTCGTGCCGATCAACAGATAGGAAAGCAATCCATTGTACAAAGTCCACGTGGCCAGGGAGCTGTAAAGCGCGGTGTACAGCGCGATTGCGGTATTCGCCAGCAGTATGCCGCTCCACGCCCAAGTAACACGGGATGTATAATGAACAGCTTCCGGACCGAATTCATCGCTGCTGCTGGCGCGTGCGATGCGCTCCACCAGTGATCTGCGCGTGAACAGTGAAATAAAAAATACCAGAAAGAAAGCAACGTCAATTGCCACTGGATAGAGCCGCAGGTGGTTCAGGCTTAATCCGCGAGTGAACAATACCGCGATGGCGGCCAACAACAGGCTGCTGGCAAGAACCAACCAGCCCCTTGGACGCCGGGATTTCCGCCAGGCTTTGAAGAGCATGCGCAGTGCCAGCAGCGTCAGTACACCAGCCATTAAGAATTTGGGCGCAACATGGCCAGCAGCAAAATATACGGCCAGCGGATAGGCGAGCAAGGCCGCGACGATCAGCGCGATAACGGCCGAACGCGTCATTGCGGAGCGACGATCAGCTTCTCTATGATGTGCTGGATATCCCCCACGGTGCGCGCGCCTTTGAAATCCTCGGGGCTAACCTTGCGGCCGGTGATTTCCTGCAGCTTGATCACCAAATCCACCGCATCAATGCTGTCCAGATCCAGATCCTCGTACAGCCGTGCTGCGGGCGTAATCTTCGCCGGGTCCAGTTCGAACTGTTCCACCAGGGTGCTCTTGAGTGTCCTAAAAACGTCTTGGGTATCCATAGGCATGTCTCTCAGGATGCTTGCCGAGCGGTAATGAACTTTGCCAAATTCGCCAGCGAATAAAAGTGCCGCCGGGTTTCGACGGAAGTGGCGTCCAGGGTGATGTGATAACGCTTCTGGATGGCGACGCCCAGCTCCAGGGCGTCAATGGAATCGAGTCCCAAGCCGTCGCCGAATAGAGGCGCCTGTGGGTCAATGTCCGCCGGAGTCACGTCCTCCAAATCCAGCACCTTGATAATGAGTTGCTTCAATTCGTCAATTAGCGTGTTCATAATGTCTGATCTGTTCCTGGAAAAAGCTTTGCAGGGCACGGGTGGCGCGGCGCACCGCCACCCCCGGCAGCGGCGACGGCTGTGGCACGAAATCGCTCAGCGGACGCGGCGGAAAGATTTTCACGCGCAACACCCAGGCGTGCTCCGGCACCTGATACCACTTGGTGGTTTTGAGCAGTGCGGGCGGCGAACAGTGCATCACCACCGGCAGGATCTCGAGATCACCGCGCACCGCGACCTGTGCGGCACCGCGCTTAAAACGCAGCGGTTCACCGGGTGTCGTGCGGGTTCCCTCCGGGAACAGCACCAAAATCTCGCCGCCGTGTACAGCCTGTATGCAGGTTTCGATAACATCCACTGGGTCCCCATTACTTATATAGCCGGCCGCGATGACGAACGCGCGCGTAAACGGGTTGCGCCACAGACCGCTTTTTATCACACAATCCGCCGTTGGCAAGAGGGAAAGCAGTACTACCGCATCCAGATAATTAGGATGCGTAGCCAGCACCAACCGGCCGGCAGCGTGTTTGAGCCATTCCCGGCCCTCCACCTCTACGCGCCCCAGCCCCAGCCCGCGGATCGCCGCCAGCAGCACCCGGAAAGCTAAGCTCACCAGGCGGCGCACCCGCCCGCGGCGGGTGGCTTTGTTACCGGGCCAGAACAGGATAACGGGCAGCACCGTAACACCTACCAGCACGCAGCCCACCCCAAAGCCAGCAAAACAAAACCCGGTGCCCAAGGCACGGTACCAATAGGCCAGCTTCCTAAGCATGTCCGACCATCCGCTCCAGTTGCCAACCGGACTAGCCCGCATCCGGTCTCATCAGAGGTGCATCTTGCACCAGGAAATCCGTAAGTGCCATTTCCGGGCGCCACCCCGGCGTCAGCACACATAGCAATGGTTCGCCATCTGAATCAGTAAACAACCATCATCCCCTGGGGAGATTCAATGCATCCGGCGCACATAGACCCGACAGTCCGGCGGTGGAGTTTCGTTCGCTTAGATTACCAGCACCGTAAGTGCGCCTCCCATCGGCAGGCCAGCCCCTGCAGGCAGCACCGTCGCCAAGACCGAAGAACCAGCCGCTTAGCGACAAAATACAGGGCCTGATTATATACAGTTGGGCTAAAGCCCTTTGGGGCTTACTAACCGAACACCCATATTTATAAATTGATCCAGGTAGTTGCGGGGGTGCATTCCAAATATGGCATTTTAATGTCCAATTTTCATCCATCGCAAGACATAGCATGTATTTGTAGAATTTGTTCGCCGGTGATGGCCGGTAGCCTTATTCAAGCTCACCGTGCAGGATGTGCGAGCGGGGAAGAAAGAGCGGATGCAATATCGCCACACCCAATCCCAAGACCACACCGGCCTCCATATCGATTGCCACATGCTGTTTCGTGGCCAATGTGGAATAGACGATCCCTGCACACCAACACCCATTGAGAATACGCAGGATGGCGGGCGCGCCCAACTGCTTAAGCAGCCGGTGCAACCAGATACAGGTCAGGACCGCAAACGCTACATGTAAAGAAGGGCAGGCATTACCCGAGGCATCCACCGATTTGAGAAACTCAACAGCTGGATAGTGCGCCCAATCTATATCCGGTTTTGGAATGGCCGTTGGCCAGAAAAAGAAAATCGCGAACCCTGCCAGGCTCAGGAAGGTGACCTCTCTGAGGTAAAAGAGCAATTCGCGTAGGCTGTGGAGCAGCATGGGAACCAAGGAAATGTATAGCCACAAAGACGCATACAACACCACACTCCAGGGCTGGAAGCTGATCAGCCGATCAAGGCTGGTCAACGGAATTACCGTTACCGGAAACATCGGATGTCTGAGCAACCAGAAATAGCCGGCCATGAACAATGCTATGTAGCCCACGGTACCCAGCATTGTCAGCAGCCAATGCGACTTAATTCTTAAAAAGGCCTGCCTCGACCAGCTTGTTTCACGGGAAGGTTCAATCATGTCTGGGCAGCCACGCGCTGGAAACGGCTGCGGAATTGATTCTGAGTGGCGCGGTACCAATAACCATAGCTCAGCGTTTCAAGTATGCGCACTTAACCGCTCCAGTTGCCAGCCCGGCTCACCCGCATCCAATCTCGCCACCGGCACGTCATCTACCAGGAATTTCATGAGCGCCACTTCCGGGCTCAGCCCCGTCGCAATGCTGCGTACTGGCGCCAGCTGGCAGAGTGGTTGTTTGCCATCGGGGACAGTCAGCAACAATCCCAATGCGAACACCGGTGCATCGGTTTCCACATAGATCCGGTATTCCGGCGGCGGGGTTTCGTCCGCATAAACAACCAACACTGCAAGTGCGCCTTCCATCAGCATGCCGACGCCTTCCAACACTGCTGCCGCCATGGTTCTGGGGCCAGCCGCCAAAGCAGTAGCCGGGCTTCTATCGGCGCGGGCAATGGAAAACAGACCTGCCGAACTGTTGTGTACCGACAAACTGAAAGCTGCGGGCGAGAGCGGTTCGTCCCGGGCCAGGCACTCCAGCAACTCCATGGTGCGGGCCAGGGAGCCATGACGCGAAGCGAGCACCAGTGGCAGGCCAGAATGGCCCTCGGCGCAACGCCAAGCCACCTGCAAGGCCATACGGCCGACGCGATCCAGACGCCGACGCAGCAGCGCCGGCAGAAAGCTCACGTCGGGTTGTTGATCCGGCGCTTCGAACCTGGCTCCCCTGATCCAGGCATGCCAAGCCGACAGATCCTGCACACCCGGAGCCCAGGCGGACCAACGGCCAATGCAAAATCTCCCAATTCCCTCAGTCACTGCCTTCCCCGATCATCCGCGATTACCAAGCGGGGGTATTGTGGCATAGACCGATCTTCTGTCATCACGTAAACAGCTTCTCCCAAGAGCCGTTCACGTTAAACCCACTAACATCACCCGTGTGCAAAACTGCAAAGCGCGTCCAACTCCAATTTCTCTCGCGAACCCGGCAGCGATATGCGCCAAGCCGTAAATGCCGGTACCGGCAACGCCGCATGGCCGGCGACTGCCAGTTGCCAGCAAGTATCAATACCCGCCGACCAGAACCGCCAGGGACCCTTCAGCCGTGCAGTCGTGCCAGTGAAGACCGGCGCCGAGTGCAGATCAAATCGTGCTGCCGCAAGACCCTCCCAGATAGAGAGGTCCGCTGCCTTGCAAACGGCCTCCTTGAGCGTCCAGTAACGGTAAAACAGTCGTGGCCGCTCAGGCGCGCCCACCTGTGCAACATGTGCAGCTTCAGCGGGTGTAAACACTTGTTGCGGATGCGCGACGACTGAACGCATACACACCCTTTCCACATCCATGCCCGTTGGAACCGTCGCGATAGCCAAGGCCACCAGGCCACAACTGTGGCTCAGGCTCAGATGTATGGGCGCATCCGCATAGGTGATATTTCCGTTGCTACCCGTGCGCAGCTCGTGCCCGTCGACTTGGCCAAGAACCTGCGGCAGCGCTTCCAATACCAAAGCCCGCCCGGCCAGCCATGCCAGTCTGCGCCGCAGCGACGTAAACCGCCGGTAACGAGCTGACTCTTCGGTATGCAGACGATGAAGATAGCCTGCTTCCAGGCGCGCGAGGTCACTCGCAGTTACCTGGCAGGAGTATAGTTCAACGCTATGAGCCATGCCGTTATGCCTTGTGGGTGGATTCTAAGGAATTAACGGGCGGGATTAGTCCGGGGTATCCAAACGATCGGGCGCAGAAGCACCGATGCGTCTTTAGATTATGTTTTTATCCAAAAACAACGATATCAGATTCAAATGCGGGAGGCGACGTATGCGGGGCTGTTACGAGCGGTGTTTTATGGCCCTTGGCTGTGCGGCGGGTGGGTGATATGGGCCACGAGCAGGCAACTCGCATCGATGACGAACGTTGCGACGTGTTGGTGATTGGGGGCGGTCCCGGTGGCAGTACGGCGGCGGCTTTGTTGGCCAGGCGCGGATGGTCGGTCATACAACTGGAAAAAGCGCGCCATCCGCGTTTCCACATCGGCGAGTCTTTGTTGCCCATGAACCTGCCGGTGCTTGAGCGCTTGGGTGTGCTGGATAAGGTGCGTGCACTTGGAGTGTATAAACGGGGTGCGGATTTTGAGGCTGACAATGCCGACGGTTACAACACCTACCCCTTCGCCCAGGCACTGGGCGACAGTCCGCCACACGCATTTCAAGTCTGGCGGCAGGATTTTGACCAGCTGCTGTTCGAGCATGCGCGTACCCAGGGCGTGGATGCGCGTGAAGGCGCAGAGATAATATCTCTGGAGCAGCGCGCACCGCGCGATTCGCTGGCTGAGGTCCGTGTAGAAGACGGCCGTACGTACCGGGTGCAGGCCCATTATGTGCTCGATGCCAGCGGCCGCGACGCCTTTCTTGCCAGTCGCAAGCGGCTCAGACGAAAAAATGTCGAACACCAGAGCGCCGCGATCTTCGGCCATTTCCGCGGCGCCGTATACCGTCCCGGCAATGATGCCGGCAATATCAGTATCTACAATTTCGGGTACGGCTGGATGTGGATGATCCCCTTGCCGGATGGAGTGATGAGTGTCGGAGCGGTGTGCCGCCCGGATTATCTGAAGCGGCGTCGCGGGCGCACCCACGAGTTCCTGTTTGATACGCTCAAACTCAATCCCGCGCTCTGGGCGCGGCTCGGGCAAGCCACCCTGATCGGCAACGAGGTGCGCGTCACCGGCAATTATTCCTATGATGCCAGTACCATCGGCGGTCCCGGCTGGATGTTGGTGGGAGATGCTTTCGCCTTCCTCGACCCGGTGTTTTCTTCAGGCGTATATCTCGCCATGAGTGGAGCCGAACAAACCGCCGCAGTGGTTGATACCGCGCTGCATAAACCGGAACGTGAAACGGCGTTGCAACAACGTCTGGAGCAGCGCCTGCGGGCCGGCATGCGCCGCTTCGCCTTCTTCATTTACCGTTTCAATTCACCGGTGATGCAGAAAATATTCCGCAATCCACGCAATCTCTGGAATGTCGAGCAGGGGATAATCTCGATGCTGGCCGGCGATTTGTTTGATTCACGCAGGGTATGGTGGCGCTTGCAATTCTTCCGCCTGATCTATGCCGGGACCGTACTGTGCAACCTGCGGCGCTGGCATGCCGAACACCGTTACCGGCTGGCGCAGGCGAAAACGGATTTCAGCGGTGGCACCACGCCGGTGGACCCGGCCTAGATGCATGCATGGCCGCTTGGGGTCGAAGCGGTTCGTTTATCTTCTTTCTCTTTAATCACATTTCTTTTTTTCATATTGTGTGTGTTGGCACCGCTTGCGGCACATGCGTCCGGGCAAAGCGAATCGCAGGCATCCAATTTGAAATCGGCCTTGGGCTTGGCGGCATCCGTTTTCCGGATTATCCGGGCGCGGACGGGCACCGCACGCTGCTGTTGCCGTTTCCATATGTCATCTATCACGGCCGTTACCTGGACGTGAACCGCGATCAGGTACGGGGAAAATTGCTGAGTGGCAAGCGTCTGTCCCTGGAAGTGGATTTCGCCGGCTCAGTGGCCGTGGATTCATCCCGCGACCATGAACGCCAGGACATGCCGAACCTGGACTGGATCGGCGAAGCCGGACCGGCGCTGCGTTACCGCATCTGGAACAATTTCGAGAAAACTACACAGGTATTTGCTGTATTGCCGCTGCGCGCGGCTGTCGGCGCGCATGCGCTTACTCTGCACCACCGCGGTTTCGTGTTCGCGCCGCGCGTGGAATTTGTGCATCACGTGGGTGACGACGCTCATGGTTTCAGCATTGATTCCGGCGTGTCTCTCATCTACGGCAATCAGGATTATTTCCAGTACATCTATGGCGTGGCACCGCAGTACGCCAACCCGGAACGCCCTACCTACACCGCCCCAGGGGGCTACGGCGGTTACACGCTTTCAGCGGGCGGCAGCCTACACCGCGGAGATATGGTGTACGGTTCGTTCATCAGCTACACAAGCTTGGCCGGCGCCAGCTTCGTCAACAGCCCGCTGGTAAGCCGCACCCATGACCTGACATTCGGCGTCATGCTCGCCTGGATTTTCAAGCGCAGCACCAGCTGAGTATCGCCGTTTGGCACAACCTATGCCGTCGCTCCCGCTCAAGCAAATATGGACGATCTCTTTCCGGGGGCACGTAAGTTAGAATGAGCGCTCGGCCGCGCCGAGGGGAACCTGCGTGATCATCAAACCCAAAGTTTGGCACTTCATCTGCACCACGGCCCACCCGGTGGGATGCGAGATGAACGTACTTGAACAGATCAACTCCACGAAAGCCCTGGGTACGCGCACGGATGGACCGAAATGTGTATTGATAATCGGTGCCTCCACAGGTTACGGTCTGGCCGCCAGGATCACGGCGGCCTTCGGGTTTGGCGCTGCGACGCTCGGCGTGTTCTTTGAGAAGCCCGGCAGCAACGTCAAAACCGGCTCCGCAGGCTGGTACAACTCGGCGGCATTCGACAAGTTTGCCAAACAAGCCGGTTTGCAGAGCAAATCCATCAATGGCGATGCTTTTTCGCATGCAGCGCGCGCCCGCGCAATCGATCTAATCAAGCGGGAGATGGGTGGCCAGGTCGACCTGGTTATTTATTCGTTGGCTGCTCCCGTGCGTCGCCTGCCGGATACCGGAGAGCTCATCCGCTCCGCGCTGAAACCAATTGGCGGTGCCTATAAGGCGAAATCGATTGATACCGATTGCGACATGCTGGTCGACGTTTCTATCGAGCCTGCAACGGAACAAGAGATCCGTGACACCGTCGCTGTCATGGGAGGCGAGGATTGGACCCTCTGGATCGAGGCATTAAGCAACGCGGGAGTATTGGCACAGAACGCAAAAACCGTAGCTTTTAGCTATATCGGCACGCAAGTCACCTGGCCTATCTACCGGCATGGGACCCTCGGCCGCGCGAAGCAGCATCTCGAAGACACCGCCAAAGCCATTCGCAAACGTTTCCTTACTCACGGTCTGGGTGCCTATGTTGCGGTAATGAAATCTGTCGTTACTCAAGCGAGTGCCGCGATCCCGGTAATACCGCAATATCTCGCCATGGTATTTCGAATAATGAAGGACAAAGGACTACACGAGGGCACGATTGAACAGCAGAATCGCTTGTTTCGGGAATATCTCTATCCACAAGATGCCAGACCGCCCGCAACCGATGAACAGGGTCGCTTACGGTTGGACGATTGGGAGCTGCGCGCTGACGTGCAGCAGTCCTGTAAGGTGTTGTGGCCACAGGTCAGCAACGAAACCCTCTTCGAGATCACCGACTACGCAGGATACAAACGGGATTTTCTGCAATTATTCGGCTTCGCCAGGCAGGACGTTAACTACGAAACGGACGTGACTACCAACACAACCTTTGACTGTATTGAGTTTTGATCATTCCCAGGGGTGTTCACAGTGCCCTGGCGACTTCGGATCTGGGCAACACCTGGGTTTTGTCCGACTGGGATGCGGCTTCCTCAATAGCGGCGGCCTTCCCCGTGGCCGCATCCTTGTCGCTCACCACGCAATTGCGTCCGTGTTTTTTTGCCATGTACAGCAAGGTTTCCACCGACAGCATGGCGCTGGCGGAGCTTTGGTTACGCGTGGGTACCACGGTATGCACGCCGATGCTCACGGTTACGGTCCAACCCGCGGGCGATGCGGGGTTCATCAGATTCAGGCTCTCAATATCCTGACGCAATCGCTCTGCGATCGTCCGGCCGTGGCGTTCGCCGCAGGCGTAAAGAACCACCAGGAATTTCCCGCCTTCATAGCGGGCGGCAAGGTCACCGGCGCGTTTCCGGTAATGTTGGATGACGGTCCCCAGCTTGCGCAGGCAAATATCGCCGATGTGGCGGCCGAGATGCTCATTCAGGAGCCGCAGATAATCCACATCCACGAGCAACAGGGTCAATTCTGCCTTGTCGCGCTGCGCCCTGGCCCAGGTGTTGGCATAAAACTCATCCATACGCCGCCGGTTCGCAAGTCCGGTGAGTTCATCAACCCCCGCCAGTTCCACCATTTCATCATTCAGCAGCCTCACCATCCTGCCATGCAGAAAGCTGCGGCGCGCTTCCCGTTCCAGACGATAACCCGCATAGATACCCACCAGATTGACGACCATCAGCTGGGCAATCGGCATGCTATCAGCGGCACCGGAGAACGGCTCACTCAGGAATGCGCCGACCAGATACCAGCCGGTCACCAACAGGGCGCTCGGCAACCCATAGCCGATGCGCATGCCGGAAATCACGTAAATATAAAACAAAATGATGAACAGGCTGAGTGTGTAACCATGGGCAGCGGTTTGCGGATAGAGAAATACCGCCAACCCTGTCCCGGCTCCCGCCGCCACGACCGCCACGGCGTATACCACCTGCAACGCCGCATCGCGCTTCATCCAGAATGCCGCTCCCAGAGCGACCGCGATGAGCGGTGCGGTCAACACATAACGGATCAGCCACAGGCTATTCCGGACCGCGGGGTCGAGATGCAGATCAAGAATCCCGGCCAATAAGTACAAAAGCAAGCCGAACGCCAGAGTAATGCGCATGCGCGCACGGTGATGGTGAGCATAGGAAAGCAGGAACAGCCTTTCCAGCTGGCTGGAGAAACGCGGCAGAAAGGTAAATTTGGCCAGTAGCCGGGCTACTTCCTGTTTCTCGTTGAACTCAGGTGTGCTGGCTTCTTCGCTATGTGTCTTGGTCGTCATTATCAACACTCTTGTAGAAACATCATGCGGATGTCGGAGGCAAATTCGGCGTTTCAGCATCCCAATGCTGCCGCCTTTCGGGTCATAAGGCGGGATAAAAGCGGCATTAGATCTGTATGTACTGCATCCTTCACGATATAGGCATCCACTCCCACGAGTTGCGCGCTTTCCCGATATTCGGGTTCATCGTAGAGGGAAAGCACCACTACCCGTGGCGGGTGTAAGCCGCTTTTCAAACGCTGCGCCACCTCCAGGCCGCTTATATCCGGCATGGCGAGATCCACGATCACCACATCCGGGTTGAGTTCCGCAACCAACATTAAGCCGTCGCCGCCGTTGTTGGCACTGCCAACGACTTGAATTCCAGGTTTTCGTGACAATTGTTCCGACAAGGTATTGAGAAACAATGCATTGTCATCCACCAGCACCACTCTCATGAGCGTCTCATGCCGGCAATGTGCGTGTTTTCATTTTGGGCATCGTTTCAATATAAATTGCCGAGCAAAAATCTTAAGCCCGGCCATGTGTAATTCTGGGGTTCAGTTTGTAACTCGAAGTATGACAACACCATCGGGGAATCCCCTAAATTCAGCTGCGGTTTAGGGCCAGAATAGCCGTGGGCAGATTATAGTCATTATCGTGCCCTGCAAGATCAGGCCACTGGCAGTTCGACGCGTATTTGCGTGCCCTGCCCTGGAATCGAGGAGATTGCAAACCTGCCCCCCGCAAGCCGTACGCGCTCCTCCATGCCCAGCAGGCCGAGGCTTTTGCCCCCCAAGGCCGCTTGGCGGGCCGCTTTCAGCTTGAACCCCCGGCCATCGTCGTGGATCTCAAGTACCAAATTCCCGTCTGCGTGATGCAATCCCACCTGGACTTCCTGTGCATTTGCATGGCGCAGCACATTTGTCAGCGCGCTCTGCAGAACCCGGAAACAAGCGGTTTCCCGGATTGCTGACAGGCGCGGCAGATTCTTTTCTATGGTCAAGACCACCCTCAAACCGGTGGATGCAACCCGTTCCCGGATATACCAGCGCACCGCTGCCGCCAGCCCCAGGTCGTCCAACACCGACGGCCGCAAATTCAACGACAAGGCGCGCACCTCCTGTGCAAGGCCGGTCATGATGGCGGACGTAGCCTTGATCTGGGTTGCCAGGGCATCCGGGTCAGTTTGGTGCGCCAGCTCCCTCAGACCGAGCAGTACGGCGGTCAATCCCTGACCCAGCTCGTCATGCAGCTCACGGGCCAAGTTCCGGCGTTCTTCTTCCTGGGTTTCCAGAATGCGCGCCGAAAGTTGCTGCATCGCCTCCAAATAGATCTGCGCGCGCCGTTCCGCTTCCTTGTGATCCGTCATATCGACGCCCATGCCGACCACGCAATGCTGTCCCTGCCACTCGAAATGACGCGCCACATAGTGATAAGGTATACGCCTGCCGTCTTTGCAATAAAGTTCGGTCTCACCTTCCGCACCCATGCCGTTCAAAATTTCTCCCACTGTCTCGCGATAGCTGGCCCGGCGCTCCGGAGGCACGATGTCGGCTGAACTGATACGTCCCATTTCCTCCATGTCGTAGCCCGTGGTCTCTTCCATTTGCCGGTTCCAGCGCAGGAAACGTCCCTCGGCATTGAACACGTAAAACACACCCGGCAGGGTGTCCAGGGCGTGGAAAACGAAATTGCGCTCATCCGCGAACCGCTGCTCGGCCATCACTCGGGCACTGACGTCATTGAGCATGAGCAGGAGATTCCGGTTATCGAGCCGGTGAGCACTAACCTCCACGTGCACGCTCCTACCGCTCTTATGGCGCAAGCGTGACTGAAAGCTCAGGTATTCACCGATGGCTATCTGCTGCACGCGTTGAATCGCAGCGGCATCTGATTCCACTAGAGTCGAAATGTGCATACTTAACAGTTCAGCACGACTGTAACCGGACATACCACAAAGTGCCTGGTTCGCGAAAATGATCTCGCCTGTCGGCCGACGCACAAAAATCCCCAGCATGGCCTGTTCCACCAGTTCGCGGTACTGGCGCTCGCTTTCTTCGAGCTTGCGCTGTACTTCCAGCCGCTCACTGATATCGCGCTGGATGGACTGGATATCGCCATTCTTGAGCCGCATGGTGGTTACTTCGACTGGAACGTTATGGCCATCCTTGTGTCGCATCCAGGACTCGAAACGCGCTGACTGCCCGATCTTCAGCCGGTGACCACGCAGATTGGATTCGGCCACCAGATCCGTGACACGCATCTTCAATAATTCATCACGGCTGTAACCTAACATCTGGCAGAAAGCCTCATTCACGAATGTCAGATCGCCGTTGATGCGCCGCACCATGATGGTGTCGGAGGACCGTTCCACCAATTCGCCATAGCGTTCCTCGCTGGTGTCGCGGGCGCTCTCGGCAATGCGCTGGGCCGCGACTCGCGCCTCCAGATTCTCTGCCATGCCATCCACGCCACGGGCAATGACTCCTATTTCCCCGGGGCTTTCCGCAAGACCCGTGCGCGCACCCGCTTCACCCGCGCCGATGCGCTGCAAGGTCTGCAACAAAGGCTGCACGCGTCGTTTGACAAATGCCGTGGAAAACCACCAGGTAGACACGAGAATTAACAGCATAATGGCGGCAATGATCGCCAAGTCGCGGGCCAACGGCAGGAAGGCCAGGCGTTTTACGAGGCCCTCATCTATGCCGCTGGCGATGTAAATTTCGGCTCCGGGCACATCAGTATTTAGGTACCGTAGGGCGTAAAACCGCATCTTTCCGTCAATTCCGGGCAGCGCGCGATCGAGAGTGCGCTTCGAACTTTGTACTGCCTTGAACAAAGCAGCTCGTGATTGATTGCTGCCGGTGAAACCTTGCGCCCTTGGGTAGTACATCAGCACCGTGCCATCGGCACTGAATATCGTTATTTGGGCGTAGCGGGAAAAGTTTATCTCGTCAGCGGGGGGTTCCAATGCCAGAGGTGACGCCGCAGCGTTTATTGCGCCGATGAGCTTCCCCTTGCCGTCAAAATGCGGCGCCGAGAAAAGCAGCAGCCCACCATGGGTAATGCGTCCTTCCGGGATAACGTCGCTGGTAAATCTGTGTGTCAGCATCACACGCTTAAACCAGCCCCGGTCGGACACATTGACGGGGTGCATGAAAGGCACCGCGCTGCAGACAATATCGCCGTGCGGGGAAACCACGTCCAAATTGTCATATGCAGGCATGTGCGCGCGTAGTGCTGCCAAGGCCCGGCTGCACTCGCCCGCCGGGGCATTGACTGCGGGTAATGCCGCCATGACCAGTAACAGGTCATGACTCTTCGAGGCCAGACTCTGGTAGCGGCCGGCGACCGCATCGGCCGCCAGCCTGCTAACTCCATAGGCATAGGTGATTGAAGTGTGATACCGCTGAATAGCCGTGTAGGTCGCGAGCACTATGGCCGGCAGGATGCATATCATCACCAAAGCCAACAGAGAGGTGCGCAGACTCGCAGGCCAGATTAGTTTCATTCGGCAGTCTTCATTTTTTGGATGATTACGGTCCGGATAACGCTGATAGGTTAGCACCTGCGGAGATTCACCCGCCCGCAACCACAATCCCGCCGCCCATGAACCAGGATCTCACCAGCCCTGCGAAGGCTCCTTAAGCCGGTACCAGATTAATCCCTAATAATTTCCGGGGATTGCCCAACTGTTTATCCCGGCCCCCTTTGCTATAAATAACCCTGCGACAAAGGCAAACCCGTCGAAAGGCGGGGACGCAAAGTCACCGATCTAAAGGGCCTGAGCCCCAGGATGGCGGGACCGCCGCGAGCAGACCTTCGGCAGCGACCATGCTCCGAAAAGCCTGCGGCTCCTCGTTCCATCCTCCAGCAACGGCCCTGCAGTGCTTAATCGTGAGCCTGCGTGCAGGCGTATTTTGGAGGAAAGCCAGGTGTTCAGATATTTTCATTTTTGGCTGTTGGCGGCTTTGTCAGTAACACTGGCGTTGGCGCCTATCACGGCCTCGGCGAATACCGGCCGGGGACAATTCGTGGTTTCCGTAAATGTCATCAGAGAATGCCGCATCGGCATGCAGAACTTAGCCAGTGGTACGCCGGCCGCCAGTCCGAGTAGCACCGCAGCCCGGGGTGCGGTGACCTTGAGCTGCTCCAGAAATACCGCCTATGCCGTGAGTTTCGGCTCAGGGGCCAGTTCTGCCAACACTGCGAACTCCGAAAGCGTAGCCGGTGTGGGTAACGGCACGGCCCAGATAATACCCGTTTATAGCCAAATGCCCCTCCAGCGCAGCAAGGCGAGCGCTACACCGGCCGAGCCCCTGGTGATGACCATCAATTACTGATCTGCTGTCTTTGCTGTCTTAATGAAGCGATTGCGCCGTGCTTACTTGTTTGAAAGCGGGGAAAGCCGTGCGGCATAACGTACCAGCGCCGCAGCATTGGGGATTCCCAGGCGTTCCATGAGTTGCGCACGGTGACTCTCGACGGTTTTGACACTCACTTTGAGCTCGAAAGCGATCTGCTTGACGTTCTTGCCTTCCGATATCAGATGCAGAATCTGTTTTTGCCTTGGAGTTAGGTGCTGTATCTGGCTGGGCTTTCCCGCGGCTTGGCCAAAATATTCTTCCACTACGCGCTTGGAGATGGCGGCGCTTAAAAAAATACCGCCGCGCGAGACCGCCTCTATGGCCAGCTTGAGTTCATCCGGCGTCGCCTCTTTCAATACGTACGCGGAGGCCCCGGAACTCAATGCTTGTACCACATATTCTTCGTTGGCATGCATGGATAGAATGATTACACGTATGTCAGCGTGCTGCGCATGTATCTGTGCGGTGGCGTCCAGTCCGTTTACCTCACCCATTGCCAGGTCCATGATCACGATGTCCGGATGAGCGGTGCTGGCCAACTCCACAGCCTGCCTGCCACTGGAAGCCTCTGCGATCACCTGGACATCGGCCAGTGTCTGTAGCAACTTGACCAGGCCTGCCCGGAAAATGCTGTGATCATCTGCGATTAAAACCGTGGTCATGGGTATCCGCCTCTGCAGTCAGCCGCTTCGTCATCCGATACTGGCCTCGGGTTTCAGTATAGTGCATGAAGAAAGCGGGTATCCGGAAACAAGGGCCGGTGCGCCAAAGGCCACAAGGCTTCCGCCGACAATGCCGCGGGGAATGGGTACACACTAATGCCACTGGTGGCACCCCTGCCCGGTGCTACGCTTGGAATCCTTCAGTGGGAGAACCCTATGAGCAAGCTTGTGGCATCGCCTGAACCGAAAAGTCTCGAAACTCAGTCTGCACCCCGGCCTGAACTCGTCAGTTATCCCGCCCACGATGCGGATCTCGGCGGCGGCATCACAGTGGTGCGCGTACTGCCGCTCCGGCAGCACCGCCTGGTGGGACCCTGGTGCTTTTTCGACCACTATGGGCCTTTGTCCTTCAATAACCGGAAGGCCATGGACGTGGCGCCGCATCCGCATATCGGCCTACAAACCGTTTCCTGGTTATTCGATGGGGAGATACTGCATAACGACAGCCTGGGTTGCACGAGCATGGCACGCCCCGGTGAGCTGAATCTCATGACCGCCGGCCAGGCTATCGCCCACGCGGAGGAAACCCCGGCCCGGAATTCGGGAAAACTCCATGGCTTGCAACTGTGGGTGGCGTTGCCAGACCGGGAACGCCAGCGGGCACCCAGTTTTGATCATTATAAAGATTTGCCGGTACTGGAGCCGGGCGGCGGACGCGTACACCTGTTCATGGGCGAACTGGCCGGCCAGCGTTCCAAGGCGCGCGCTTTCTCACCGCTGGTGGGCGCGGCACTCAAATTTGAAGCCAATGCCAAGATGCGCCTGCCGCTGAATCCCGCCTGGGAGCACGCGCTCGTTATCATCGACGGGAAAATCTCACTCGATGGCAAACAGCTGATCCCCGGTGCACTCCACTACCTCGGCGCTCATCGTAGCGGGATCGAACTCAGCACGAAAGCTCCGGCACGCGCGGTGTTGATCGGCGGCGCGCCATTCGAGGAGCCCATTATCATCTGGTGGAATTTTGTGGCACGCACCGCGGAGGAAATCCAGGCGGCGCGTGAAGATTGGGAGCAGCATCGCCGCTTCGGCGAAGTGAAAGCCTACAGAGGTGCGCGGCTCAAAGCGCCGTCCTTCATCGCGCGGCCCATCGCCGGTCATTGACCGCGACTGCAACATGAGAGGCTGGTATCCCCGGGCAACTTGACCCTATTGGGGGTCTAGGCGAAATATTCGTGGCTGATAACGCCGTACAGATCCACACGTAATTGCCGTTGCTGACCTTGCCCTTCTTGTTCACCCCCGGCAGGCCGAAGGGCAGGCGCGGGTCGCGCGCGACCTTATCGGCGTCGATCTCGTCCACGTTGAAGGGCGGATTGGCCATGACGTAATCGGCCTTGCCCAGCAGTTAGTGGGTTTGCATGTGGACTTAGCCAGTGGGTATTGGGGATAGTAGGGGGGGGCCGGCCAAGGCCCTGCGCTGGGGCCTGCTTCGGCCTAAGATGGGCACCTAAATTGTTCCCGTACGGTATTATTCATTGACCTTGATTATTTATTAATATATAATCTTCCCGTACGGGAATATTTTAATGGAGGCTACCATGGCCACTAAAAGTCACCAAAATCCGGTCTACGGTCGCGTGGATTCCGCTGCCCAGTTAGGACGGCTGGTACGTGAACACCGCAAGGGGCTCCATCGGGTGACCGTTGCCCAGACGGCCAGTGTGTCGGGTGTGGGTCCGCGGTTCATTTCTGAACTGGAGCGTGGCAAGAGCACTGCCGAAATCGGCAAGGCCCTCCATGTGATCCAGCAGCTCGGTCTGGATATCTGGGTGATTCCGCGTGGCGTTACGCCCGGAGCCCCGGCCACTGTTCACGCGGAACTCACTATCGGCCCAGGTAAGTGAACGGCGAAGTTCTCCATGTCTGGCATAAAGACCGATTGGTCGGCCGCCTCACGGAACGTGAGGTGGGATCCGGCTTCGAATTCGTTTATGACCCCGCTTGGGTAGCAGGGGGCTTCCGGCTGTCCGCCGCACTGCCTCTACAGAATGGAGCGTTTGGCCCAGACGCTTCTGGTACGCGATTCTTCGGAAATCTCTTACCCGAGGGTAACCAGCGCGACCGATGGGTGCGGGAGCTGCGGATTGATGACAACGACTTCTCGCTGCTTAGGGCATTGGGTCGTGACTGTGCGGGCGCATTTTCAATCCTGCCTGCCGACGTCCAACCGAACCTTGATGGCGACTATGTTCCGTTGAGTGACAAGGCCTTGGAGGGATACTGCCTTCGCAAGGGACAACCCGCGGCCGAGAAACAAACACGCGTTAGGTTCTCACTCGCCGGCTTCCAAGAGAAACTGCCAGTACATGAAATCGACGGAAAGTTCTATTTGCCACAGGGCTCCGCAGCTTCATCCCTGATATTGAAGTTCGAGGTACCTAGCTTCAGCAATGTCCCACTGTATGAAGCTTTCCTGGCCGAGCTTTACCGCCATGCCGGAGTGGATCCGTGTGGAACCAACTACAAAGAAGATTCGGCAGCGCCCTACTTGGCTCTAAACCGCTTTGACCGCTACGAATCCAATGGGAAAATCGAGCGCTTGCATCAAGAAGATTTCTGCCAAGCGCTGGGATACGGACGCAACCAGAAATACGAGGCAGATAAAGGCGCAACATTTGCCGATTGCGTAGCCCTGCTCCGTAGGGAAAGTGCGGTACCCGTCGAGGACATCAATCGAGTAACGAAATGGCTGGTTCTCAATGTCCTGGCCGGTAACTCTGATGGTCATTCAAAGAACCTGGCTTTGCTGCAGGACAGGAACTATCTCAACCGCTGGCGGCTCGCCCCATTCTACGACATGGTTTGTACCGGGGCCCCGGCACGCGTTGCGACGAAGATCGCCTTCTCCATCGGCGGCCATACGGATCCAGAGACCCTCACCAGGACTCATTGGGACCAGGAGAGTGAAGCGTGCCAGCTAAGTCGCCGTACACTAGCGGACCTTGCCGGCGAATTAGCTACAAAGTTACCGGATATCGTCAAGGAGCAACGCGGTCAATTTGAGGCATCCCACAAACATGCCGCTGCACTTCAGCGAGTGACGACAGTTGTTGATCAGCGCTGTCGGCGCGTATTGCACGGCCTAGAGCAACAGGTCAAGCCTGTAAGACAGCTAAAGAGCAAAGAAACGCCCCCTGCTGTTTCCGGAGCAGATCCTTTTAGCGGCTGATGAGGTAAGAATCGAAACCAGGTATCTGCACCGACTGCGACGGGCACCACTTGCCCGGTGTGTTGACGTAGAACGAGAGTTTTTATGACCCCGAAGCCACGGAAGCACCTCAACAGTTAGACGAATCTGGACGCAAAAACCCCCAACGCCTTGGCCTGCTTGGCCTTGCGCTGGAGTTTGTGGATATCGTTGGAAGTTTCTGGACTAAGATGATGGTGGCCAGGGGTGGAATTGAACCACCGACACGCGGATTTTCAGTCCGCTGCTCTACCAACTGAGCTACCTGGCCTTAATGCAAAAGCTTGAACCCTTCCCTGGTGCGCTGACCAGCCCCGACATCCTGTCGGGTCGTTCGCCGGGCGCGAAGCAGTGCTTCGCGAAACTCTCCCGGCTCACCCGCTGCTCTACCAACTGAGCGACCTGGCCAAAAGCTTCAGGGCGGGAAGAGGGATAAGGGGCGCTATTAAACCGGCCCGGTGCTGCCGGGTCAAGGGTTTGGGTGCGTTTTGACAGATACCGGCGCGGCGGCTAGGCTTCGGAAAAGAGACAAATTGCGGTAGCGCATGAACATCGCCCCACGTACCCAGCCGATGCCGGCCTTTGATTGCACGCAGAGTGTGCGGCGCTATCAACAGGTGCGCGATGTCACCACGGAGCTCTGCCGGAACCTCACGCCTGAAGACATGACGCTGCAGAGCATGCCGGATGCCAGCCCCGCCAAATGGCATCTGGCCCATACCACCTGGTTTTTCGAGACTTTCCTGCTGATCCCCCATTTACGCGGCTACCGGCCGTTCAACCCGCAATTCAATTATCTGTTCAATTCCTATTATTACACTGTCGGCGACATGCACCCGCGATCTGAGCGCGGTCTTCTGTCCAGGCCCGGCGTCGCTGAAGTGGCGCACTACCGCACGCATGTGGATGAGTACATGCATAAGCTCCTGGACGCGCGCGGCCGCGAGCCGGAGCTTGCGTACCTGGCGACACTTGGGCTAAACCACGAGCAGCAGCACCAGGAACTGCTGCTCATGGACATCAAACACCTGTTCGCGCGCAATCCGCTTCAGCCCCGATGGCGTGAACTGCCGGCGCCGGTATCCAAATCCGCCTTACCGCTGAAATTTATTCCCCGTCCCGAGGGTCTGTTGCCTATCGGTCATGCGGGCAGCGATTTTGCCTTTGACAATGAGACCCCCAGGCATCGGGTATTCATTCAAGCCCACGCCCTGGCTAACCGGTTAACGACCAACAATGACTATCTGGAATTCATCCGCGCCGGCGGTTATAGCGCGCCGGCGCTGTGGTTATCCGACGGCTGGGCAACGCTGCAGCGGGAAAACTGGGACCGGCCGCTGTACTGGAACGAAGACATGACGGAGGAATTCACCCTTGCCGGACCACGCGCGCTGGATGCGAACGCGCCGGTATGCCACGTGAGTTATTACGAAGCCGATGCCTTCGCCCGCTGGGCCGGCGCACGCCTGCCCACGGAAACGGAATGGGAAATGCTGGCCGCGGACCGGGCCATCGAGGGCAATTTCATGGAACAGGGCCGCTTCCATCCGCTCGGCGCATCCGCTGTGGCCGAACCACCGTATCAAATGTATGGCGATGTCTGGGAATGGACTATGAGTCCGTACACACCCTATCCTGGATTCAAACCGCTGGCGGGTTCGCTGGGCGAATACAACGGCAAATTCATGGCCAATCAAATGGTGCTGCGCGGCGGCTCCTGCGCCACACCTCGCGATCATGTGCGCGCCAGCTACCGTAATTTCTTCTATCCACAGCAGCGCTGGCAGTTTTCGGGACTGCGGCTTGCGCAGGACGCCTAAGATGCAGATATCCCAAACGCCTTCGCTTACCCTGCACGACTACCATCCACGCGCAGCCGCTATGCGCGAAGAAATTCTCAGTGGTTTGCGCGCAACGCAGAAGACCCTGCCTTGCAAGTACTTCTACGACATGCGTGGATCACAACTGTTCGACGCCATTTGCGAGCTGCCGGAATATTATCTGACACGTACCGAGCTCGGCATCATGGAGGCGCGGGCCACCGACATGGCCGCCGCTCTGGGGCCGAATGTGCTATTGGTGGAACCCGGTAGCGGCAGCAGTCTCAAGACCCGTCTGCTGCTGGACCATCTGTCACGCCCGACGGCCTACGTACCAGTGGATATTTCGCGCGCGCATCTGGTTAATGCCGCGGAGCGCCTCAACCGGCTGTATCCGGAATTGGAAGTTCTGCCGATATGCGCTGATTTCAACCAGATGTTTGAAATACCCACGCCGCATCGGCGCGTGTCGAGGACGCTTATCTATTTCCCCGGTTCGACCATCGGCAATTTCGAGCCAAGCACGGCAATCAATCTGCTCAAACGACTGCGGCGGCTGGCCGGAACCCAAGGCGGTCTGCTCATCGGCGTGGATCTGCGCAAGGACAAGGCCGTGCTGGAGCGTGCCTATAACGATTCAGCGGGCGTCACCGCGGCCTTCAATCTCAATCTTCTGCACAGACTCAACCGTGAACTGGGCAGCGATTTCGACGTCAGCCGCTTCTGTCATCGCGCGACGTATAACGCCGGCGAGGGCCGTATCGAGATGCACTTGGTCAGTCTCGACAATCAATCAGTGCAAATAGCCGACGAGTTCTTCCGCTTCCATAAAAACGAGTACATTGTCACTGAATACAGCTACAAACATACCCTGCCCGGTTTTGCTGCACTGGCGGCCAAGGCGGGGCTGGCCGTGGAACAGGCGTGGACCGACGACCGGCGCTGGTTCGGCGTGCTGTATCTGAACGCGGGCTAAATTCATCAACCCTGGCATGCTCGTGCAGCCGCAATGGCAGCCGGGAATCAGTCTTGCTCCTTCTCCTCTTGTGGGAGAAGGCTGGGATGAGGGGGCCATACCATTTGAGCGGCCTTTGGCCGCATGTATTTATTGCCGGTTCCCGCGCCGGCGGGCGGGTCCCTTTCTTTGAGCGCAAAGAAAGGGCAAAGAAACGTCTCCCGGTCACTTGGTCGTCGAAGACGACGACTACCCTGGCGCCTCGCTGCGCTGCGGGGTCGCGCTCACGGGCCATCCATAGCCCTTCGCGCGAGCTCGGCATCCTGCCTTCGCCCCTTCGGGCCAGCCTTGCTCGCTTCGGCGCACCGGCATGCTCCGACGGGGATTGCAAGAGCGTCTCCGGACCGCGCAGGCTCGATCGAGCAGTTCACGCTGCACAGGCTGGCTTCCTATTCCGGTCTTTCCGGCACTGCCAGTTAAACAGTCCGGCTGTTATGAAACCAGATCACTTCGTTCAGCAACGCCATTACCTCTTGTCGGGCCGAGAGAAAATAAAAATCCGATAGACCACGCCCATTCTTGAGCGCTGACGCCAAAGCCAGTCGACGCGTGACCGCTCAGCGAACGAGTGGCCAGCTGGAGCGCTTCACGGATTTTTAGACTGTTTACGCATGGTGATGCTCAACGCCGCGCTTCAGCCGCGCGGCGCAGTCGCGTCGGCTGGAAGCGCTTGTTAGCTGAGCAGCTTGGTGATGACACTGGTGCCAAGATATTCACGAATGGAATGCTTCGCTGAGTCAGCGCCGCCCGCTTTAGCGGCCAAGAGTTGGCCTATCACCACCTCCCAAGGCTTGTTGGTTTCCAATAGCGCTACCAACACATTCCTAACGTCCTTGATATTCATAAGCCTTCGGTCATCAAAACGCTCCGAGAGAACTTTCAGTGCCGGGGAAGCTGGATGACCAGGGCGCTGCGCCGCCCATTCAGCGATAAGGTTCCGGAAGGCTTCCGGTTGCAACCCATGCATTGCGAAGCATTCGTTCGTGAGGAGGAGATTTTCTATCGCATAGCAGTTTAAACGTGCCCTCGACACACATCCGACGTCATCGATGGCGCACTGTTGTGAACCATCCAAATCTCTGAGCGAATAGCCTTTTGGACTATCGTAGATCGATGGAAGAAAGTCATTCAGCCAAGTTTCCCACTCATTCATCTTATCCACTGTTCCGACCACACAAGGGCTAAAAGTGAACCTGCCCTGGGAGCTACGCACAAACTGCTCTATTACGCGCCTGTCATCCTCCCCTTCTACAAGAAGCACAGGTGAGCGATTGAACTGCGTTGAGAGCGGATGTGCGCCGAAAACTGGGAGTATCTCGTGGCAGATGGGGCTATAGGTGAATTGCTTGAAGGCTGATTGGTCTTTCGTAGTTATCGGAACAATATGCAGGTCCGCTTGTTTCGAGAATGCGCCAATAATGGCAGTGCTGTGCGTGGCGATTACCACCCGAAAGTCAAAGTCCACAGCAAGCGCCTCTATGAAGCCGATGAACTTCTGTTGAAGGTCAGGATGAAGGTGTACATCGGGCTCATCAAGTAACAGGACTTTATTCGCTTTGGTCTCGCGCGAGAAAACTAGAACTTCGATAGCGAGGGCAATGAGCTCGGCTTCACCGCTGGATATCTGATCTTCAGGGATGACAGCGCCAGCCTTGCTATGAATTTTGAAACCACGGTCCGACCGACGCAGTTCGATTGCGGGCAATAGATTATTGATTTTCGTCAACGTCTGGTTGAACGAATAGGTTGTGTCTCTACGCTTTTCGACGTCCTGTTCAATTTCTCTCAAAACCAACACTTCTAGATTCCGAAACTGCGCAGTACTTTGTTGCCGGAAATGCTCAGTGCGGTTCTTGCGACGATCGTCAACGATCCACCTCTCGTTATTGGACATGTTGAGATCGACGTTCGGATCGTACTTCAGAGTTCCACCACGTTCTGGCGAAATGTATTTGGTTCCGAAACGATTAGACGAGTCTAGAGATCTCAGAAGGGTGCTCTTGCCAGAGCCGTTCTTCCCAAGGAAAAGCGTGAACCGGGCACTACTGACAAGCTCGTCGAGTGTCATGCGTTATTGCTCAGCTAACAGTAAATGGACTGCACGCCATGATATTCCAATAACGATGCACGCTTCATTATTACGACCTCGCCCAATGCAAACAGCTCGTAAAACATATCGCATATCAATACGTTATGAATGCGGTGCGGCAAGGTGCGGAGCCGCTCTTGGATAACCCCGTGGACGACTCTTGGAAGCCCATAGGTTGGGGTGAGCAAAGCGAACCCCAACATCGTTATGCTTTCTGGGAATCCCCGTTGGATCGTGTCGACGCGCCGCAGGAGCCTGCTCAATGCCGACCCCGGCAGGTACTCCGGGATGCCGGATCGGGTATAGTTATCGCCATCGGGTCTTGCTGAGATAGAAACATGGAATTCACCGCTATATTTGAGAAGGTCCCAGAAGGCTATATCGCCTTCGTTGAAGAGCTTCCAGGCGCCAATACACAGGGCACTACCCTGGAAGAGGCGAGAGAAAACCTCAAGGAAGCCATCGCCCTCGTGCTTGAAGCAAATCGCGATCTGGCCGAGGAGTCCATCCGCGGACGCACGGTTGTTAAAGAGCGGCTGGTAACAGCCACTTAATGAAACGGCGCGACCTGATACGGCATCTGGAACGCCACGGATGTCAGTTGCTACGTGAGGGCGGCGCTCACTCCGTCTTCGTGAATCGCACGACCCAAAAGGTTGCAACAGTGCCACGACACAGGGAAATCAACGAATTTCTCGCACGCCGAATTTGCAAAGATATCGAAGTTCCACAGCCATAGCCGCGCTTCGCGGGGCTATTTCTCCGGTTGATACCCTTCTGGTTTCCCGGAACCGCCGCCAAAAAAGAATTTCTCCATTTCCTGCTGTAAAAACTTACGCGCCTTGGGATCAAGGGCGGATAAGCGATATTCATTGATCAGCATGGTTTGGTGTTGCAGCCACTGCTGCCAGGCCTGGCGGGAAACGTTTTCGAAAATCCGCTGACCGAGCTCGCCCGGCCAGGGCGGACGCTCCAGACCTTCGAGCTCTTCACCCAGCAAGGCGCATTTGACGGTGCGTGTCATTCCGCGGTTCTCCTGCCTGGTTCTGCAATTGTCCGATAAGCTTCTTCACCGGCGCCGCCAGGCCGACGCGCAAGGGCGCCCTGGGGTCATACCACATTCGATCGGCATCATCCGCGATACCGGCGGGCTCTGAAACCTCCAGTCGCAGCGGCTGCATGTCCAGATGAAAATGGCTGAAGGTATGCCGCAAAACCGGCCACGGATCAGATGACCCTGCACGTACGTGCAGATGCTCGCGGCACCAGTCCACAGTATTCTGGTCCAGCGGCATTTCCGGAAAGCCCCACAGGCCGCCCCAGAGTCCGGCCGGTGGACGTCTTTGCAGCAACACACGGCCGTTGCAAGTGATGAGCAGCAGGCGGGTGCGGCGCACCGGCAGCGCCTTGCGCGGACGCGCCGCGGGGAAATCCGTCTCCCGCCCGAGAGCGTGGGCGCGACAATCTTCCGCCACCGGGCAAGCATCGCAACGCGGCCGGCTGCGGGTGCACAGGGTCGCGCCCATATCCATGATGGCCTGGGTATACACAGCCACGGCTTGCGACGGTGTGTGTTGTTGCGCGAGAACCCACAGTTTTTGGGCGACGACCGCCTCACCCGGCCAGCCTTTGATGCCATGCAAGCGCGCCAGTACGCGTTTCACGTTACCGTCGAGGATCGCATAACGCTCGCCGTAAGCGAGCGCCAGGATGGCGCCGGCGGTGGAGCGGCCGATGCCGGGTAGCGCGGTCACGCTTTCAAAATCCGTCGGGAATGTTCCGCGATACTCATCGCGGAGGATACGGGCGGCCCGGTGCAGATTGCGCGCCCGGGCGTAGTACCCCAGCCCCGACCACAGATGCAGCACCTCATCCAGCGGCGCGTTGGCCAGCGCGCGTATCTCGGGGAAGCGCGCCATGAACCGCCCATAATAGGGAATTACAGTGCTCACCTGGGTCTGCTGCAACATGATTTCCGAAACCCACACCCGATACGGCGTCGGCTGGTGCTGCCACGGCAAGTCTTTGCGACCGTGGACGCGGTACCAACGCAGCAACGGCGGCGCCAGTCTGAACTCAGGGCGCTTGGGTTTGGTTTGACGGGGCATGTTTGTCAGTCACCGCCAACGGCGGCAGGTGGGCGCGCTCGCGGGCGAGTTTTTCCACGCCCTCCGCCATATATATGCCTTGCGCCCGCATCTCGCCTTTCATAAAGAACGGGCCGATGAGCGGTGGAATCCAGAAATCCGGGACAAAGGTTACCTCCCAGTGCATGCGCGTGCCGTCACCTTCCGGCTCCAAGTGCCAGGAGGAAGAAGACATTTTCACATTACTGCCCTCGGGTATCACTTCCGATACGACCTCTCGGGGTGTTAGTTCCATCACCCGCTGGGTCTCCTTGATGTTGTGACAGAAGAACAGCACACAGGCGTGGCTTTCGACGAACACCAGATAAGTATGCGCATCAATCTGTTTCAGTATGCGGCTCTGACGAATGGCGCCGCTGAGGCGCGTAAGGTGATTGTAGTCGGTCAGCACTTGATACACCTGGGCTAGCGGAGCCGCGAGGTAGATATCAGCGCTCAGCTGATAACGGCCGTTATTTTGGGAAACCTCGAACGAGTGGAATTGCGCTGCCCGGGTATTACCCGTCAACCACACCACCGCAAGCATCGTCAGGAATGTGCGTCGCACCCCAGCCTCGCTATGCTCACGGACATGGCACTCAGTTATCCGGGCGGATGCAGGATATCTTGCAATTTATTCTTGAGTTTTCCCTTGAGCTCTGCTTTTTTCTTGTTGACTTCGCTTTCCACGCGCATGCGTACCGCGCCGCTCAAATCGGGCCGTACGCTCAAATTGTACAAGGTGCCACTGATACGCACCGGAATGGTGTTGCCGGCCAGCCCGCCCAGGTCCGATCGGGCGCCAAGTTTCGGCGTACCGGTGAGGCGTGCCTTGAGGCTGTAATCCAGCGTAAGTTCCACCAGATCCAGTTTGCCTGCGCCCGTGAGATTCATATACGGCAGGCTGGCGGCAAAATCCCGGTTATCCAGTACCCCGTGGTTGATGGTCGCGCTGCCGTGCATATCGGCAAACTCGGTGCGCTCGGGTGCCGGTGGTGGTGGTGGCAGATGCTTCACCAGCGCGTAGGCGCGGTCGATGGCATCCCAGACATTCAGGCCTTCGATGGCGCCGTTTTTGAAGGAAAAGTTCATACGCCCTTCCAGGGTGTGGCGGATTTCGCCCACCGTGGGGCCGAGCCCGCGCGTTGCGATGTGCAGGTTCGCAGTGCCGCTCAGACGATTGACCTTGAATAGATCCTGCACCAGCCCACCCGCCTGTACGTTGTGCAGGGTGAGATCTTCCGTGACGATGGGGGTATCGCTGCTGGCGTCAATCTGCGCCGTGCCGCTAAGCGCACCGCCGTAGAGCTGTACGGTCAGGGGATTGATGCGCACCAGCCCTTGATGGGCGCTGACGCTCACTTCCGTGTTGCCGGCATGGACATTGAGCAGCGTGAGTTGGCCGATCTGCAGTTGGCCATCAAGATTCAGGCTGCGCAAAGTGCGCACCGGAATGCTTACCTTATTGACGTCGGTAGTTTCGCGCGGTTGGGTTGCGGTGGCGGCTTTCTGTGGCGGCAAATAGCGGTCGGCGTTGACCTGGTCGAGAGCGAGGTTGAACGTCAGAGTCTTGGTTTTGAAATCCTTGATGGCGGCGGTGCCGCTAAGGGTGGAGTCATCCAACTTGAAGTTCAGATTCTGCACGCTGGCGGAATCGGGCGCAGCGATGAAGTTCAGGGAGCCCGAAGCCTGGGTCAGCGCCTGCGGATCGCGGGTATCGGCGAGTCCCCCATGCCCCAGAGCTTGCAACACTGCGCGCGGTGAGAACGACGCCAATTTAAGACTGCCGTTGAAGTGTGGGTCTTTCAACAGCCCTTCACCCTCCATATCCGCGTGTGCCTTAAGGCCATAGGCGCTTGCCGATAGACCGTTGAGCGCCACCGTGCCCACATCCAGGTTCAACGCCGCCTGCTGCCACAACAGCTCCGCGTTGACATGGCCGCCGGGCACAGCATCGCCATCGGCGTCGAGATCGAGCTTGGCATTGCTGAGGGTATAAATCTTTTTAGTCAGATCCGCGATCACTGTCCCCTTGAAGGATGCATGTCCGGTGAGCGACGGGTTGGTGCCGGTGAAATCGAAATCGGTGTTCAGACGCAGTGGTATTCCGGATGCGAAGGCGCCCATGTCCATGTTGAGATTGCTGATTGTATATTGCTGATGCTTCTGGGCATCGCGCCAGCGCAAGCCGCTGTTGCTGAGATCCAGGCCCTGTATATGCAGGGTTTCAAGCGCGTTGGACCTGGTGTTATCGCCTTGAGGTTGCGCCGACGATCCCGAGTTCCTCAGATGGTCGAGGATATCCTGCCAGTTATTGCGGCCACTGGCGTCGCGCTCCAGGTCGAGATCCAAGCCGTCGAGCTTGATCGTACCTACCTCGATATGGCCGCGCAGCAACGGCCAGAAGCGCACGTGCACATCGGTCTCGTTGATGCTGGCGAAAGGCGCATTCCCGAAACCGGATGCATTACTGAGAGACATGGGTCCGATCTCAGCGCCCAGCCACGGGAAAATGGATAGCTTGATATCGCCCGGCATGCTGAGTTCACGGCCGGTCTTGTCGTTCACCAGTTTCGCGATCCGCGGCTTGAAATCGTTGGGGCTGATGATGAACGGCAACACGATCGCGATGACGATAATCAGCGCGATGACCACCGCGATGCTGATAGCGATGATCTTCAGCGGCTTGCGCCGGCCTGCGACGAGTTTTGTTGTAGTCGGTTTGGCGGTTGAATTCGGCTTGATCGGCATGGCAACACCTGTTATCGGTGACTCGAATTTGGTTGGCTTGTGCCTCTACATCCAACAGTTTGAACTGCCCCGGTAGCGAAGTCACCACCCGCCGAGAACCTCTGGAAACTGCGCCCGGAGATGGAGCAAGACGGCACGCAAACCCGACTGCCGATGGCATTCGATCCAGATCGCGCGTCCGGACAACGAACGATGCGGGCGGTGGTCAAGCCCGGGATGGCGCATCACGGTGCTGGGAAATTTGGAGCGGGTGATGGGAATCGAACCCACGTTAGCAGCTTGGGAAGCTGCAGTTCTACCATTGAACTACACCCGCGGGTAGCGCCCATTCTAGCGACACTCTTTTACCTGTCAAACGGCCGGCACGCGCGGCGCGAGTGCGCTAAAATTGCGCCATCGCGGTTACCAATGTGCGCCGACATGCAGATTCTCGTCAATGGCAATCCTACCGACATAGCCGAAACGCTCACCGCCCAGGATCTGATTCAGCGGCTGGAACTCACCGGCAAACGCATCGCTCTGGAAGTGAATGGTGAGATCGTTCCGCGCAGTACCCACGGCGGCTATCATTTCAAGAACGGCGATAAAATCGAGGTCGTTCACGCCATCGGCGGAGGCTAGAAGACGGTGCTGAGCATCGAGTGCTGGGTGCCGCGCTTCAAGATAAAAATTGCCACGCAGCACGCAGCACGCAGCACGCAGCACGCAAATGGAGTCTAGATGAACACTGTTACCAAGCCCGCGGATCAATTCAACGATGTCTTCACGGTCGCCGGCAACGCCTACCGCTCGCGCCTGCTCATCGGCACCGGCAAATACAAAGACCTGGACGAAACCCGGCGCGCGGTGGAAGCCAGCGGCGCGGAAATTGTCACGGTTGCCATTCGCCGCACCAACATCGGCCAAAGAAAGGATGAGCCGAATCTGCTGGACGTGCTGCCACCGGAACAGTACACGATTCTTCCCAACACCGCCGGCTGTTACAACGCCGATGAAGCGGTGCGCACCTGTCATTTGGCGCGGGAATTGCTCGACGATCACCGGCTGGTGAAGCTGGAGGTGCTGGGCGACGAGAGAACCCTCTATCCCAACGTCACCGAAACCTTGAAGGCCGCGGAGATTCTTATTAAGGAAGGTTTCCAAATCATGGTTTACACCAGCGACGATCCGCTGATCGCCAAACGCCTCGAAGAACTGGGTTGCGTGGCGGTCATGCCCCTGGGCGCACCCATCGGCTCCGGTCTCGGCATCCGCAATCCCTACAACATCCTGAGCATCGTCGAAAACGCAGGCGTCCCAATCCTGGTGGATGCGGGCGTGGGCACCGCTTCCGATGCCGCTATCGCCATGGAACTCGGCTGTGACGGCGTGCTCATGAATACCGCCGTGGCCCACGCCAGGAATCCGGTGCTCATGGCCGCCGCCATGAAAAAGGCCATCCAGGCGGGGCGCGAGGCCTACCTTGCCGGACGCATTCCGAGAAAGCGTTTTGCCTCGGCATCCTCGCCTCTCGAAGGGTTGTTCTTTTGAGCAGGCACTAACTGCACCGCACAACCAGCTCCCGGCATGCGATCTCTAGAAACCCGACGCGCTATACGCAGTTTCGTGTTGCGCCAGGGTCGCCTTACCGCCGCCCAGCAGTACGCCCTGAAAAGCCTGCTGCCAAAATACGGTCTTGACCCGGCCGCCGGGACTTTCGATCTGCCGCGAATTTTCGGCCGCCATGCACAGCGTACGCTGGAAATCGGCTTCGGCAACGGCGCTACGCTCGCGGAACTCGCACGCCAGCATCCGCATGAAGATTTTCTCGGCATCGAGGTCCACCGTCCCGGCGTGGGCCGGCTGCTGATGACGCTGGACCTTGAACAGATCAATAACGTGCGCGTGGTGTGCGCCGACGCGGTGGAGGTGTTGAGCCGGTGCCTGCCGGATGACAGTATCGACGCGCTGCTGCTTTACTTCCCGGATCCCTGGCCCAAGAAACGCCATCAGAAACGCCGCCTGGTGCAACCGGAGTTTGTGGCGCTGGCGGCACGGAAACTCAAGTCCGGTGGCCAGTTGCAACTGGCCACCGACTGGCCGGAGTACGCCGCCCAGATGCTGACAGTGGTATCCGCCAATCCGGACTTCACCAACGCCGCTGCCGGGGGTGGCTACGCGCTGCGCCCTCTGGCGCGGCCGTTCACCAAATTCGAACGTCGAGGTATCGGCCTCGGTCATCCGGTATTCGATCTCAGCTTTATAAAGTCCTAGCCATTGCGGGCTGGCCGGCCTTCTTCTAGGCTGTGGCCAGTTGGGGAGAAGTGGCCATGGCGGACGGGGATAACGGCGGGGTTGGAGCGCTGCTCGGCTGGACCGGACGACGCAGTCTCGGGGTCGGGGCATATCTGCTGGATCTCGCCAGCTTCATCATCAATGCCCTGCGTGAACGCGGCGGGCAGCGGCATTACTTCAATCGTGCGACCCTGCAAACGCTGCTTTCCCAGATTATTTTCACGGGCGTTGATGCGCTGCCGGTCGTCACGCTGCTGGCGCTCGCCATCGGCGTGTCCATCACCTCCCAGATTCTGGCCCTCGGTCAGACGCTCGGAAATGAGCATGGCGTACAAATCATACTCACCAATGTCATTGGCATGGAGCTTTCACCGCTGCTTACCGCCATCGTGCTCATTGGCCGCTCCGGTTCCGCCATGACCGTGGACATGGGCGCTATGAAGTTGCACGGCGAGGTCGAGGGCTTGGTGTTGCTGGGTATCAACGTCAATCACTTCTTTGTTACGCCGCGGATTTTGGGGGCGGCGGTGGCGCAATTCACCCTCGCGATTTATTTCGCCGCCATTGCCCTGTTTGGAGGGGTATTGCTGGATAACCTGATTTCTTCCGTACAGTACACCCATCAGCTGGAGCGCCTGGCCGCCGTTCTTCAACCAGAACAACTGATTGTGTTCGCGCTCAAGAACCTGTTGTTCGGCATCGTCATTGCCGGTACCGCGTGTTTCCACGGCCTGCGCGTGCGCACCTCGCCCACGGAGTTGCCGCAGCAAACCCAACGCGCCATCGTCACCAGCCTGGTACTGGTGTTTTTCATGGATGGTCTGCTGGCCATCATCTCCCGATGAATGGCGATACGCTGATTGTAGCTGCGGGCCTGCAGTCGTTCGGCGGCAGCGATAGGGTTTGCAATCTCGACCTGGAAGCCATGGGCGGGCGCATCGTATGCCTGGTGGGGCCGGGCGGCAGCGGCAAAAGCACGTGGTTGCGCATCCTCGCCGGCGTGAACCCGCCGGCAGCCGGACGTTTGCGCCTCCTGGGAGCGGATATCCCCAATCGCGACACACCGGCCTGGCGCCAGCTGCGTTGCCAGGCCGCATTCATCTCCGCAGGCGCACCGCTGTTGTCGGTGGTGGATGCGCTCAATAACGTTATGCTGCCGGCGCTCTATCACCGGCTGGGCACACCCGATAGCATACGCATGCGCGCCAAAGAAACGTTGGAGTTCCTGGGTTATAGCGGCAGCCTTGAAGCCCTGCCCGCCCATCTTAGCCAGCATGAACGTCTGTTGCTCGCCATCGGCCGCTGTCTCATGCTCTCACCGCAACTGCTGTTCCTGGACGAACCGTTTCACATGACCGACGATGCCTGCCGGCGGCGCGAAGCAGAAATCTACCAACGCTTGGCCCGTGAACGCGGCATGACGGTATTCGTAGCCACCCATAACCTGGGTTTCGTGAAGCGCTATGCCAGCGATATCGTTTTCATTCACACTCAAGGGGTGTGGAAATTTGACAGCTGGCGGGCATTCGCACAGGCGCCGCTGGCCGAGGCGTGTGCTTTCCTGGACGCGGCCGCATAGTGAGTCAGCAATCATGAGTGAAACACCTCCACAAGGCCGCCTGCATTACATCCACCGTCTGTCCTACACGGCGCGCGAGCGTCTGGTGGGTGCCTTTGTGATATTTGCCATCGCCCTGTTGTTTTTCGCGCTGTTGTTCAACCAACAGACGCAGCAATTTTTTGCCAGAAAATTCACCTTGCACGCCTATATGCAGAATGCCCAGGGCATCAACGACGACACGCCGGTGATGGCTTCCGGCCTGTTCGTGGGTAACGTGAGCGCCATCGCCGTCACCTCCGACAACCGCATCGCCATCACCATGGAGATCCTGGAAAAATACCACCGGCTAATACGCGTGGATTCGCACGCGGAATTGAGCAAGCTGTCGCTGCTCGGTAATTCCGCCATCGACATCAGTGTCGGTTCCCCAAACCAAGCACTGATCCCGGACGGGGCCACGCTCCCGCTGCAGGAGCCGTTGTCACTGGACCAGATCATTGCGCAGGTGGCGCCGGTGTTGGAAAACGTGAAGACCACACTGGCGCGCATCGACGAAATGAGCCAGCAGATAGACCCACGCAAGGTGAGAGAGGTGGTCGACAATCTGGCAGCGGTCAGTGCCAATCTGCGCGACATCAGCGCGCAAGTGGTTTCCGGCCAGGGCACCGCCGGCAAACTCATCTACGATAAGGCCACCGGCGAGAGTACCGCTGCCGCCATGCAAGCCCTGGCCGCTACCCTCAAGCAAACGCAGGCGAGCTTAAAGAGCGTTCAGCCCTTGCTCAGCAACGCCAATGCCGCATCCGCCGATCTGCCGGCGCTCATTGCCCAGAGCCGCAAACTGGTTACCCAACTCAACACCACCATGGGTACCGTGAACTACCAGTTGCAGGCGCTACCGGACATGGTGGTACGCACCCGTCAGATCCTCGACAACACCGACCAGACTCTGCAGGCCATCCAAAACACCTGGCCGATCTCTTCCTCCGTGCCCAAACAATCGAACACGATGATCACACCGGTGCATCCGCCCAATGACTGACAAAATCGACCTTCAATTGTGGGAGCGGTGGTTACCACCGCGATCCCTCCGCAATCGCAGCCGGCACGGCCGCTCCCACCTGCCTATTTTCATTGGCATGCTATTGGCACTGCTGCTCACGGCTTGCGGCAGCCGGCCCACGCGTCAACCGGTTGTGGTAATGGACAGCGAGAGTGACATGGCGCTTGGCATGCGCTCCTACCAGGACAACAATTACATGCAAGCGCGCAATTATTTCGCGCGTGCGCTCGCTCAATACCGCAGCGTGGACCGGCGTGCAGACGAGCTAAACGCGCTGATTGATCTTGCCGATAGTGCGCTCGGCCAAGGTGAATACATGGCAGCGCGTGATTATCTCGGCGAAGCGGACAAGCTCGCCGCCAACGGAAATTTTTCCGCTCTCGGGCCACACATTGAACTCTTGACCGCTTACGCCGACATGCAGGCCGGTGACACTCAGCTGGCGGTGGCGCAACTGGACGCACTGCTCAACGATCCGACCACGCCCGCCGATATCCGGCAGGCGGCGCTGTTCGCACACACTCAAACTGCCTTCGATCTTAAATCAGCCGACGCGACTGCGTGGCTGGGCAAGCTGGGCGCGGCTCTCGGCAAAAACCCGGACGCACTCAGCACCGCACGTTACCAGCGGCTCCAGGCCATGGCGGCACGGAACAATGGCGACCTCCGGCAAGCCACCGCCTTATATGCAAAGGCCCTGAACGCCTACCGTGCAGTCTATTACCGACCCGGTATCGCCGCGACCCTGGAAGAATGGGCCGACCTCTCGATGCAACAGAAAGATTGGAACGCCGCGAAGAACCAATTGCAACGCGCCCTTGATGTGCGCCTTTCCATGTACGACCGCACGCATTCGGTGCGGGACTTGGAAAAGCTGTCACAAGTGAATACGAAACTTGGTGATACTGCCGCTGCTGGGCAGGATGCACAGCTTGCCAAATATCTCAAAGACGGTGGCGATCCAAATCAGTTGTCCGTTCAACTGCAGCCGTAACATGGCGGCTATTTGGAAATAATCATTCGTTCTGGATACATTCGCGCGCATGGGAACATTCGCAATCCTCTTGGTGCTCGGTGCCATCATTTACCTTGTATTTCGGTACAAGTGGCCTAGCCGCCAGCAAATTTCGACTGATTATCTACCAGAAACTTTCATTGTGCTGGATCTTGAAACCACCGGGCTAGACGCCACACGACACGAAATAATAGAAATTGCTGCAATCCGTTATCTGAAAGGAAATAAAACACATGAAACTTTTCAATCGCTGGTGAAGCCCCGGAAAAAGATTCCCAAGAAGATCACTGAAATTACAGGCATAACTCAAGATATGGTGGAGCAAGATGGACAGAATATCTCCGAAGTACTCCCCGAGTTCACCAAGTTCATCGGAACAGAACGATTGATTACATTCAACGCCGCGTTCGATATGGCCTTCTTATATGCCGCTTGGGAGAAATATGGCCTGTCTAGGCCAGCCAATCCTGTGTCCTGTGCGTTAATAATGGCTAGACGTGCTTGGCCTGGAAGGAAGAGCTATAGGCTCGCTGACCTTGCAGATGACGGTGAGTTTGTAGAAGGCCGCGCCCATCGAGCGCTAGAAGATGCACGCCGTACACTTATCGTCTATGCGGCAGCAACAGAAAAGTTGAAGGAACTTACGTAAGCCAAAGTGCATATTTAATGGAACCAGCGAGGTTTAGAGGCGTTCTTGGAAGCCCTGCCGAGTCCGCCGAACGGCGCAGCGCACACGGTGCGCGGGCGAAGCCAGGATGGCGAGCCTGAGCAGCAGTGCAGAGATGCACCGGCTGCGAAGCCCCGAGCGAAGGCAGCGGGCGGGAAAGTCACCTAGCAACCCGCGCTCCGGGAAAATGGTTTTGGTGACTTTTGCCGAAATAAAAGTCACCTGCCGTGCGGGCAAGGAAGCCCGCTATCTTGAATAAATGGCGGCGAAAAGCCGCACATTGGAAATGTCGGCAAAGGATTGCCGACCTACAAGAATGCCCCCTCCTCCTTCCTGCTCCCCCTGCAAGGAGGGAGAAGGAATAAGGATGGAATCCGTTTAACTGAAGAATCCCGCGCGCACGCCATCAATCACAAATTGCACCGCCAGCGCCGCCAGGATCACGCCGAGCAAGCGCCCCACCACGTTGGCGCCGGTCTCACCCAGGAGTTTCATGAGTCGTCCTGCCAGCAACAGGCACAACAATGTGATCCCCAGCACCAGCAGCAACACCACGATCATGCCGACAAAATACACCGGATGCCCGCGGGCCTCGCTCACCATCAGCAGAATGGTGGCCAGCGCGCCGGGGCCGGCGATCAGCGGGAAAGCCAGCGGGAATACCGAGATGTCCTCCTTGAAACGCGCTTCCTCCTCTTCCCGGCTGGTGGCGGAACGCCCGCCGGACTGGCGTGCGAACACCATGTCGATGGCGATCAGGAACAACAGGATACCGCCGGCGATTTTAAAGGCTGGGATGGATATTCCCAGAGCCTTGAGCAGCCAGTCGCCGATGAAGGCAAAGATCAGCAGAATCAGGGCGGCCAGTGCCGTGCCCTTGAAGGCCATGCGCCGGCGGTGGGCAAGACCGCCGCCACGGGTTAGCGCGCCGAACATGGGGGTGACACCGATGGGATCCACCACCACGAACAGCACAATGAACATGTTGACGAATTTCTCGAGCATTACCGGCTATTCTGCATGCCAAATTGTGAATGTTTACACACAACTACCTATTCAATCTGGACTCGTTCTTAAATAGTACCGGACCTTGGTGTCGGTGTGTATGCGCGCTGGGCATCCCCACTTGCTTTACCTGAATTCTGGTTCTATAACATAGGCGCGTGCCGCGAGATGTTCGGCGGTATCAGTATCCGGTGCCTCACCCGGCACCACAGCCGACATCATTCTGAACGGCACGGCTGTTTGCAGGGTAGCAACGTTTGGGATGGAGCGTATTGCCATTTGAAGTGTCATGGAATCTGAACCATTAAAACCTGCCGTCGGGGAATGGTACGCTGATCTACAGGGTGTCACCTTTGAGGTGGTGACCGTGGACGACGAGGACGGCACCATCGACGTGCAATATTTTGACGGCACGCTGGAAGAATTGGATATGGATGCCTGGGAAGAATTGCGGGCCAAGCCGGCGGATCCACCGGAAGACTGGTCCGGCTCGCTGGACATCGAGCGCGAGGATTACGGCGTGGATCTGGAGGCGGATCAACATGAGTTGTGGGCGAATCCGCTCGATCACCTGGATCAATAAGCTCGCGAAGTCTTAAACCGCTCAGTCATTGCGGCTGAAATACGCCACCACCATATTCTCCTCAACCGTGATTGCAAACCGTTCGAGCGTACGTCCTGGGCACGGCCCGGCCACACATATACCGCTGACGGGATCAAACAGCGCGCCGTGGGCCGCACACATGATGAGTGATTTGTCCCGGGTCAGGAACGCATCGGCTTTCCAGTTGAGGAAGTTGCCGGCGTGCGGACAAAGATTGCGATAGGCATGCAGCGAGTCGCCGCGACGCACCAGAAACCATTCGTCGGGAAAACGCGCACCTGGAGGAGAGAAGCCAAGCGCACCCGGGTCGGGGACGTCCGCCAGCGGACAGATGACATGGCGTACGCTTTCCGGCATATTCACAGCCAAGCGGAGACTTTGCAAGCCTTGGAATTTTCTTTTATCGTCAACGCTCCATTCTGCGTGGTCACACTATGTTCGCCACCCCCGACGAAGCCGAAACGGCATTTTACACGGCCTTTGCCAATGCCAATCCGGAGGCCATGATGACGGTGTGGCTGGCGAGCGATTCGGTCATCTGCGTGCATCCCGTGGGACCTAAAATCACCGGCCATCAAGCGGTGCGAGCCGCCTGGACGGAGATGTTCCGCGGCGGCACCAGCCTGCGTTTCCGGTTGGCGGAAGTCAGCCGCACCCAGGATGCCTTGCTGGCCGTCCACGTGCTTAATGAATACATCAGCGTGCCCGGGGAAAGCGCCGAACGCCAGCCGATGGTGGCGACCAATATCTACCAGCTCACCCAGGACGGCTGGCGCATGATTTTGCACCATGCCTCCCCCGTGGCCATACAGAACCAACTTGAAAAACCCCAGGGGCGGTTGCACTGAAACATGCCATTAGGCGTTTCGCGGCGCGTTGCGGAATTCAGTTTCGTCAATACGCCGGCGCAGCAACACCAGCAACACTAGTCCCGGTATCGCCAGCAGTGCACTCACGATAAACAGCGCACTCCAGCCCGAGTACTGCACCAGGTAACCTGCGGGCGGCCCCAGCAACACCCGCGAAATAGAATCCAGCGTCGAGAGCAAAGCGAACTGGAATGCCGTGTAGCGGTGATCGCAGAGCGCCATAAGGTAGGCGATGAACGCCGCCGTGCCCATGCCCCAGGCAAGGTTTTCCACACCCACCGCCACCACCATGCCCAGATAACTGCGACCAACCAGCGATAACGCCAGGAAGGTCAGGATGGATGCGGCCTGCAGAATGCCGAAATAAAGCAAAGACCGGAATAGCGACAAGCGCACCATTAGCACGCCGCCCAGGAAAATTCCCACGATGGTGGCAGCAATGCCGAATCCCTTGTTGACTACGCCCACATCGGTGGCGGTGAAGTGCAGTCCTTCGATCAGGAATGCGTTGGTAAGCTGGCCCGAAAACCAGTTACCGAACTTGTACAACACCACCAGCAGCAACAACCACAAAGCGCCGCGACGCACCAGCAGTTCCAGTAAGGGAGTTACCACTGCCTCCGTGAGCGTGCGCGGCGGCATCATCTGGTTCTCCGGTTCCGGCCCTATGCAGGTGGGAATCATGGCGGCCAGTATCAGCAGAGCCATCAACAAATAGCTATTGCGCCAGCCGATGCGGTCCGAGAGGATCAGCACCAGCGCGCCCGCTACGATCATGGCAAGACGGTAGCCGCCCGCCTGTACGGCCGCGCCCAGACCGCGCTCCGCGGGCCGCAGAATATCCGTGAAATAGGCGTTATAGACGATATCCTGGGACGCCGAAGCAAACGCCAATGCAAATGCCAGCATTGCCATGCGCCATATGTGACTCAGCGGATCAGTGAACGCCATGGCCGCCAGAATAACCGCCAGTGTCAATTGCGCCAGCAGAATCCAGCCGCGGCGTCGGCCTAGGAACGGCGGCACATAACGATCCATGAACGGCGCCCATACGAATTTGAGCGAATACGGCAGCCCTACCAGGGAAAACATTCCAATCGTAGCGATATCTACATGCAATGTGGCCATCCATGCCTGCAGGGTGCTGCCGGAAAGCGCCAAGGGTAGGCCGGAAGAAAAGCCCAGCAGCAAAGTGATACCGATGCGGCGGTTCCAGCAGGTGCGCACCAGTACCGCAAACGGATTTAATTTTAAGGCGCTTGCTTTCAGGGGAATGTTCACAGTGTGCAACTGTAATCCATGATCAATGGTGCGTGATCTGAAAAGCGCTGTTCTTTATAAATGAAGGCTTTTTCCACAGCGTTTTTGAGGCCGGGTGTGGCGATCTGGTAATCAATGCGCCAGCCCACGTTCTTGGCCCAGGCTTGACCGCGGTTGGACCACCAGGTGTATTGTTCGGGGCGCAAATCCAGCGTGCGAAAGGTATCCACGAAGCCGGCCGGCCCCAGCAGTTCATCCATCCAGGCACGTTCATGCGGCAGGAATCCGGAATTCTTCTGGTTGCTCCTCCAGTTCTTGAGGTCAACCTCTTTGTGAGCGATATTCCAGTCGCCGCATAAAATGTATTCGCGCTTTTTGCGCCGCAGGGATTTCAAATACGGCATAAAGACTTTCAGGAAACGGTCCTTGGATGCCTGCCGCTCGGGACCGGCGGAACCTGACGGCAGATACAAAGACACCACCGACAAATGTCTGAAGCGCGCCTCCAGGTAACGGCCTTCGTCGTCGAACTCCGGAACGCCGAAACCGGTAATGACTTCGTCCGGCTGAGTACGTGTGAATAGTGCCGTGCCGGCATAGCCTTTCTTCTTTGCATCAAAATAGAAACAATGATGCTTGTCCGGCCGGAAGGTTGTATCGGTGAGCTGATCTTCCTGCGCCTTGGTTTCCTGCAGGCACACCACCTCGGCGCGCTGCCGCGGCAGCCATTCAAACAAGCCTTTGCGGGCGCCGGAACGGATGCCGTTGACGTTGAGGGTGATGATGCGCATACCTGGTCCCCGGGAAGGAGCGTGTATCATAACCGAGCGTTTCGCCATTACCGGAATCCGTCCATGCAGGATTACCAGCGCGAATTCCTGGAATTTGCCCTCGCCCGCGGGGTGCTGCGGTTCGGTGAATTCACCCTCAAGTCAGGCCGCAGGAGCCCGTATTTTTTCAATGCCGGACTGTTCAACAGTGGCGCGGCACTGGCGGCGCTGGGACGTTTCTATGCCCGTACCATCGTGGATTCCGGCATGCAGTTCGACATGCTGTTCGGTCCTGCCTACAAAGGCATCCCACTGGTATCCGTGACCGCCGCGGCCCTGGCTGAGCATCACGGTCGCGACTTGCCCTGGAGCTTCAACCGCAAGGAGGCTAAGGATCACGGTGAGGGCGGCCAATTGGTGGGCGCGCCGCTGCAGGGCCGGGTGTTGATTGTGGATGACGTGATCACCGCCGGCACCGCCATGCGCGAATCGCTGTCCATGATCCGCGCCGCCGGTGCGCGACCGGCGGGTCTGGTGATCGCACTCGACCGCCAGGAGCGCGGCCAGGGGGAGAAACCCGCCATCGCTGAGCTGCGTGACACCGAAGCCATTGAAGTGGCCAGTATCGCGCGGCTTGAGGACATCATCGGTTGGCTGCAAGGCCGCACGGACATGGCCGCCGCCCTCGCCCAGTTGCAGGAATACCGCCGGCAGTATGGCGCCTGAGCTTAGAGACTCATCCGCAGGCGATGCTATACTTTGAACTCAAATGTTCCCGACACGCTTTGCATCAACCACATGAAACTACGACTATTTTCACTCGTGCTGGCAGCGATTCTCGCCGCGACCTTCATGGCGGGAGCGCTTGCGCAACAAAAGACCCCAAAACTCTACAAATGGGTGGATAAGAGCGGCATCGTGCATTACGGCAGCAGCGTGCCGCCCGAATATGCCAACCAGCAGCTGGAAGTGCTCAACAACGAAGGGGTCACCGTACAGACAGTTGCTGCCCCCAAAACTGCAGAAGAAATTGCCAAGGACATACAAGCCAAGGCTGAGGCAGCAGCCAAAGCCAAACAGGAACAGCAACAACGGGACACTGACCAGATGCTGCTGGATACCTACACCTCGGTCGCGGATATCGAGCGTGACCGCGACAGCCGGCTCGCCGCCATAGATTCGCAGATCAAGGTGATCGATGGTTCCATCAGTGGTTTGCAGAGCACGCTGGCAAGCTATCAACGGCAGGCATCACAACTGACCCATACCCACAAAGCGCTGCCTGCTTCCCTGAAGAAGAACCTGGACGATACTCAAGCTCAGCTGGCCACGGATCAGCAGTTGTTGCTCAAGCAGCAACAGGAGAAACAGGCCGTTCGTAATCGCTACACCGCGTATATCAAGCGTTATCAGCAACTGACCGGGCAGAATCCCTCCAACGGCAGTAGTTGAGCTTCAGCGTACATTCACAGCCATCCCGGCGAACGCGCCGGCACAGCGACAATCCTGTTTCTACGCGCGACCGGAATGACCAAAACCACCGGTACCACGCGCGCTCTCGTTGAACTCAGCCACGATCTCGAACTTTGCGCGCATTACCGGTACGATAACCATCTGCGCGATGCGTTCCCCCGGCTGGATGGTAAAGTCGCTGCGGCCGCGATTCCAGCAGGAGACCATGACTTCCCCCTGATAATCTGAATCAATCAGCCCCACGAGATTGCCCAGCACGATGCCGTGTTTGTGGCCGAGCCCGGAACGCGGCAACAGCATGGCGGCGTAACCGGTATCCTCAATATGGATGGCAATACCGGAAGGAATCAGCACGGCGTCGCCGGGTTGCAGGGTCTGTGGCTCTTTGAGACAGGCACGCAAGTCCAGGCCGGCGGAACCCGCGGTGGCATATTCGGGCAGCGGATATTCCTTGCCGATACGCGCATCCAGAATCTTCACTTTTATAGTGTGCATAAAACCCATTCCAGACAGCCGGTAGATTGATAGACTTGGCTTGTTGATGAATTCAGGAATGACCTGGATAGTGCTCAGCGATAAGCTGGATTAGCTGCCGCGCCAACTCGAGTTTTTGCCCGGCACCCAGCTCTGCAGCGCCATCTTTCCAATAGACAGAAAGCACATTGTCATTGCGGTCAAAACCACGGCCGCGGCCCACCCAGTTGGCGGCAATCATATCCAGACGCTTGCTCGCCAATTTGGCGCGTGCATGGGTTTCGAGCTGTTGCGTCTCCGCTGCGAATCCCACGGTAAATGGCCGCGGTACCCGCGCGGCCACTTCCGCGAGAATATCCGGTGTTTTTGCCAGCTTCAGTTCCAGACTGTCACCGCGCTTCTTGATTTTCTCCCGGGCCGCTGTCACTGGCGCGTAATCAGCCACCGCCGCGGCGGCGATGAAGATTTCGGTGTTCGCCGCTTCACGCATAACCGCCGCGTGCATCTGTGCCGCAGTTTCCACGTCCACGCGACGCACATCCCTGGGGGTCGCGAGCTGTACCGATCCGCTCACCAAGGTGACTTCAGCGCCGGCTTCCGCGGCGGCGCGCGCCACCGCAAACCCCATCTTGCCTGAACTGCGGTTGCTCACGTAACGCACCGGGTCAATGGGTTCACGCGTGGGTCCGGCGGTCACCAATACACGCAGGCCCTTGAGCGGCACACTGCTCCCGCCTTTCAAGGCAGCGACGATTTCCGCCGGTTCCAGCATGCGGCCCATGCCTATCTCGCCTTCCGCCAGTTCACCCGATACCGGACCCAACAATCGCACCCCGCGGATTGCAAGCCGCTGGACGTTTTCCTGGGTGGCCGGACTCTCCCACATGACCCAGTTCATGGCCGGTGCAATAACGAGTGGTGCTTCGGTGGCTAAACACAGCGTGGTCAGCAGGTCATCAGCATGACCGTGGGCGAGGCGCGCCATGAAACCGGCGGTGGCCGGCGCCACCAGCACCATATCCGCCCAGCGCGCCAACTCGATGTGTCCCATGGCGTGTTCGGCCTGCATGTCCCAGAGTTCCGTGCGCACGCTATGGCCGGACAGCGCCTGAAATGTCAGCGGCGCCACAAAGCGCTGCGCGCCCTGAGTCATGACCACCCGCACTTCGGCGCCCGTTTCCCGCAGACGCCGCACCAAATCCGGGCATTTGTACACCGCGATACCGCCGGTAACGCCCAGCAAAATGTGTTTGCCAGCCAATGCCATGCCTGTACCTCAAAAAGGACCTACAGGTTACTCCACAGACAGAAACGGGCCAAGCATACCGGGCCTTTGTTACACCGCTTGCATGAGTACGCCGGAAATTTGGTTTAAAAATAGTGAAATGCTGGTGGCTGCCAACCGCTACGGCACAGCGGAATTCACCGAGGGTTTGGAGCTCCTGAAAAATCGGCGCCGGCAGGTTTCACCAAAGCACAAGTGACACTCGGGTATGTCCATGCGCAGGTGCATTTGCTGCCCAATGCCTTCCAGAAGGCTGCAGGCTGGTACCAATGTGCGGCCGACCAGGAATATCCCATGGCTCAGAACCGGTTCGCGGATCTTTGCATGCTCAGCCGTGGAGTACCATAAAACGATGCGCAGGCGTTTAACTGGTATGCGTGCACCATTTTGCGGGAACAACCGCTGAGCTGAATTCGCCTGGATATGTGAATTATTTCGACGCGCGCCGTAAATGTACACGTGCGAACTTGCGCTTGCCCACCTGCAGCACGTAGGACTTGTCAGCGGCGAGTCTCAGACCACGCTCGGAAACTTTCTCACCGTCCACGCGCACCCCGCCCTGTTCCAACAGGCGATTGGCTTCGGAGGCACTGACTACCAGCCGACATTGCTTCAACAATACCATCAGTAGCATGTGTCCGTCAGTGACAAAGATTTCGTGTTCCGGTATGGCTTCCGGCAATGCCCCCTTCTGGAATCGCGCCACGAACTCCACCTGTGCGGCACGCGCGGCGGCGACGCTATGGAAACGCGCCACGATCTCTTCCGCCAGCCGGAACTTGATGTCGCGCGGGTTGGCGCCTTCTGCAATCTCATGCTTGTATTTCCTGATCTCGTTCATCGGACGAAAACTCAGGAGTTCGAAATATCGCCACATCAGGTCATCAGAAATGGACATCAGCTTGCCGAACATCTCTCCCGGCGGTTCGTTGATACCGATGTAGTTACTAAGAGACTTGGACATCTTCTGCACACCATCCAAACCCTCGAGTATCGGCATGGTCAGAACGACCTGCGGTTTCTGGCCATAGTGTTCCTGCAGCTGACGACCCACCAGCAGATTGAACTTCTGATCGCTACCGCCGAGTTCCACATCCGCCTCGAGCGCCACCGAATCATAACCCTGCACCAGCGGATACAAGAATTCGTGGATGGCAATGGGTTGGCCGGCGGCATAGCGCTTGCTGAAATCGTCCCGTTCCAGCATGCGTGCCACGGTGTGTTTGGCGGCGAGCCGCACCAAGCCGGCGGCACCCAGTTTTTCCATCCAGCGGGAATTGAATTCGATGCGGGTTGCAGTGGGGTCGAGGATCTTGAAAATTTGTTCTTTATAGGTTCGAGCGTTGTGCGCAATCTCCTCCGCAGTCAGGGGCTTGCGGGTGACGTTTTTACCGCTGGGATCGCCGATCATGCCGGTGAAATCGCCAATCAGGAAAATCGCTTGATGACCAAAATCCTGGAACTGGTGCAGCTTGTTGATGAGCACGGTGTGGCCGAGGTGCAGGTCCGGCGCGGTAGGGTCAAAGCCCGCCTTGACCCGCAACGGCCGGCCGCTCTTGAGGCGCTCGGCCAGTTCGACTTCAAGCAGGATCTCGTCGGCGCCCCGGCGGAGTTCCACCAGTGCTTCAGCAGGCGTCGGCATGCCCAGTTCTCCTGAAAATGGCCGCTTAAAGCTTAGGACCAGGGGAGATTTTTCACTTATCCCCATGATTTAGCATGGGTTTAGGGTTGACCACCAAGGCCCGGCAAGCTAGTGTTACCCAGTCTTCGCATACCGGATGGGGACCGTGACCGCAGCCAGCCGTCAACTCAGGGTGGATTATAAGCCAAGCGGAGAGGCGTACATTGAAAGTGTACGTCGGCCGCAGGTACGTCGCCGTTTCTGGCTGCTGCTGGTCGCGGCCGTGGCCGGCGGCGGCGTATTCCAGCTATTCAGCGGGCCGGTCAGCGCGGGCCATAACAGCCGTGTTGCGCTTATTGCCCCCCCTGCCCAGCCAGCAGCAGCCCCACCCTCCGCATTTGTGAAAGACATGAATCCGGAGCCGGTGTCCGCGATAGCCTCCGCAACCAAGAGCGTTGCGGGAGCCGGTGTTGAAACCACAGAGCTGATGGTGCACCGGGGTGACACTCTGGGACGGTTGTTCGCGGAGCATCATCTGAATTCGGACGACATGCGCGCCATCCTGGCAGTGGGTAGCGACACCGCCCGTCTGAAGCACATATATCCCGGCCAGGTCATCACTGTCAGCCATAATGACAGCGGGAGGATACTCAACCTTAGTATGAAACTGGACGATACCCACAAGCTGGAAGTGGAACAGGCGGCAACCGGTTATCAAGCCAGTATCGCCGAGATCCCCACGGAAACCACGATTGCCTATGCCCACGGTGTCATCGAGAACTCCTTGTTCGACGCCGCCACTCGCGCAGGTTTGTCAGATCCGGTCATCATGCAACTGATCCACCTGTTCGGCTGGGATATTGATTTCGCTCACGACATCCGCAGCGGTGATTCTTTCACAGTGCTGTATCAGAAAATCCACCGCCAGGGTGATCCAACCGCCGATGGCCCGATTCTGGCGGCCGAGTTCGTGACTCCGGGCAAGACCTACCGCATCGCACGCTTCACCGACCCTTCTGGTCACACGGGTTACTACACGCCCGATGGGCGTAATGTCCGCAAGGCGCTGTTGCGCGCGCCGCTGGCCTACACGCGGATCAGTTCGGGTTTTAGTCTGCACCGCATGAATCCGGTGCTGCACATTGTGCGCCCCCACTATGGGGTGGATTACGCCGCGCCCACCGGCACGCCCATCATGGCGGCCGGAGACGGCCGCATCGTTTTCCGCGGCCGCAAGGAAGGCTTCGGCCGTTGCATCATCATCAACCATGGTGACGGCTACAGCACGCTGTACGCCCATATGTCGCGTTTCCGCAGCACCCTGCACGATGGCAGCCGCGTGAAGCAGGATCAGGTCATCGGTTATGTGGGCATGTCCGGGGAAGCCACCGGGCCACACCTACATTACGAAATACTGATGGACGGCGTTCCGCGCAATCCGCGCACCGTGAAACTGCCAAGCGCCGAACCTCTGCTGGCGAAATACCGGCCGGACTTCTCCCGCACTCTTAGCACGCTACTGGCGGAAATGAGCAACGGCGGTGAAACCCGCGTTGCCAGCACCACCAGCAACGGTACCGGTAAGGTCAGCACCGCTCACTGAACGCGGATCGAGCCAATCAAGACGTGAGTGACTACTTCATCGGCCTGATGTCCGGCACCAGCAGCGACGGCGTGGATGCCGCACTGGTGGAATTCACACCGGCGCCACGTTTGCACACCAGCCATTTCCTGCCTTATCCGCCGGCGTTGCGTGCGCACTTGCTGGAGTTCGCCAGTGGCCGCTATCAAGGCGATGCCATAGACGAGCTGGGCAGGCTGGATACCGAATTGGGTGAAGTGTTTGCCGCCGCAGCACTTGCGCTCATGAGCAAAGCCGGCCCCCCTCCCGGTGGGGTTCGTGCCATCGGCAGCCACGGCCAAAGCGTGCGGCACCGTCCCGGCGGCCCGCACCCGTTCACGATGCAGATTGCCGATCCCAATATCATCGCAGCACGCAGCGGCATCGCTACCGTCGCGGATTTCCGCCGCCGTGATGTGGCTCTGGGCGGCCAGGGGGCGCCACTGGTACCGGCCTTTCACCGCGCGGTGTTCGCTGACCGTCAGGAATCGCGTGCCGTGGTGAATATCGGCGGTATCGCCAATATAACCGTGTTGCCCGCAGCAGATGGAACGGTAAGCGGATTTGATACCGGTCCCGGTAATTTACTCATGGATCTATGGAGCCGCGAACACCTGCACAAACCCCATGATGAGAACGGCGAATTCGCGGCATCCGGCCGTGTTGATGCCGCACTGCTGCACACACTGCTGGCGGATGATTACTTCCATCGTCCGGTCCCGAAAAGCACTGGCCGCGAACATTTCAATCAAGCGTGGCTGGCGGAAAGACTGGCAAACACAAAGCTTACATCAGCGGATGTTATGGCAACGCTCAGTGAATTAACTGCACGCTCCATCAGCGAGGCTGTCATACATCAAGCACCGGGTACAACGCGGATACTGTTGTGCGGTGGCGGCGTCCACAATGCGTATCTGTGTGAACGTCTGACCATCCATTTGTCACACTGCATAGTGGTCAGCACCGGCGATTTCGGCATCCCTCCCGACTGGGTGGAAGCCATGGCGTTTGCGTGGCTGGCGCGGGCAACCCTCGCTGGGCATCCCGGCAATTTGCCCGCGGTCACCGGCGCGCGCCGGCCAGCGGTTCTGGGAGCTGTTTATCCCGCGTAAATGACAACGGGCGCCGCGGCCCCCCTTATTTCTCACAATGCCGGCTAAATCAAACGCTGAACGACGAACCGCAACCGCAAGAAGTGGTGGCATTGGGGTTGCGGATCACAAATTGCGCGCCTTCCAAACCTTCCGAGTAATCAATTTCCGCCCCCGCCAGGTACTGGAAGCTCATGGGATCCACCAGCAGTATCACGCCCTCGTTCTGCACCTGAGTGTCGCCCTCTTCCACATTCTCATCAAAGGTAAAACCATACTGGAAGCCGGAGCAGCCACCGCCGCTGACGAATACGCGCAGCTTGAGGGCGTTATTGCCTTCTTCCTCGATCAACTGCTTCACCTTGTGCGCGGCGGCGGTGGTGAACACAAGCGACGGATTTTGCAATTGAGCCTCCATAAATTCGTCCAGTCCTCAAGCAGTAACCCAAATTATACTCCAATCAAACACCGGCATTCCGTGGACTTGCGGGCGCACCTTCCTCGGCGGATTTCTGATGGCTCAGAGCCAACATTGGGCCGGCGGGCTTATGCGCCATCTTGCCGTCCACGGTGGCGCCCACGGTCATTTCGATGAGGTTGTAATGCACATCACCCGTAATCCGGGCTTCGGCCCCTAACTCGAGCCGTTGTTCCGCGTATACATCGCCCTCCACGGTACCGTTGATGGTCACATGCGGTACGCGGATCTCGCCCTTGATGACACCATGTTGGCTCACACTGAGCATGGATTCAGGGCCGTTACCGGCACTTATATTGCCGCGGATGGTGCCGTCGACGTGCAGACCGCCACTGAAACTCAAGTCACCATTGATCTCGGTATTACGTCCCACCAGTGTGTCTATACGCACCGTGGGACGCGGATTTTTGCCACTGAACATCTTGCTTACCTCCTAACCGCTTATGCTTTGCCATGCAAAATTCTGCTGAACCGATCCATTGTCGTTTTCCATCACCGTGACTTCCACCCTGCCAGGTGTGAACCCGTCGGGAAAAATCGCATCGCCTTCCAGGTTTTCGAAATATTGGAAAGCAAAGTTGAGCGATGGGTTGCCCTTGGGCGCAACACTGCGCGCATCGAGAATCATGGGCTTGCCCTGTTTGTCGCCGTATATTTTTATATCAACGTTACCCGTAACCTTGAATTCCTTGGTCCGCACCTGAATTAATACCAGGTGATAGTGGTATAACCGCGGCGCACCACCATGCGTGAACTTGAGACTCTGTACGCGGATACCTTCCTCACCGGTGACAGGAGAAACAATGCCTTTATAGAAGGCTAGTTCTTCTTGCACATTAAGCAGCTTTGTCTGTTGTGCCTCCAGACTTTGCTGTACCTGCTGACGCGCCGAGTTATCCACATCACGCTCACGCTGTAACACTACGATCTGTTCTTGTAATTGTGAATTCTTCTGAGTCAGTACCTCGATGCTGTCCTGCAGTTTCGCCGCTGCCATCCGATCATAACCGGCACGGGATTCACCATAAAAAAAGGCCGACAGAACAAAAATGATGATAATTGCAACGGCGAAGCCTGCGCTGAGCCATGCCTTATATGGCTGGTGATGTCTAACCACAAGTTTTTTGGGCATCTAATCGGAATCCAAGCTTGGAAGAGGGACGCGGCTATGGTACCTGTTGACTGGACTCTAGACTACCCTGACACACACGAAGATCACCCACTTACTGCTACAATTTGACGATAATCAGTTTGCCGGCATGCCAACAAGTCATATCGGCTTTCATGATGTATATGTTGCCATTCGCCCAAATATTCTGGTGGACATCGGTAACCAAGTTGCCTATGCCGCCAGGATGGAGTCGTGTTGATGTTGTGGATTCTGGCGTTTCATATCATTTTCATGGTCACCTGGTTCGCGGGACTTTTCTACCTGCCGCGGCTGTTCGTATATCATGCCGAGGCAAGTGACGAGATAAGCTTGCGACGCTTCGAGATCATGGAACGGCGGCTGTTGATCATCATGAATATCGGTGCCGCCGGCACTGTCATATTCGGCCTTTGGCTGCTGTTGGGCTGGTGGCTGCCACCGCCTCTCTGGCTGTATGTGAAACTGGCGCTGGTGGCATTGTTGATGCTATACCATATCTATTGCCGCAAGTTGCTGACGGATTTCAAACAGCGTCTTAACCGCCACAGCCCGGGTTTTTACCGCTGGTTCAACGAGATTCCGGCGCTCTTGCTGATAGCCATCGTGCTCCTGGTGGTGGTGAAGCCGAAACTGTTCTGAATCGTACTCCGATCCGCACACAAAAACGTGCCCGCTACCCGGGCTGTGCTGTTAACGTGTGGTATAGGTCTCAGGTTTTTCTGGGAATAATTTTCGGTGTACAGCGCTTGGCTAAGCTCCAACTGAGCTGCCAGTCATATTGAGACGTTAATCATCGCTGTCGAGGGATGTCCCGAACAATTGTCGCGCGATGTAATACTCTCGGTCTGAGATTAGGTGATTACTTCGCGCAGCCGCGGTGCCGATTCCATCTCCGACGCTTTATGATTTGCGGGATGTTCTCGCCCCCTACTAAAGCCCGCCTGCGCCTGCAGCAAGGCAACTGCTTGCAACTCGCCAGCCCGCCCGGCAACCCTTGAGCCTAATAGCAGATGGATCAGGTGCTTTGTGCATGCGCGACCTGTGCGGAGGGGCACGGGCAGGATCTCGACTGCTAATTGCATTAATGCGAATGATAATTATTGACAATACCAAAACCTGGGCTATATACTTATCTGCAAATGCGAATTAATCGCATTTATAAACGGGGCATCGAACCATCTTGACCAGATTACCGGTCGTTTCACCGAGGAAACCGCATGTCCCTACCGCTTTCTTCCCTTACCCTGCTGGTGGCGCTTACCGCACCCACGGCGGCCTTTGCGGAGACACCCACGGTTGAGCTCGTTATTCACAACCAGCAGTTCACCCCCCAGGAGCTCTCCCTGCCAGCCGGCACCAACATCAAGCTAGTGATCCACAACCAGGACAGCCTGCCAGCGGAATTCGAAAGCTATGACTTGTCCCGGGAGGTGGTAGTGCCGGGACACATTTCGGTGACGGTCTATATCGGTCCTCTTTCTCACGGTCGTTATAACTTCTTCAATGATTTCAATCACGCGGCCCAGGGCTGGGTGGTGGTGACCGGGCCCGCCACTCATCCCGGTCACTGAAATATGCTCGCCACCGCCATCGTTGTGTTTCGTGAGGTGCTGGAAGCGGCGCTGGTAATCGCCGTTGTGCTGGGCGCAAGTCGCGGCATCACCCATCGTGGCTGGTGGGTCCTGGGTGGCGTTGCGCTGGGTACACTCGGTGCCAGTGTGGTAGCGTTGTCCGCCGGAGCTATCGCCGAAGCGTTTTCCGGCACCGGACAGGCGCTGCTAAATGCAGTGATCCTGTTGATCGCTGTGGTGATGCTCGCCTGGCACAACATCTGGATGAGCAGTCATGGCCGCAAGCTGGCGGGTGACATCAAGGCGGTGGGTGCCGCGGTCCAGGCAGGCAATAAAACATTGGCGGCGCTGCTGGTGGTGTGCTTCACCGCGGTAATGCGTGAGGGCTCGGAGGTAGTGCTGTTTTTATGGGCCATCGCCGCCAGCGGCGGGCATGAATTCGGCATGAGCATCGGCGGTTTCGCGGGCCTGATAGCCGGCGTACTGGTAGGCGCGCTGCTTTATCGCAGCTTGTTGTTCATCCCTATCCGTTATTTCTTCACGGTCACCGGCTGGCTGATCCTGCTGCTCACCGCAGGACTCGCCGCCCAGGCGGCCGGCTTCCTCAACCAGGCGGGCCTGCTACCGGCGCTGGGTAATGGCCTGTGGAACACCTCCCACATTCTCAGCCAGAGCAGCATCTTGGGCCAGTTGCTGCATATCCTTGTCGGTTACATCGCGCGACCCTCCGGCATCGAGCTGGTGTTTTATGCCGGCACACTGGCCACGATCTTCTCACTCATGCAAGCCGTGAAACACCAACACCGTCCACCACCGGCCCGATCAGCTCCGCCCAGCCAAACGGATATTAGTCCAACCGGCCTTTAAACGCTGATCGCGTCTGTTACACCCGGATAAACCAGAAAGGTTCTTTTGCCGGTAAATTTGGAGAACTACGTGAGAACCCGGACAAGGACAATACCCACGATTCTCAAACCGAAGCGGATTTTCAAAATCCTTTTGGCAAGTGGGGTATTGCTTGGCATCTGCTTAACAGCCGGTCTGCCAGAGGCTCAGGCAGATGATTTCTTCGTGTATTCGCCTTACGTGGTGCAAGGCCAAAGTGAACTGGAGTTGCTCGGCCACGGTTTCCAGGACAGCCGCCCGGCAGTGAGCGGCGAGTACGCCTACCAGTTCTCCGCAGCCCATGCTTTCACGTCCTGGTGGAAACCCGAGGTATATTTCGGCGTCTACCAGCACGCCCCCGGCGGACCGCAGACACTGGTCGCCCGGGAGTTCGAGAATCTCTTCCAGCTCACGGCACCGGGCGAATACTGGGCCGACCTGGGCTTGCTCGCCTCCTATGAGTACAAGACCCAGCCCGGCGACACCAGTGTGCTGGAGTTCGGCCCGCTCATGGAGAAGCGCGCCGGACGTTTCGTGCACCGGCTCAATCTCATCTGGGAAAAGCCGATCGGCGGCGGCGCGAGCCGCGGTTACGAGTTCCGCAGCGCCTACAGCCTGAGCTACCAGTGGTACCGCGGTTTCGCGCCGGGCGTCGAGGTGTACGCGCGCCCCCACGACAACGCCTACCAGATCGGCCCGGTATTCTATGGGGAGCTGGCCAGCTCCCAAGGCGACGAGTTGGAATACAGCGCCGGCGTGGTGTTAGGCATCAACCGCGGTGCGCCTGATCGGACCTTCATGCTGCGGCTGGAATACGAATTTTTCTGACCCGGCAAGGCAGCCGCCAGCTGCCCGGCAGCAGAGTTACCGTGTAGTTCAACTACAATGATAATTATGTCGTCACAACAAAGCCGCTTCCACATTCGTCCAGTACGCAGAGATGAAGCAGCACTTATGCTGGGCCTGATCTGCGAGCTGGCTGAATACGAGAAACTCGGACACGAAGTCGTTGCCACAGAAAGCGATCTGCATGCTGCGCTGTTTTGTGAAAAGCCCGTGGCAGAATGCATCATCGCGGAACTGGACAACGCCGTAATTGGCTTCGCCTTGTTCTTTCACAATTTCTCGACCTTCGTCGGCAAGCCGGGACTGTATTTGGAAGATCTGTATGTGAAGCCCGAATTCCGCGGCAAAGGATACGGTAAAAAGATGCTGGCGCATCTCGCAAACCTGGCCGTGCAACGTGGCTGTGGGCGCTTCGAATGGGCGGTGCTGGACTGGAACGCGCCTGCAATCCGCTTTTATCAGAGCCTGGGCGCTCAGATGATGGAAACCTGGAAAATCAACCGCCTGACCGGCGAAGCATTACTGCGACTTGCGGCCGAGGCCGGGGATTAAAAATTCGGGGAAGCTCCGAGTTATCCGTTATTCCGGCGAATGCCGTATTCGGGTTTAATCGCTGCTCGTGGATTCTTCGCTCTGCGGGAATAGCGGGACTGGAATCGGTTAAAAAATCGTCATCCTGATTCAGGGTGCCTCTACCGGCGCACCATTGGGGAATATCAGTGGCGCCAGCTCCGAAAGGGCCCGCCGATACACGCGGCGCTTGAAGAAGATAACTTCCTCCAGTGGATGCCAGTAATCCACCCAACGCCAGCTGTCGAATTCCGGCATGTCACTGACGTCCAGGCATACTGCCGTGTCATTGCCGGTAAAACGCAGCATGAACCAGATCTGCTTCTGACCGATGCACAACGGCACCAGATCGCGGCGCTGATAGCGGTGTGGAAGGCGGTATCTCAGCCAGCGACGGGTACAGCCCAGTATCTGCACGTGCTCGGATCCCAGTCCGATTTCTTCACCGAGCTCGCGGAACAGCGCTTCTTCGGGAGTTTCGTGTTCCTGGATGCCGCCCTGGGGAAACTGCCAACCGGACTGGCCCGTGCGCCGCGCCCAAAACAGCCGGCCGGCCCCATCCGTGAGGATGATGCCCACATTGGCACGGAAACCCTGCGCATCGATCAGCCCACCCGCAATTCCAACCGCATGCACGCTCATGCCTCCAGTGTTCCATAGATACAAGGGGCTGGCAAACCCGCGTGGTTGTACTGGCCGCTGGATTTCTTTAACCTGCCCGCCCCGCCAACACTTGCGGATTTCCACGGTGCAACTCGCGCTCTTCGACCTGGATCACACCCTGCTGGATGGCGACAGCGATGATCTCTGGCACCGCTTTCTTGCCGAACAAGGGGTGGTGGATACCGCGCGCTTCACAGCGGAACGAGCGCAGTTCTCAGCCGACTACCGTGAAGGCCGGCTGCAGGTGCAGGATTTTTACGCCTTCGTGCTAAAACCCCTGGCGGACAATCCTCTGCAACAGCTCCAGGCATGGCGGCGGCGTTTCGTGGCAACCTGTATCCTGCCGCGTATCACCGCAGCCGCGCGCGCCCTGCTTAACCGGCATCGCGATGTGGGTCACACACTTGCCATTATCACCGCCACCAACCGTTTCATCACCGAACCCATCGCCGCGGAACTCAATGTGTCGCACCTGCTAGCCACCGAGCCTGAATATGACGGCACGCGCTTCACCGGCCGCGTGCTTGGTACACCCTGTTTTCGTGAGGGCAAACTGCTGCACCTGCGCGAATGGCTCTACAGGGAAAATTTCAGGCCCACGGAAACCTGGTTTTACTCCGACTCCCACAATGATTTGCCACTCTTGGAAAATGTGGATCATCCGGTGGCGGTTAATCCCGATGTGCAGCTGACAAAGACCTCAGAAACGCGTGGCTGGCCAATCATGCACATGCGTCACACAGCGGCTATTTCCGCAGCCTGAGCCATGCAGCAACGTTTACACCCCCTGCTGTTATTGAGCGCCCTGACGGTGCTCACGCTGAGCGCTTTGTGTATCGCGCTCGCTGTCGGCAGCGTGCATCTGCCTTTACGCTCGGTGATGAGCGCCTTAGAGGGTGGCGGCGATCCCCTCACGCGCACGTTGGTGCTAGAGTTGCGTCTGCCGCGCGCCGTCACGGCCTTCGCCACCGGCGGCCTGCTGGCGCTGGCCGGCGCGCTCATGCAGGTGCTACTGCGCAACCCGCTGGCGGATCCATATATTCTCGGCGTTTCCGGCGGTGCCGCGGTGGGCGCGTTGCTGTCGCTGCTGCTGGGAATGGCGGGATTCTGGGTCAGTGGCAGCGCTTTTGTGGGCGCGCTCATCTCCATGCTCATCGTGTTTGTCCTAGCCCACGGCCGCGGCGGTTGGACGCCCACGCGCCTGCTGCTCACCGGCATCGTCGTGGCCTTCGGCTGGGGCGCCGCCATCAGCCTGCTACTGGTGCTATCCGACAATACCAGCCTACGCGGCATGTTGTTCTGGCTCATGGGTGATCTGTCCTATCGCAGCAGCGGCTGGTTGCCACTGCTGGTCGTTATCGCCGGCCTCGCAATCTGCCTGCCGTTCGCGCGGCATTTGAACGTACTGGCTCGCGGTGAAACCCTCGCTGAAGCGCTCGGCATTTCGGTGCGGCCTTTTACCATTGCCATTTACATCGCTGCGTCGCTGTTCACCGCCGTGGCGGTGACCGAAGCCGGCGCCATCGGCTTCGTGGGATTGGTCATACCGCACATGCTGCGATTGGTATCTGGCAGTGATCATCGCACGCTGTTGCCGGGCGCGGTACTTCTGGGCGGAAGTCTGCTGATGCTCGCCGATACTCTGGCGCGCACCCTGGTGGCGCCCGAGCAGTTGCCGGTGGGCGTGGTAACCGCCGCCATCGGCGTGCCGGTATTCCTGTATCTCCTGAATCGTGCACGCGGACCGTTATGAGCGCAGCGCCCTTGCTGGAAGCCCGCGCCCTCACGGTCAAGATCTCCGGTAAATATGTGTGCCGTGACTTCAATCTCGCCCTGTATCCCGGAAATTGTGTTGGAGTATTGGGCAGCAACGGTGTGGGAAAAACCACCTTGCTGCATAGTCTGGCGGGCCTGCGTTCTGTGGATAGCGGCGAAATTTTTCTGAGCGATGTGCCACTTAAAGCATGGCCGCGGCGCCGCATCGCGCAGCAACTCGGCTTGCTGATGCAACAACAGGAAGATAGTCTGCCCGCGACGGTACTGGAGACCGCGCTCATCGGCCGACACCCGCACATCGATTTCTGGCGATGGGAATCCCACAGCGACGTGAATCTGGCGCGCCGCGCGCTCAAATTGGTGGGTCTTGACGGCCTGGAACAACGCGTCCAGACCCAGCTCTCCGGCGGCGAACGCCGCCGGCTGGCCATCGCCACCATCGTCACTCAGGATCCGCAGATTTTCCTGCTGGACGAGCCCACACATCAATTGGATCCACATCACCAATTGGCGCTGCTCGGATATTTTGCCAAGCTGGCACGCACCAGGAACCGCGCCATCATCATGAGTTTGCACGATGTGAACCTGGCGGCGCGCTTTTGCGACCAGGTAATGCTGCTGTTCGGCGACGGTGAAATGCGGCACGGCAGTGTGGGTGATGCCCTGAACACTGAAAACCTTAGCCGCCTGTATCAGACGCCCATGGTCCCGGTAAAATGGTCCGGCGGCACTGCTTATCTTCCGGGATAATGGCACCTGACGTGCGTCACCTGATGCGGTATCCTTGAGCTGTGGTTCATCCTTCGATGCCGGCCGCTCAGGCGGGCGCAGTTTTTTCACCGACCAAGAGGCAAGAACATGATCAAGCTGAGCCGTTTTGAAAAATTAATTTTCATGGGCGCCGCCGGCGCACTACTCTTCGCGGGCCTCGCCGCCTGTTCGCACAAAGGTTCTTCCAATGCCAAGCAAGTGCTGATGGCCTGCCTCGCCGTCACCAATGTTCAAGCCGGTAAGATATTGGGAGGCCAGCTTGATGCGATGATGCTCTCGGGAGAGAATTCGCCCATCCATGTGTGCGAATACAACGATTCCAAGAATGAGACCCTGGGCCTCCTGCAAATAACCGAGTCCAATTCCAAGGATCCAGCCACCGAACTGGCGGCAGACGCGGCCCAGCAAAAGGCCTTATTCAAACAGAACATCACGCCCATTCAGATTCACGTGGCTGATGGTTTTGGCCCCGGCGCGTTCTACCTTGACAACACCCAAAGCCCAACCGCCACCTCGGTGCAACTGCACCTCATCGAGAACGGTTACAAGATGATGGCGCAGGTAAATAACCCGAAGGATTTTCCCAGCGGGGAGAAACAGGCTGCCGCCATTGCACAGCAAGCGCTTACCAGTATTGATAACAAGAGCGCCTTCAAGGCAATCTGACGATAATGGTGCCTTCCCTCCCTTCCATATGGAGGGAGAAGGTGATTGAAACCGGTAACAACAAAGCCTCGTCAAAGCGGGGCTTTTGCTTGTTCAAATAACCGCTGAGTTGTTCTCGTTGGCACCTCGTCAATAGGGGAGCTGGCCAAGACTCAGCGATCATCAAGACATGAACATGCTTGACATGTGGAAACCACGTCTCTAAATTGACCGTCGCCTTGAGGCGTCATCCTGACGGATGACACTCGGGAAGCCGGTGCGTCATATGACAATGCCGGCGCTGCCCCCGCAACGGTAGGCGAGCACAAGTCTGTCACGAAGCCACTGCGCGTGAGCGCGGGAAGGCAACAGACCGGGAAAACCCGCTCGCGAGCCCGGAGACCGGCCTGAAGGCAACGGTATCGGCGTTGCGGCGGGCAATGCACGGGCTTCATAAGCCACGTCTTTCTCCCCACGCCGTTGTTTTCACTGCTTGCGTGCAGCGGGCGTGCTGCGCGGGGAGAATTTCATGTACAAGTCTGTATTAACCGGCGCTGCGCTCGCACTGCTGAGCCTGCTTTCCCTTTCGGTACTGGCCGATGACACCACCAGCCTCGGCACCCCCATCACCGTCACCGCCACGCGCACGCCGCTGATTGCGGATCAGGAGGTGGCGCCCATGATCGTGATTACCGCCCAGCAAATCCAGTTGAGCGGCGCCCAAACTATCGCTGGCTTGCTGCAGCAATATGCCGGGCTCGATATCGCCAGTAACGGCGGCCCCGGCCAGCCGAAGTCGCTGTTCCTGCGCGGCACCAACAGTAACCAGACGCTGGTGATGATCAACGGCGTGAAGATCAATCCCGCGGATGGTAGCGGTGCCGCATTGCAAAATATCCAGTTGAATGACGTGGAACGCATCGAGATTGTGAAAGGTCCACGCGCGGCGCTGTACGGCTCGGACGCCATCGGCGGCGTCATCAATATCCTCACCAGGCAGGCCGCCCCGGGTACCCACTACGGCGCCTACGCGGGTGCCGGCCGTTACCGCACCTATGACAGCGGCGGTCATTTCGATTACGGCCAGGACCACAGCGCCTTCGGTGTGTCTGCCAGCGACTACCACACCGACGGTTTCCCGGCGGTGGCCGGCACTGATTTCGCCAGCGGCAACACCGACCGCACCTGGAACGCCTACGGCCGCACTGAACTTGGCGGCGTGGCACTCAAGCTCAATCACTGGCAAAGCAGCGGCAATACCCAATACACGGATTTCTCCCTGAACCCGCCTTTTGCCCTGGCCCCGTTCGATGAGAATTTCCAGAACCAGGTCAGCAGCGCGGACCTGGCGGGTCAGTTTCTGTCCGACTGGCGCAGCAACCTGAATCTGAGCCATATGCTCGACGAGATCGACCAGTTGCAGAATGATCCATACAATCCATCGCAAACTTCGGATTTTGTGCGCACGCAGCGCAACGTCATTGACTGGCAGAACAACATCGCGCTGGGCAAGGATCAGTTGCTCACCGCCGGACTGTATTCCGAGGCGCAGCACGCCGCCTCGCAATCCTTTGGCCTTGGTTACGATGCGCCTGACCGCATCAATGCGCTCTATCTCGAAGATAATCTCAAGCTGGGCAAACATCGCTTGGTGCTCGCCGGCCGCGACACCCATGACCAGGCGTTCGGCAATCATCTGACCTGGAACGCCGATTACGGCTACGACCTGACGGCTGACACGCGTTTTACGGCTGGCGCCGGCACCGGCTTCCGCGCCCCCAGCGCCACCGAACGCTTCGGCTTTGGCGGCAATCCGAATTTGCAGCCGGAAACCTCCCGGAATCTGGAGGTGGGCATGCGCCAGAAAATCGGCGATACCCAGAGCATCACGCTGAGCGCTTTCCAGAACAAACTCGATAATCTCATCGAGTTCGTGGTTACGCCCAGCAATCTGAACGGCGAAAACCAGAACATCGCCCGCGCCCGCGTGCGCGGCCTGGAGGCGGGATATCAACTAACCCAGCACTCTTGGTCCTGGCGCACCAACCTGATTTTCCAACAGCCGGAGAACCTGGACACGGGTACGCTATTGTTGCGGCGCTCGGAACGCACCCTGACCACCGCGCTCGACTGGCACGATGACACCACTAGTTTCGGCGCGCATCTCATCGTCACCGGTCCGCGCAACGATCTGGATTTCAATACCGGCGCGCCGGTTACCGACGCCGGTTACCTGCTCGCGGGCGTTACCTTGCGACAGCAACTCGGTCACGGTATCGCCGTCAGCGGCAGCCTGGAAAACCTGTTTGATACTCACTACCAAACCGCCGCCGGTTACAACACCGCCGGGCGCTCCTTATTTGTTCGGCTGGTGTACAACTCGAATTAATTGCCATTTAAGGAACAGAACGTTCCGGCCAGCGTCTAACCGGCATCTCGAACTCATAATCCCAGGGGAGCAAAGCCATGGACTATACCGATGCCACTAATCAGATCGCCAAAGTCGAACAGCAAACCCAGGGGCTGGCGCAGCAGTTGCAGACCTTCGCGCAGAAGCTCAGCAGCCAGGCGCCCGACCCGGCCACCGGCAAGGAATGGATCCTGGACCTCAAGCAAATTGCCGTCGATATGCAGACCCAAAATCAGACTTTGGTGATGATGATTAACCAGATGGCGGAGCACGTCCACGACCTGGAGCAACAACTGGACACCCACCCCAATCCCAGCGTGCAGGCGCGCGGTTGGAGCAGCCAGATGACGCCGCGCGGCGGCGGTTTCTGGGGAAACGTGACCAGTGGTATGGGCATGGGTGCGGGCTTCGGCGTCGCCAATGCCCTGATCGGCGGGATTTTCAACGCCTTGTGAGAGGCCCGGAACCTCTGACCATACAAGCGGGACACCGATTTCGCCTTTTCATCAATCGAATTCTGATGCGGACGCTGTAGCCCGCTAAATGATCCTCGGCTCTGGCTCCAGCCGGATACCGAATTTCTCCTGCACTGAATCCCGTATGCGCTGAGCCAGTGACCAGATTTGCGTACCCGCGGCATGACCATGATTCACCAGCACCAGCGCGTGCTTCTGCGACACTCCGGCATCGCCTTCGCGAAAACCTTTCCAGCCGCATTGCTCAATCAGCCAGGCAGCACTGAGTTTTCTGCCATCCGGCGCGTTGAAAATCGGTAATCCAGGATGCTGTTCTTGCAATTGAGCAGCCTGATGTTCAGAAACCACCGGGTTCTTAAAAAAACTGCCGGCGTTGCCGATGACCGCCGGATCCGGGAGCTTGCGCTGCCGCAAGCGGCATATGGCAGCGGATACATCCGCCGCCGCGGGTTTGCTGATCTGCATGGCCGCCAGTTCCTCGCGCACGCCGGCGTAGTCAAGCTTGAGCGCTGCGGAACGCTGCAGGCGCAATTCCACCGCAGTGATGATCCAGCGCTCCGGCATCCGCTTGAACAGGCTGTCCCGGTAGCTGAAACCACACTGCTCGCGGCTCATCTGCACATGTTCATGGGAGGTGCGGTCATAGGCTGCGACACTGATCAACGTCTCCGCCAGCTCCGCGCCATAGGCGCCGATATTCTGGATAGGGGCAGCGCCCACAGTGCCGGGGATCAGCGAGAGATTTTCCAGTCCGCATAATCCCTGTGCCAACGACCAACGCACCAGGTCGTGCCAGTGTTCTCCGGCGGCGGCGCGTACGTGAACACCACCGCCTTTGCCATCCAGCACCTCGATGCCGCGATTCGCCATCCGCAATACCAGCCCATCGAAATCGCGGGTGAACAGCAGGTTGCTGCCTTCGCCCAGCACCAGCAGCGGCAGGTTCTTAACCTGTGGCAACGCCAAGATTTCGGGGATCGCAGCCGCAGCGTGGATTTCAGCCAGCCACGCGGCGCGCGCCGGAACACGAAACGTATTGCGCCGCGTGAGCGGTGCATCAGGCGCGAACGCATAATGCATGGGCATGGGCATGGGCATGGGGAGAGAGCATACCGGAGCTTGGCAGGAATTCCATCACAGGCCGGCGAAAAGACAGCGTGGGAGCGGCGACATTTGCCGCGACTCCAAAACCATCGCGGCCGGGACGGCCGCTCCCACAACAGTGCGCTGCTACCGGACTTCCGCCGTACCGATATCGCGTGGGTCGGCAGCCGCCATCAGCTTGCCGGTTTTGTAATCCCAGGTGATGGCCTGCATATTGCCGTAGGGAGTCACCCGCTGGAGTGTATAGCCCATGTTGCCAAGGCCGGTGACTTCGTCCGGTGTGAACGCGCCGGGTTCGTAGAAGACAACATCCGGTAAGTACTGCATGTGATAGCGCGGGATGCTGACGATGCTTGTGGCATCGCCGCCATTGAAATAATCAAGCGTACCCAGCAGCACCATGCTGATAATGCGGCCGCCGCCGGGCGTGCCAAGGATCGCGAGTCCGTGCGGTGTCTCCAGGAAAGTAGGAGTCATACTGGAAAGCGGCCGTTTGTGCGGCGCGATGGCGTTGGCGCTGTTGCCTACCAAGCCAAAACCGTTGGGTACACCGGGCTTCGAGACGAAATCATCCATCTCATCGTTCAGAATCACGCCGGTATGGGGCGGCATGAAGCCGCTGCCGAAACGAAAATTAACCGTGAAGGTCGCGGCCACGCGGTTGCCGTCCTTATCCAGGATGGAAATATGCGTGGTGTGATGGCTTTCCGGCGCCCCCGCTGCCACCGGTGCCAAATCGCTGCTGGGCGTCGCCTTGTCCGGCAGAATGGAAACACGCAATCCGGCGGCGTAATACGGGCTCAATAATCTTTTGATAGGCATTTTCACGAACGCCGGATCACCCAGGTATTCGGCCCGGTCGCGGTAGGCGTAACGCATGGCTTCGATGATGAAATGCTTTTGCATCAGATTACTGTCATGGCTCAGGTCGTAACCTGAAAGTATATTGAGTGCTTCCAGCAGCACGACCCCGCCGGAAGATGACGGTGGGGCGGAAATGATTTTCATGCCGTGGTATTCGCCGACCAGTGGCTGGCGCAGCACGACTTTGTAATCCCGCAAATCCTCCAGGGACCAGATACCACCGTTGGCACGCACCGCATCCACCATTTCCCTGGCAAGCCTGCCTCTATAAAAACCCGCGTCACCCTCATTGGCGATTAATTTTAGGGTTCGGGCCAGGTCCGGCTGCTTCAAAATATAGCCGGTGGGGGGTACCTGTCCGCCGGGCATGAACACCGCCGCGGCCGCCGGCCATTGCTTCAGCTTGTCCACACGGTTCGCGATCATTTCGTGGAACATCCGGTCCAGCGGAAAGCCGTCGTGCGCCAATTTGATGGCTGGCGCCAAATCCTGCGCGAGTGACAGTCGGCCGTAATGCTTGTTGATGTAAGCAAGCGCCGCTACTTCGCCGGGAATGGCAGCGGACAGCGGACCATTAAGCGATGCGCCCTTGATCACATCGCCGTTCTTGTCCTGATACATAGTGGCGGTGGCAGCCGCTGGCGCGTATTCACGGCCATCTATAAAAGTATTGCGATTGTCCTTGGCCACATGCAACAGCCAGAAACCACCGCCGCCGATACCGGAACTGTAAGGCTCCACCACCGCGAGCGCCGCGCTTACCGCTACCGCCGCGTCGAAGGCGTTACCACCCTTGGCCAGCACCTGCATGCCGGCCTTGGTAGCAAACGGCTGAGCACTGGCCACGGCGTCGTGGCCCGGCTTGAACGACGCGGCCGATAGCGTCAACGGCAGGATCAGTAAGCCGAGCAACACGCCAAGTCTGGTTTTCATTTATTAAAGCCTCGCTTTATTAACGGAACGCAGTCAGATTTTGCCGGTCAGGCGTCGGTATTTCGCCAGCAATGCCTCACGGGTTTCGCGGTGATCCTCGTCCAGGGGAATGCAGTCCACCGGGCAAACCTGTTGGCACTGGGGCGTGTCGAAATGCCCGACGCACTCGGTACACAGGTTCGGATCGATCTCGTAGATTTCCTGACCCTGGGAAATGGCGTGGTTTGGGCACTCGGGCTCGCACACGTCACAATTGATGCAGGCATCGGTGATCTTAAGCGCCATCTCGATTCCGTGGAAATCCAGCGCGCTAGTTTAGCGCTTCTTGAGCTTGACCAATTCTTTCATGACCGCCGGATGCACGAACTGCGAGACGTCACCGCCGAGCGTGGCGATTTCGCGCACCAGACTCGATGAGATGAAGGTGAATTGTTCCGCCGGCGACATAAAGATAGTCTCCACATCCGGGCCCAAATGCCGGTTCATGGCTGCCAGCTGAAATTCAAATTCGAAATCCGAGACCGCGCGCAGGCCGCGCAGGATCGCCTTGATACCCTGCTTGTGAGCAAATGCCACGGTGAGTTCCGCGAAACCGCAAACCTCCACATTCTTGATGTCCTTGAGTGCGGCGCGCGCCAGCTCCACCCGCTCCTGCAGTGGAAACGCCGGCGTCTTGGCGGGATTGGCGGCAATGGCAACCACCACTCGATCAAACAGCCGCGCCGCGCGGCGCACGATGTCGGTGTGGCCGTTGGTGATGGGGTCGAAAGTGCCGGGATAGAGAATGCTGACGGGCATGCGGTCTCCTTGTAACGCCTGTATAGCGGGCTTTTCAGTCTTGGGCAAGTTTTGTGGTCGTGCGCCGCGCCAAGGCGAAACCCACGCGGCCTGCATGGCCTTCACGGATTACCTCCCAGGTATCGGGTAATTGCGGCACAAAATCCGCGGGATATTCCGTATAGATGTGAGCCTGCGGGGCCAGCCAGCCGTGTTGTTCCAGGACGCTTGCAGCTTCCGCCAACAACGGGGATGCGAAGGGCGGATCCAAAAACACGATATCAAACACCTGTCTCGGACCGCGCAAAAAAGCCAGCGCCTCGGATTGCAGCACTTCGCCATTGGCAGCATGCAGGGATTCCAGGTGCGCGCGCAGGGCCTCCGCCACTTGGCGCTCCTGGTCTATGAACACCCCGCTCGCCGCCCCCCGCGACAGCGCTTCCAAGCCGAGTGCGCCGCTGCCGGCGAACAGATCCAGGCAACGAGCTCCCGCTATCCGGTTCATTAGCCAGTTGAACAAGGTCTCCCGCACCCGGTCCGGGGACGGCCGGATACCCGGCAACGCTGGAAACTTGAGCCGCCGCCGGCGCCATTGCCCGGCGATGATGCGGAATTCATTTTTATAGCCGCGGCCGGGGTTAAACATGCGGGAAATCCACGAAATTCAGTGGGTTGGCCAGATTTTGCGCGCCGGCACAGTTATGCTTGCGTGACGGCGCATCTCCAGCGTACCCTAAATCGCCGTTTATGGAGGAAAACAAATGAATAAGCGCGCGCTGGTCCTGCTCACCACCCTTGCCCTGATTCTTACCGCTTGTGTCCATGGTAATAATTCCACTACCAACACCAATGGCAGCCAGAGTGCGGCTTTCCAGGCGAGCTATGCGCCATTGAGCGGTATCGGACCATTCCCTAATGATCTGTATTTCAACGGCAGCACTACCGGCACCCTGAACATTCCAGTGCTGGCGAGTGGCGCCAGCAATCCGGCCAATGCACCGACCCTGGCCATGAATCATCTGGACGGCTTCGGTACCCAATCGGTCGTCAATGCTTACTTCACTGAGTCGCTGGACGCCAAAAGTCTGAACACCAGTGACGTATTGGTATTCAAGGTCACGGCTGATCCTCAGACCAAGGTCATTGACTACACCAAGAGTGGCACGCCGCTGGTACCGGGCGCGGATTGCAGCGCATCCACCACCGATTACACCGTCGGCGTGTCCTCCGCCAGCGATTCCGGCGGCACGGTGCTCAACATCACGCCCTGCAAGCCGTTGGCAGGCGGCAGTACTTATCTGGTTGTCCTGACCAACGGTATCAAAGACATTAACGGTGATGCCGCCGCCCCCAGTGCGGATTACTCGTTGATTCTGGCCGCCGATCTGCCGGTGCTTAGCGGCGGCAGTATGGGCACAACCGGCAACCCCCAGCTTGACCAAGTAGCGCAATTCACCATACCGCAACTGCTGGTAGCCGCAGGTGCCGGTATCAATCCCCAGGACATCGTGCTGACCTTCAGTTTCAGCACCCAATACATCGGTGCGACCTTTGCCGCCTTGGAGGCGAATACACCGGCCGGCATCGGCACACTGGCGGATACCGGACTGAATTCCAGCAATGTGCTTCCCCCGGGCGCGTCACCGGGGTATGCAGAAATCTATGCCGGCACCCTGAAAATTCCCTATTATCTGTCAGTGGCCACGCCCAGCAATCCCGCGCCTGCATTGACCGACTACTGGCATACAGCGTCCGGTGGTGACACCACGGCACTGAGTCCCATGCCGGCTGCCACCACGGATGTCACCATTCCAATGCTGGCCACAATACCCGACAGCAACTCTGGTTGCACAGCACCACTTACAGGCTGGCCAGTCGTGATTTTCCAGCACGGCATTACTCAGGATCGGGAAAACGTGTTTGCCGTGGCCGATGCTTTGGCCAAGGCTTGCATCGCAGCCGTAGCCATAGACCTGCCATTACACGGCATCACCGACACTTCGAGTAACGTTGCCACCAATCCGTTCTACGACAATCAGCTGTTTGCCGGTGGTCCGGCTCAAGCGCTGGTAACCGGCGAGCGAACCTTTAATCTACCGGAAGTTACACCGTTCTTCCCGACTGCCAGCAGCACGGTTGCGCCTTCCGGCAGTTACTTTATCAACCTCGGCAGCCTGCTGACCTCACGTGACAATCTGCGGGAAGCGGTGGCTGACCTGATCTCCTTGCGTAAGGGTATCCCGAGCATCACGGCTTTCGGCACCGCCAATACCCTGTTCGACGGTTCGCAAATCTCCTATGTGGGACACTCTTTGGGTGCAATAGTCGGTGTCCCATACTTGGCGGTGGATGGCGGCAATATCCTGGCAGCCACACTCGCCAATCCCGGCGGCAACATTACCCAATTGCTGCTGAATTCCGTGAGTTTCGCGCCGCAAATCAACGCCGGGTTGCAGGCCGAGGGCATCACGCCGGGTACCCAGTTCTACGATGACTTCTTCCGGGACGCCCAGACTGTGATTGAGAACGGCGATCCGGCAAACTATGCCGCGCTGGCCGCAGTCAATGACCCCATCCACATGATTGAAGTCGTGGGTGGCTTTGGAAAGGACCCCTGCAACGTACCGGATACCGTAGTGCCCAACAGCAGCACTCAGTTGCTCGCCAACCTGATGGGACTCACACCCACCAGCAGCAGCATCGGTCCTGGCATTGCGCCTATCCACGCGCTGGTACAGTTCACTGCCGGTACACACGGTTCGCTGCTATCGCCTGCGGTGCCGTCATCCGCATGCAACGCGGATGCCGCGTTGTACGGAGCAGTGACCTTGGAGATGCAGACCGAAATGGCCAACTTCATGGGCAGTAACGGCCGTTATCTGCCGATCAACAACAGTCCAGCTGGTCTCATCAAATGACCAGATGAAGCCGTGACCATGGGGCGGCTGCGGCCGCCCCATTTTTTTACGGCCCGCGGCCAATACTCGGATTGCAACGATCCCGGCATTTCATGGCAAATGAACCAACCCGCCACCCACATTAGTTTCGCGAGCAAACTGCGGGAGCGGCTGCAGCGTGCGGCCCTGCGCATCACACCAGGCCGGGCAATTGACGACACCTTACTGGAAGAATTGGAAACCCAGCTGCTCCAGGCGGACATGGGTGTGGAAGCGACGCGCGCGATTCTCGAGCAATTGCGGGCTCGCGCACGCGACAGCAGGCTAAAGGATGCGGATGCGCTGCGCACAGCACTGGTGGAAATCATTACTAACTTGCTGGCGCCGGTTGGGCAACCGCTGAGAGTGGAAAGCGCCGGCAAGCCCTTTGTCATCCTGACCGTGGGTGTGAACGGCGTGGGCAAGACCACCACGCTTGGCAAGCTTGCGCAGCGTTTTAAATCCCAGGGACTCAAACTCATGCTGGCCGCCGGCGATACCTTCCGGGCTGCCGCGGTGGAACAATTGCAAACCTGGGGCGCGCGTCAGGACGTGCCGGTCATCGCGCAGGCAGCCGGCGCAGATCCAGCCGCCGTGGTTCACGATGCCTGGTTGGCAGCCAAATCCCGCAACTGCGATGTACTGATCGTGGATACCGCCGGACGGCTGCACACCCAGGGCAAGCTCATGGAAGAACTGAAAAAGATCCGCCGGGTGCTCGCCAAACACGACCCGGCGGCGCCCCACGAATGCTTGCTGGTATTGGACGCCGGCACCGGCCAGAATGCCTTGCGTCAGATCGAGCACTTCCATGCCACGGTGGGAGTGACCGGCCTGGTCATCGCCAAGCTGGACGGCACCGCCAAAGGCGGTATCGTGATCGCCGCGGCGCGGCGTTTCGGCATTCCTATCCGCTTCATCGGCCTGGGTGAACAGGCCGGTGATCTGGAAGAATTCGACGCACGCACGTTTGCGACTGCCTTGGTGGGCGGTTCCGGGGGCACACATCCTTGATTCAATTTTCAGAAGTCGGCAAGCGTTACCAGGGCGGCAACGAGGCCCTGGCCGGCGTAAGCTTCAGCATCGCACGCGGCGAGATGGTGTTCCTCACCGGCCCTTCGGGCGCCGGCAAAAGTACCTTGCTGAAACTGCTGGCCCTCATTGAGCGGCCGAGCCGCGGTCAGATCATCGTCAACGGCCAGAACCTGGGCGGTATCCGCCGGCGCCAGATACCCTATTACCGCCGTAAGGTCGGAGTAATATTCCAGGATCACAAACTGCTGCCTGAGCGCACGGTGTTCGACAACGTGGCCCTGCCGCTCACCATCGCCGGCGTGTTTCACCGGGAAATCTCCAAGCGTGTGGGCGCGGCCCTGGAACTGGTGGGGCTATTGCACAAGGAACACGCCCTGCCGGTGACCCTCTCGACCGGTGAGCAACAACGCGTGGGCATCGCGCGCGCCGTGATCAGCCGCCCGCCCATCCTGATCGCCGATGAACCCACCGGCAATCTGGATCCGGATCTATCCTACGAGGTCATGCAATTGTTCCGGCGTCTGAACCAGGTGGGCATCACGGTATTGGTGGCTAGCCATGACCACAACCTCATCCGCCGCCTTGGCCAGCGCTATCTGAGCCTGCGCGGCGGTCGCATGGTGGCACCGGAACTCCAGGGAGACGCGCATGCCGAGCACGCGTGACGACGGCGTGCACGGCGCGCATCTCAGCCGGCATACGCCAGGCCAGCGGCTCAATGCCTATTTCCTGCACCACCGGCAGATGCTGCTGGCAGGGCTCCAGCGGCTGCGACAGCATCCGCTGGCCAGCTTCATGACCGTGGCGGTTATCGGCATCGCCCTGGCGTTGCCTGCCGGCACCCTGGTGTTGGTGAAGAATGCCAAGAATGTGAGCGACAATTGGAAGGGCGCGGCGCGCATTTCGTTGTTTCTGAAACCCGGACTCAGCGACGCCCTGGTTCAGCAGTTAGCCGCGAGCGTGCGTGAGCACGCAGGCGTGGGTTCGGTGCAAGTTATCACCGCCAACCAATCCCTGGCGGATTTCCAGCAGCGCTCCGGTTTCGGTGATGCCCTGAACTTGCTGGGCAGTAATCCGCTGCCCGCGGTGCTGGTGATCCAGCCTACTGACGACTATGCCATGCCGGCGGCGGCCCAACAGTTGGGCCAGACCCTGGGCGAACTGCCGCAGGTGGACCAAGTGCGCATGGATATCCAGTGGCTCGAGCGCCTGCAAGCCATGCTGGAAATACTGCGGCGTGCGGTGGTCATCATCGCGCTGCTGCTGGCGCTCGCCGTGGTGTTCATCGTGGGTAACACCATTCGTCTGGAAATCGAGAACCGGCGCACGGAAATCGAGGTGAGCAAACTCATGGGCGCCACCGACCGCTTTATCCGCCGGCCGTTCCTGTATCACGGCGCCTGGTACGGCCTGGCAGGCGGGGTGCTGGCCTGGTTCCTGGTGGTCATCGCCCTGCTGCTGATGGCTGGGCCTGTGAGCCATTTGGCGAGCCTCTATGGCAACCAGTTCAGCCTGAGGGGACTGGGTTTTGACGGTAGCCTGGAGCTGCTCATGAGCGGCATCGTGCTGGGTTGGCTGGGTTCCTGGCTAGCGGTGGCCCGTCACTTACGAGCCATAGAGCCGGCGTGATAACTTATTGAAATTCAAAGTGTTAATCACCATAACCGAATGGAACTCTCCTTGGTATTAGCACTCTAATGCCCGGAGTGCTAACATGCTTCTCAGGTTTTAAAGGAGATTTCCATGGCACGTGCTGCCCTAATGCCCCGCTCGCAGCAATTGATTTTGGCCGGACCTATCGGCAGCCTGGATGCTTATATGCAGGCGGTGAACGCTGTCCCGGTGTTGAGCGCACCGCAAGAGCGCGCACTGGCACTGCGTTTCCGCGAATCCGAGGATCTGGACGCGGCCCGTGAGCTGGTGCTGCACCACCTGCGTTTTGTGGTGTACGTGGCGCGTGGATATATGGGCTACGGTCTGCCGCTCGGCGACCTCATCCAGGAAGGCAATATCGGTCTGATGAAAGCGGTCAAGCGCTTTGATCCGGAAGTGGGTGTGCGCCTGGTATCGTTCGCGGTGCATTGGATCAAGGCGGAAATACACGAGTTCATCCTCAAGAACTGGCGCATCGTCAAGGTCGCCACCACCAAGTCACAACGCAAGTTGTTCTTCAATCTGCGCAGTTCCAAAAAACGCCTCGGCTGGATGAATCGTCAGGAAGTGGAAACCATTGCCCGGGATTTGAAAGTGTCACCCGAAGACGTGATGGAAATGGAATCCCGTCTCGCCGGCCAGGACATTACTTTTGACATCACACCCGAGACTGAAGACGAAGACAGCCGCAGCGTGGCGCCGGCATCCTATCTGACAGCGGATAACAATGCTGATCCGGCGCTGGCACTGGAACGCACAGATTCTGAAACCAAGGGCGAGGCGCAATTGCAGCGGGCGCTTGTCAAGCTCGATGATCGCAGCCGCCACATCATGCAGCGCCGCTGGCTGGACGAAAACAAGGCGACCTTACAGGAACTGGCGGATCATTACGGGGTATCGGCGGAGCGCATCCGCCAACTGGAAAACAACGCCATCAAGAAACTGGGCGTACTCATGGCCTGAACGATCGCTCGCATTAAATGATTAAAACCCGGCAACCAGCCGGGTTTTTATTGTCTATCAGCTGATATCAGGCAAAATAAGGGCACCAATTCCGTGAGGCCATTAGCATGAAAGCACAGGACCATCCGACCGGGCAATGGAGCCGGCCGCTGCGGTTGCTACACCTGCTGCTGGCTACCACCGTGACAG
>JADEYI010000319.1_pt1 | contig 75918 bp, 77 predicted proteins | sample 8542331 | NCBI WGS metagenome assembly JADEYI01 (sample SAMN16510988, study PRJNA670497) | mine drainage metagenome | isolation source: biofilm near Copperflume 1 | place: Germany: Marsberg coppermine Kilianstollen | collected 2018-02 | reverse complement strand
CCCGAACGCGCCGTTACAGCAGCCGCCCGAGCCCGAGTACCGGAAGGCACCGTCAGCACCATCGATATCGTTTGGAACCTGTCTCGGACTCACAGCACCAGCCCTCGTTCCTAGCGGCATCGGCTGTGGACTTGGGCTCGTCAACTGCGGCAGTGCATTTTTTGGTAATCCGGAGGGGCCTGCAGGGTGTATGGAAGGCATTCGGTCTTGTTCCCTTGCGGCTGCGATTGCGGCCGGCTGCTATGCTATTAGTCGTGGGCTCTCTCTTCCGAACCCACCGGAGGACTTGCAACCATAACGAACGTTAGTGAGGGTGATATGGGACAGTCTCGAAACATACCAGCCACATTGATGTTGCTGCCTGTTATTCTCTGGGAAGTCTATCTGATTTGGTTTGGGGGTTTGGTTCAATCCGTGAAGAGCTCCCCTTCGTTTCTTCTTTATCTTGCGCTGGTTGGCGCTCTTTACGCGGGCTGGAGCGTGTTACAATTGGAATATTTTACAAACTTGCGCAGTGTCAGTCGGAAGACCCAAGTCTGGTTGACATTCAGTACCAACATCTGGTGCTTGGGACTCATCCTTCTTTGGTTGGAGCCGCAGCTAGCCCTACCGATCTTCGTCGTGTTCTTCGTGGTTGCTGACCTCGCAGGCTTCCTAACTGCACGAGACCTCCTCCATCGCAGCGGTCGCTGATCAGTGCGACCGCGCCATCGGCAACGGGCATCCGTATATCCCGCCGGTGACGCGCTACGAGCTGACCGATCCCGGCGGCTCCCCGGTAACCATGGGATACTACACCGGCTTTTCGGTGCCCTCGCAAACGCCGTCGGCCGCTGCAGGAACGCCATCGACTATGTCCGGCGGGCGAGGTGGCCTTCGAAGCAGAATGTGGCCGGTTCGGTTAGTGGCCGGCGGGAGCGCCGGGGGTGCGGCGGCGGCCGAGAAAGATGAACCACGGCGCCATCAGCAGCATCGTGAAGGCCAGTATCCGGTAGATGTCATTGAACGCCAGCATCGCGGCCTGCGTCTGAATCACCGCGTAAACTTCCCCCAAACCCTGTTTTTGATGAGTGATGATTTGCGGCAAATAGTGAAAGGCCGCGGCGCCCGGCATCCTCGGCGCGCGTTCACCCATCCGCCAGGCCTCGAAGATCGAGAAATGCTCGCCCAGCCGCGATTGATGGACCTGTTCGTGACTGACCAGCACGTCGGTGGCGACCGACAAGCTTATCGACGCGCCGATGTTGCGCACCATGTTGTACATGCTGGCGGCGAAGCCCATCCGATCGCGCGACACGCAGGAGAGCGCGGTGGACGACATAATCGGGAACACCACGCCCATCCCGAAACCCTGGATCATGGTGACCCAGGCGACCGCCCACGCGTCGACCTGCAGATCCCACTTGCTGGCGTAGTAAAATCCGGCCGCGATCACGACAAAGCCCGCGCCGAGGTACGGACGGGTATCGTAGTTCTTGCGCCCGAGCTGCCCGACGATCAACATCCCGGCCAGCGTGCCGAAGGCCCGCGGAACCATCAGCAATCCCGCGCGCCACGCGGTATAGCCCATCAGTTCCTGCAGGAACAGCGGGTTGACCAGGCTGACGATATAAAGCGCCCCGATGTTCGCGGTGCCGAGGACCACCATGATCAGGAAGTCGCGGATGGCCAGGATGCGCAGATCGACGATCGGCGCTGAAAATTTCAGCTCGCGGATAGTCAACAGGATCATCGCCAGCATCGAGGCGATCGTGCAGTAACGGACCCACGGCGCGGCGAACCATTCCGAACGCTGACCGCGATCGACCATGATCTCCAACAGCCCGATACCGATCACCAGGAACGCCATCCCCGGCCAATCGACTCGTCCACCACTCTTTTTCTGCTGGCGCAGATAGGGCGGGTCGTGCAGGAACGCGGAGGCCATGATCAAGGCCACGATTCCGACCGGCACATTGATGTAGAAGTTCCAGCGCCAGTTCAGATTATCCGTAATCCAGCCGCCCACGGTGGGACCGGCGATCGGTGCGAGCTGCAGCCCGATACCCCATACCGCCATCGCCATCTGCTGCTCGTTGGGCGGGAAGGTTTCCATCAGGATGGCCTGCGAGGACGGAATCATGGCGGCGCCGGCGAGGCCCTGCAGCACCCGGAATATCACGATCTGGTTGAGCGATTGCGCTGCGCCGCACAGCACCGAAGCGATCACGAAGCCCGTCATCGAAGCGAGGAAATAACGCTTGCGCCCAAAGCGCGAGGAGATCCAGCCGGTCATCGGGATCATGATGCCGGCCGCCACCAGATAGCTGGTGAGTACCCAGGCGATCTGGTCGACGCTGGCCGAGAAGGTGCCCTGCATGTGCGGTAGCGAGACGTTGACGATCGAACCGTCGAGAATCTCCAGGGTCGCCCCCAGCATCACAGATATGGCGACGGCCCATTTATGGCTGGCCTGCTCGATCGCCGGGGTCATGGCTTCGGCGCGCGCGGCGGTGATCTGCGGCTCAGCCATCCTGGAACTGGCGGCGGACCCAGCGAAATGGTGAATTTTTTCTCAAAATCGAGGGTTTCAACGACCTGCTCTGCGATCAAACAATAAATGACTCGCTGGACCACAGCGACTCCCGTATGGTTTACAATGTTTTAGCTTTAATCGAAGCCGTTGGGAAAAGCGGCGAAGTTTGGCACGATAGCCGCGTTTATGTCCTCAAATAATGAAAATGGATTCGAAACCGGCGTCGGAGTGAATTCGGACCCAGCAGCGGAAATTGGTCACGCCGGTGCTCATCGGGCAATTTCCGACAGTTTGGCCAAGCAGAGCCTGCTTAAATCGCCGCATCCGTTTCCCGGCCGGCTGATTGCGGTCGAGGGAATAGATGGGTCGGGGAAATCGACGCAGTTGCAGTTGCTGGCGCGATGGTTGCGGGCGCGTGGCTACCCGGTGCATTTCACCGAGTGGAATTCATCACGATTGGTGCGCAATGCCATGCGCCGCGGCAAGCGCAAGAACCTGCTGACGCCGACCACCTTCAGCCTGCTGCATGCGGTCGATTTCGCCGATCGGTTCACCTATCAAATTCTGCCGCCGCTCAAGGGCGGCATGATCGTGCTGGCCGACCGCTACGTTTATACCGCATTTGCCCGCGATGTCGCGCGCGGCGTGCATCCGGGGTGGGTACGCTCGGTCTATAACTTCGCCTTGCGGCCCGATCTGACGATCTATTTCCGGGTACCAATCGAGGTCTCGTTGGAGCGGCTGCTGGCGGGGCGCGCAAAGCTCAAATATCACGAAGCCGGGATGGACGTCGGGCTTTCGGTCGAACCGGTCGAGAGTTTCCGCCTGTTCCAGAGCCGGGTATTGGAAATCTACGATGAACTCACGCTCGAGTATGGACTGCGCATTATCCAAGCCACCGGCGAAATTCCCAATCAGCAGCGGGTGATACGCAAGATGGTGCAGGAAGTGCTGCGCGGTTACGACCGTCAACCCGCATCCGGCGACGATGAACAATCACTACAACCATAACGGCCGCCGTTGGTACGGGTATGGCCTGCCCTACGTCAAGGAAAAGCCCCTGCCGGGCCATCTGATTGTGATCGAAAGTACCGACGGCGTGGGCCGATCCACGCAAATCGAACTGCTGCGGCCGTGGCTCGAGCTCGAAGGATTCGCGGTCAGCAATACCGGATGGACCCGCTCGCCGCTGCTGTCGGCGACTATCAACGAGGCCAAGGCGGGACATCAGTTGACCGTCACCACCTTCAGTCTGTTATACGCGGCGGATTTCGCCGATCGGCTCGAGCATGAAATTCTGCCCGCCCTGCAGGCCGGATTTATCGTGATCGCGGATCGCTATATGTACACCGCTTTCGCGCGCAATACCGTGATGGGCGCCGATCCGGCCTGGTCGCGCGAGCTGTTTCAGATGGCTTTGATTCCGGACCTGGTTTTCTATCTTGATATCGAGGTCGAAACGCTGGTGCCGCGGGTGGTGCAGGGCAAGGGCATGGATTACTGGGAATCCGGTATGCACCTCGCGCTCGACACCGACATTTTTGAATCGTTCAAACGCTATCAGCGGCGCATTATCGAAGAATACAAGCGCATGGTGGACGAGTTCGGATTTATCACGATTAACGCGCGCGGCTCGATTGACGAAATTCAGACCGAATTGCGCCGGCACATCCTCGACCACCTGCGTACCGCTCGCGGCCTCAAGGAGAATGCCTCACCCGAAGACGAGTTCGAATAGCGGCAATCGGGATGTCGTCGTCACTCCCAAACGCGGCGAATCGCGACGGTTTCGCGCTTAATCAGCTTGAATGGTAATCCGGCGCCGGCCGAGGTCACCGTGAACCACACTTTTTCCGCCGTCCATATTTTTTCCGGATAAGGCGATCCGATTAATCCGGCATACACCGGTTGCGATCCGATCTCGTCGCGCTTCGATCCCGCACATTGATAGCGCACCGGCTCGCCCGCTATCGCCGCCATCGTGCCGGTCGCGATCTGACAGATGGATCGGTCCTGAAGTTCGATCAGCCACGGCGCCATCACCTGATGGTCAGCCGGCGAAGGCGATGGCAGGCGCGAGGAGAGCTTCAGTATAAAACCCACTTCATGCTTTGACGGATCCGCGCCGCAGATTACCTGACCGGGTTTGCCGGATATCTCGAAACATGGATCGAAAATGAAATTGTCGCGCATACAGCGCCAGGCTCCCGGACGGCTTACCGCGATCGATTCGGTCCAGCATCGTCCGCCGTCCTCAACGTCGGTGGGCAGTGCCGGACGGAACACAATTACCTCAGTGCGAGCCAATCTGTCGGCGGTAGAGTCATGGGCGTTTGGCCGGCAACTCCAGGCGATCGGAATAGCTATTATGGCGACCGCAATCAGTGAGTAGCGTTTCATACAATGATCATCGCACAATCGGAAAGTCGGGTGGCTTTGCATTACCCGATAGGAGATCCGCCGAACAGATATGGATGCGCCAGCACGATCAAAATCGTCGCCACCACGCCGATAGCGATCGCCGCCCACGGCATGTCCGCCGCGGTCCAATGCTCGCGCCCGCTCCACAGCGCGGCGCCAGGCACAAAAGACGTGCGCGCGACGAATTGCCGGTAGCGATCACCGAGTTCGTCCTGCTTGCGGCGATCCTGATGCATTCCGCCGATTATCGAGAGCACCGGGAAAGTCCCGAAAAAAATCAGGTCGCCGGCCCAGCCGTTCATCAGCATATGCGCGACTCCAAACATGATGAAGGCGACGAAACTCGGATGCCGCGTTAGTTTCAACACTCCGGCCGCAGCCGCGTTGGGGGACGCTCCGAGCGTGCTGGGACTCGGATTAATCAGGCCCGCCACCAGCAGGATCAGTGCGCTTAGCATCGTCAGCCATACCAGCCATCGGATTGGTGCGATATCGCGCAGATACCAGATCAGCGTCCCGCTATGTTTGTGATGCGCGAAGGTGATGATCAGCGCAGTCAGAGTTGCGAACGCCACGATCGAATAGACCACCCGGTAGGGAAGTTCGCCGATGCGGGCGACCAGCCGCCGCCGCACCCAAGGCGACGAGATCACCAAGTGGCTCCCGATAAACGATAGCGACCACAATGCAATCGCACCGACTGGACTCATCGTTTTCCCCCTGTATGTACGGCCGGCGTCCCCCTTCAACCTGACGCCGACATTTGCAATTCATCTACCGCTAAGCGCTCCGCGCAACAACTCGGACGCAGAAAAAAGGCGGACCCGGCGTAAGCCGGACCCGCCCAATTCGATCTTCTGCAGCGTTCGTCAGAGCGCGTGAAAGACGCCGGCGTGACGGATTTTTACTTTGACTCCGTTGATCTCGGCCGGAATCTTCGCCAGTGCCGCAGGCGAGTCGTCGCTCACATAGACCGCCAGCGCGGCGGTATCGGGAGTGTCGCCCGCACCGATGCCGACCGCGGTGACCACTTTATTCCGCAGCAGCCGCCGTGCGTGATGCACTTTAACTTTGCGCACGATCTCGATCGAGGCCAGCAGCGCCGCGCTCGGCGGCGGCGGCGAGCTTGCCATCTCCGTTCCGATCTTACTCGCGGTGCAGCTCTGACCGACCAGGGTCACTTTGAAGGTGCTCAGGATCGTCTGAATCGGATTGACCGCGACAATCATGCTGTTGTTGCTATCCGGCGTGTATGCGGTACCGGCAGCGGGTGTGCCGGCGAACATGATGCCGATCGCTTGCGGGCAGCTGAAATCCTGCGTTACCACCAGAGCTCCTGCATCGCCTGTTTTCGCGAATGTACAAGTTTGGCTCCCACTCGTCGATTCGCCGAGCACGAGGATCTGATGATTGAAGAACGCGGTTCCTGAGGTCGCTGCGTTGCACTCTTTGGCGTATACCACCTTGCCCATCGCATCGAAGGCGTCGATCACTCCCGAGGTGAGGCAAGTGGTACGTCCCATCTTCATCACCGGTAGCGCGTCGACGAGACTGGTATATGGAAACGGTGTGCTGCTGATCTGTCCGAGATTGAGGATCGCACCGTCGGGCCGGATTCCCGGAAATTGCGGGCCACCGGGGCTTTGCTCTTCGTTAACGACCTTTGCGATCGCAGCATCGAGTAGATTGGTCCCGCCGCCATAACGCAACTTCGTGGACTTGGAAAGCTTCGCGACGGTATCGGACGCATCCTGCCAGCATCCAAGGTCCACCAGGCCCGGCTGCACGATATCTTCATTGATGGCCGCCGATCTGGCGGTACTGCTGGTGCGGGCCAGCACGCTGTTAGTACTCAATACGTATGGAATCGAGTTGCTGTCCTGCACCAGCGCCCCAAAAGTGCCGGTACAGCATGAAAGCCCGGTCTTATCCACGCTGTTGATATTGCCGCCCGACACCCCCAGATACGACGGTGGGGGTTCGGCCCCGGTTGCGCAATTCGCCGCAGTGGGAGTGCTATTTGGCACCGGGATTTCTGTAATCGCGCACACACCCGGCGTTGCAGTCGCTGTCGGAGACGCGCTCTGCGCCGAGGCGATCGGTCCGCCCGCGAGCAGAATCATCAGCGCCATCGCCCCCGCGAACGATGTTGACAAAGTAATCGTTACTGTTTTCATTTCCTCCCCTCCCTACCGCCCATTGGATTTTGAAAAAGGCCGGCTCGCGCCAGTGTGAAGTTCTGAACTGGCGGTTTTATGAAATCAACAGAATTGGATTAGTGATGCCGCGCCGCTCCACCTGCTCCCCTCCACCTCAATGCAAACTTATCCTCAGCGCGCAAGCGAGACAATGGGCTTTTAGCACCTAAAATCTGACTGAGTTAGTTCAAGATTCCTGTTATCGGTTAAAACAGTATGTCTTATGCTTACGATTGCCCAAGTAAGGCCAATAAAGCTCCAGCCCTAAACGCTACGGATTGCGGCACTGTTCGGAACCGTTTTCACATGCGATAGAAGTGCGCAATGGCATTACTCAGTCGATTTGGATTGCGAGCCGATACTGCCGGCGGCGCGGCCGGCAGAGACCGCACGATCATTTACGTCACCGCTTTTTTGCGCGCGGCCGGCACTGGCACGACCGGCGTGCTGATGGGCGTTTATCTGGCGAAACTCGGGTTTTCCACCAGCATCATTGGATTGATCATTGCCGCCGGACTCGCAGGCGGAGCCTTCGAGGTGTTGCCCGCGACCTTTGCAGCCGACCGCGTTGGGCGGCGGTTGTTTCTGACGGCGCTCGCGGTTTTGGGTGCGATCGGTGGCCTGGCCGTCGCCAGTTCCTCGCACGCGGTGATTATCGCCATCGCGGCCTTCGCCGGGATGCTCAATGGCATGGGAAAGGATCGCGGGGCGGCGTTGGTGATCGAACAGGCGATCCTGCCCTCCACCACCAGCGATCAGAATCGGACGCAGGCGTTCGCCTTCTACAACGTCTTGCAGGCGGCCGGTGCGGCGCTCGGTGCTCTGCTGGCGGCTTCGCCGCCGGTACTGGTTCGATTGGGAATGCCGGATCTGGCGGCGGCTCGGATAGTGATGGCCGGCTATGGGGTGCTGATGCTGGTCACCGCGATGCTCTATCCGATGCTCAGTGGCGCGGTGGAGACGCGGACTGCTAGTATCGGATTTGGCCACGTCTCCCGGGATACGCGGCGCGTGATGGTGAAGCTGTCGGGCCTGTTCGTAATCGACAGTATCGGCGGCGGCTTTCTGAGTCAGGCGCTAATCGCCTATTTCGTGGCGCTGCGTTTTGGGGCCGGGGTGGGCACGATTGGCTTGTTGTTCTTTGCCGCGCATCTGGCCAATGGCGCTTCTCAATTCGGCGCGGCGTTTCTCGCGCGGCGAATCGGGCTGGTCAACACCATGGTGTTCACGCACATACCGGGTAGCTTGTTGTTGATCGGGTTCGCCTTCGCGCCTAACTTTCCGATCGCCGCGATTCTGTTTCTGATCCGCGAAGGCCTGATCCAGATGGACGTGCCCACGCGCCAATCTTATGTGATGGCGATTGTGCAGCCCGAGGAACGCACCTTCGCCGCGGGCGTCACCGGACTGGTGCGGCTGGGAGGCTGGGCGATCGCGCCGGGTATCGCCGGACTCGCGATGCAGAGCGTTTCACTCGCCAGTCCGCTGATCATCGGATCGTTTCTGAAGGTCGGCTACGATCTGTTGTTATATCGGGCCTTTCGCGAGATCAGGCCGCCCGAAGAAACCGCCGTCGCACAAGCTCATCGCCAATGACACCGGCTCAAAACATGATAGTGCGCGGATTGAGCGGCAAACCAAGTTCCAGGCGTCCAAAGGTCTCGTAGATCGGATCCGCGGTCAATCCAATATGCAATCCGGTCGCGTGAATATCGCGCCAATGCCGCTGCATCGGATTCGTATGGTTGATCCCGCGCGCGCCCGACGCGGCGAATAATCGATCGACGGCCCTGATCAGCATCTGGCCGGCCAGTACGTAGTCGCGATAGGTGAGGGCGCGAAACGGTATCGATTGCAGCTCTTCGATTGACGCGGCCGACTGCATTCGCTTGATTGCATGATCGATTACCAGCTCGGCCGCATCGATTTCGGCAGCCGATTCGGCAATGCGGATCTGCAATGGCATCAGATCCGAAAGGCCGTAGCCGCTATACGCATTGGACTTTACTTTCATCCATTCGACGAAATAGTCGTACGCACCACGTGCTATTCCCAGCGCCGGGCCTAACAGCAACAGGGGAAACGCGCCGACGAACGGCGTGCGCCAGAAGCGCTCCGGATTAAGTTGTATGCCGACCGAAGAACCCTCGAGCGCGCCGCCGAATGGAATCGAGAAATCCGGCGCGACCAACGCATCGTCGATCAGAACGTCGTTGCTGCCGGTGCCGCGCATCGCCGTCGTATTCCACACGTCGTCGATCCGATAATCGCTGCGCGGCAAGGTGAACAGCCGCGCTTCAGGCATCCCGTTGGGATCCTGCGATGGAACCACGCCGCCGACCGTAATCCATTCGCAATGGTCGATTCCGCTGGCCCAACTCCATCTTCCCGACAGCCGGTATCCGCCGGCCACCGCCGTCACCTTTCCGCCCGGAGCGAAGCTGGTTCCGAACAGCGTCCGCGGACTCGGTCCCCATACCGCCTCCTGAACCGCCTTGCCGAATTGCCCGACCAGCCACGTATGCCCCATAAAAAAGGAAAAGCACCAGGCGGTCGATCCGCAGACCTTGCCGATCTCAGCGGAAGTTGCAATCAGGGTGTCCCAACCCAGACCGTAACCGCCCCAGCGTTCCGGCACCAGCGCCTCGACCAGTCCGGAGGCGGTAATGCTCTCGACGATTTCAACGGACAGACGCCGGCGATTCTCGGTTTCGATCGCATGCGGCGCGATAATTTTCGCCAGCTCCCGCGATCGCTCTATGGCTTGCGCGTGAGTCAGATGCGAAGCGTTCGTGCCTGTAGCCATCTGCACTTACCCCCAATTTAGTCCCGACGAATACCCGCCATCGGCAGCGGTCCAATGGCAACCTATGCCAGGCCGATTAGGCCGGGCTGGCGGTTGCCCGCAGGCTGCGTTCCTTCAAGATTGCGAAAAATACCGGCACCAGAATCAGAACGTGGATGGTCGAGGTGATCATCCCGCCGACGATCGGAGCCGCAATCGGTTTCATTACGTCCGAACCAATTCCGGATCCCCACAGAATCGGTGCGAGACTCAGCATCACGACGGTGACCGTCATCAGCTTGGGCCGTAGCCGCTGAACCGCGCCCTCGATCACGGCGGCTTCGATATCTTCATGCTTGAGCGGCCCCATCTCGATGTGCCGGTTCAGGGCCTCATGCAGATAGATTACCATCACCACGCCGGTTTCAACCGCGATACCAAACAGCGCGATATAGCCCACCCATACCGCGACGCTGAAATTGAAACCCATCAGGTATTGCAGGATAAGTCCACCGGTCATCGCGTACAAAGTGGGGAAGATCAACACCGCCGCCTCCACCGTCGAATGGAACAGCATGAAGAGCAGGGCGAAGATCGCCACGAACACGACCGGCAAAATGACCATCAGTCGTTTTCGCGCCCGCAGTTGCGATGCGTACTCGCCCGACCACTTGATCGAATAATCCGGCGGCAGCCGAAGCTCGCGATCGAGCGCGGCCTGGGCGCGTTTTACGTAGCCGCCATAATCCGAGGTCGATAAATCGATATACACGTACCCCGTCATCTGCGCGTCCTCGTCCCGGATCATTGAAGGCCCAGGCGCAAGCTGGACGCTGGCCACTTCGCCCAACGGAATCTGGGCCCCCGATGGCGTCATGACGAGCACGCGCCGCAGCGTCTCCGGATCGTCACGATAATCCTGCAGATAGCGCACGTTTATCGGATAGCGCTCGCGGCCTTCGATCGCGGTGGCGATAGTCTCGCCACCGATACCCGAGCTGATTGCCTGCTGCACCTCGCCGACCGTCAATCCATACTGCGCTGCGATGCGGCGATGTACGCGAATGTTGAGATAAAAGCCTTGTGCGACCCGTTCCGCGAATACGCCGCGAGTCCCCGGCACTCGTTCGAGGATCTCCTCGACCTCGCCGCCGAGCCGCTGGATGCCGCCCAGATCGGGGCCTTGCAGCTTAAGTCCCACCGGAGTTTTGATGCCGGTCAGTTCCATGTCGAGCCGGTTCTCGACCGGCATGGTCCAGGCATTTGATAGCCCCGGAAACTGAAGCTTCGCGTCCATCTGCGCGATCAGACGATCGTAAGTCATTCCCGCTGGCCACTGGCTGCGCGGCTTCAGCATGATGGTGGTGTCGTACATGTCCAGCGGGGCATTATCGGTCGCGCTGTTGGAGCGCCCAACCGTTCCAAACACGCTCGCGACTTCGGGAAAACCCTTGATGATTTGATCCTGTTTCTGCAGCAGATTGGTCGCGGTGGCGATCGAAATGCCGGGCAGTGCGGTCGGCATATAGAGTATCGATCCCTCGTACAGCGGCGGCATGAACTGACTCCCAAGCCTCAGCGCCAGCGGCAAAATCAATACTAGAAAGATCAAATTCGCCGCGATCGTGATCGCGCGATGCCGCAGACACCATCGAATCACCGGCAGGTACAACGCCTGAAAAAAGCGGCTGATTGGATTGTCGCGCTCGGGCCGCAGGCGCCCGCGAATCAGCGAGAGCATCAGAATCGGAACCACCGTGATCGCGAGAACCGACGAGAAAACAATCGCGAAGGTTTTGGTGTCGGCCAGCGGCCGAAACATTCGTCCCTCCTGCGATTCCAGCAAAAAGACCGGCAAAAACGCCACCACGATTATCATCAGGGAAAAAAACAGCGGCCGGCCAACCTGCTTCGCCGCTCCGATCAGGACGCGCTGACGCTGCGCCTCGTCGATTGCGATGCCGCTTTGCGCTGCCCGTTGCTGTTCCTCGGACAGATGGCGATAGCCGTTTTCGACCATCACGATCGAGGCGTCGACCAGCACCCCGATCGCCAGCGCCAGTCCGCCGAGAGACATGATGTTCGAGCTGACCCGCAGGTAGTACATCGGAATGAAGGTCGCCAGGATCGCCAGCGGCAAAGTTAGAATGGGAATCAGCGCGGATCGAAGATGAAAGAGAAAGACAATAATGACCAGGCTGACGATAATCGCCTCTTCGATCAGATCGCGCCGCAAGGTCAGGATCGATGCTGAGATCAGACCGGATCGATCATAGCCGGAAACGATCTGAATCCCTGGCGGAAGGCTTTTTTGCAATTCTGCGAGCTTATGTTTGACGCCCTCGATAACCGTAAGCGCGTTGCCGCCGTAGCGCATCACCACGATGCCACCGACCGCCTCGCCCGCTCCGTTCCATTCCGCCACGCCCTCGCGCAGGTCCGGGCCGAGACTGACCACGCCGAGATCACGAATCATCACCGGCGTGCCGTTATGATCGGCCACCGGAATGTTTTCGAGGTCCGCGACTGACTTGATATACCCAAGGCCCACCACGTTGTAGGCCGCCGATGACATCTCCAGCACCCGGCCGCCGACCTCGCTGTTGCTGTCCTGAATCCGGGCGATAACCGTGCGCAATGGGATGCCGAGCGCCAGCAGGCGGTTCGGATCGAGTTTCACCTGATATTGTTTGACGAAACCGCCAATGGAGGCGACTTCGGCGACATTCGGCACGGTTTCAAGCGCATAGCGGATACGCCAATCCTGTAGGCTGCGCAATTCAGCCAGATTATGCGTGTGGCTGCGATCGGCCAGTACATACTCGAATACCCAACCTGCGCCGGTCGCATCGGGACCCAGCACCGGCGTGACGCCCGCCGGAAGCTGGCCACTAAGCTGCTGAAGATATTCGAGTACGCGGCTGCGCGCCCAGTACATGTCGGTGCCGTCCTGGAACACCACGAAGACATACGAATCATTCGGCATCGTCTGCGCGCGTACGGCTTTGACGCGCGGCGCCGCCAGCATCGCGGAGACGATCGGATAAGTGACCTGATCTTCGATCAGGTTGGGCGGCTGGCCGGTCCATTGGGTGTGGATGATCACCTGCACATCCGAAATATCGGGCAAGGCGTCGAGCGGAATCCGGTCGAGCGACCAGATTCCAGCCATCACCAGAGCGACGATACCGAGCAACACCAGGAAGCGATTTTCGTTACACCAATCGATGGTTCTTTCGATCACCGGCGTTCCCCTTCACATCCCACCGGCGGCTGACAGGTCGAACTGCCTGCTCGCGATGGTCTCATCGTTCTTTGTCGCCACCGCTGTCACCTGCCAGGTTCCCCCGCCGGGCAAAGTGAAATTTCCCGTATAGTCGCCGTTGGCGCGATCGGTGAGCGTGGCTTGGACGCGCATCGCCGCCATCCCCATCGCAGGCATTGCCGCCATCGAAAAAGTCACGCTGATGTGGGCGCCTGCGATCGGATTGCCGTGTGAATCCTTCAACCTCGCGCTGATTCGGTTGCGCCCGCTCACCGGCGGATTCGGAATCGTGACGATCTCCAGCGTTGCGGCGGGGTTAGTATGATCGTGCGCCGAAGGTTGCGCGGCGTTGGCACTGACGCCCGCGGGAGGCGGCGCGAAAGTGCCGGCGGCGGCCTGAATCTGGCTTTCTGAATCGATCAGGAAATTAGCCGAGGCTACGATCCGATCGCCGGCGCGTAGTCCCCGGTAGACGATTAGCTGATCGTCAACGCGCGGACCCAGTTCGACCTTGACCGGCGTTAAATATCCGCTGCCGCGATCGATAAAGGCAATGTTACGCATCCCCGTGCGCAGCACCCCGCCGGCCGGAATGACAGTCTGATAGCCCATCGGAATTCCCAATCTGACCCGCCCGTACATCCCGGGCTTCAATTTCCCGGCGCTGTTTTTAAACGCGATCCGCACTCGCGCGGTCCGTGTGACGGTATCGATTTGCGGCCAGATATAATCCACCGCGCCGGCGAAACTTTCGCCCGGATAAGCGTCGATCGTCAGCAGCGCCCGATCGCCAGCCCGTACGAGGCCGATTTCGTCCTGGAAAACCGCCGCGTAGATCCAGACGGTGGAGAAGCTGGTGATGGAATACAGTTTGGTGTCCGGCTGCACGTACATGTTTGGCAGCGCATTGCGCTCCACGATGTACCCCGCTGCCGGAGAATAAATTGTCAGCACCTCACGCACCCGGCGTTCGCGCGCGAGCCGCGCGATCTCGCGCCGCGGTATACCGAGCAGCGCCAGGCGATCGGCGGCCGCCGCGGTCAGCGATTTCGCGCCCGCGGCCACGCCCGCCACCGTGCTGTCCGCCACGCGGTCCTGAGCTTCGAGTGCGAGCAGGTACTCCTGTTCAGTGCTGGCTAGATCGGGACTGTAGATCGTAAACAACGGCTGTCCACGGCGGACGTATTGGTAGCTCTGATCGGCGAACACCTGCTTGATCCAGCCGGCAAAGCGGGTCTGAACGTATGCCTGAAGCTGCTCGTCCGGTTCGATATTGCCGGTGGTTTCGATCGATTTATCGACCGCGCGCCGTTGCACGGTCGCGAAGGTGAGACCGATCAGTTGGCGGCGTGCGGGTGTGAGTTGAATCGGCGCGAGCGCCGGCGAACTGTTATCGGCGGCGCCGGCCGGAGTTAGCGTGCCGGAGAGGATCAGCGCCAGAAACATGATCGTGCTTATTCGCTTCATTTCAGGTCACCCGCAATCTGTTCGAGCTTCGCGACCGCAATCTCACGATCGGCCAGCTCGCGGTAATACTCCTCGCGAAGATTCAGCAGATCGACGAAGGAGGAAATCAGGGTCTGAAAATCGATTTTCGAAACTCGATAGGCCGCCAGCGCTGCCTGCATCGAGTTCTCAGCCTGCGGAATCAATCCCGCGCGATATATATTGAGCACGCGGTCGGAAGCGTGGATCGCGACCAGTTGATCCGCCGCCGAGGCGCTCATATCGAGTTCGCCGGCCTGCGTCTGTGATCGTGCGGCAGCCAGTTCGAGTCCGGCCTGATCGATTGCCGGCGTCTGTTTGCGCCAGAAATAAAGTGGAATCTTCGCACCCAGCGTCAGCATGTAGTAATCGGGAAAGCCGGGCCCGGTCTTCTCGTAGGCGTAGCCGACGTTGAAATCCGGGAGGTAGCCGCGCCGCGCGAGCGCCAGCGCTTTTTCGCTGCGCTGTTCCGCCGCCCGATCGCTCCCCACTTCCGGCGAATGGCTGCGGACTGCGCTTTCGAGTTCGGCTGGCGTTACGTGAACCGGCGTCGGTTGCAAATCGCCAATCGTGATATCAGGTGAATCCGGATCGCGTCCCAGCACGGCCTTGAGATCGATCTGGCGCTGTTGCATCTCACGGTGATGATGTTCGACCGCATTCAGTATTTGCGTCGCCTGTAGCTGAGACTTGATCACGTCCTGCGCCTGTCCCTCGCCGACGCGGTAGTGAGCCTGCGCGATGTTCTGTATCTGCTCCAGATCGCCTCGTTCGGCTTCGAGCATGGCGGCGGTCCTGGCCAGGTAAAAAAGCTCGAAGTAGTTTTCGCGGACTTTCTCCGCCGCGCTGCGCTGCGCAGCTTCATACTGATGGCGCGCGACCTCAGCGTCCTGTTCTGCAATCTCGCCGCGCAGGCGCAACTTGCCGGGACCGGGAATTTCCTGCGATGCGCCGATTCCGGTGTAGTAGAAATTGCTGGTCTCGTAGCCCGCGCCGGGTCGCGGACTGCCGACCGTAAACTCCTGGAGCTGAACCTCGGGATCGGGCAGCGTCCGCGCTTGAATCGGCACGCGGGTTAGCGCCTGCCAGTGCGCCCGCGTCGCAATCACCTCCGGGTTATGGATCATGGCCTCCCCGATCAGCGCATTAAGATCAGGCTTCGCAGACGTTGATTCCGCTTGAGCATAGGGCGGAAGCGTGAGCGCCAGGACAAGCGCGATTATCAGGATGAATATGGATGCTGGCCGCGTTGCCACAGCCCGAAACATTCCTGTCATGAAAACCACCGATCGCGTTGAACCGTTGAGCAGCGGCAGCAATCAAAGCCGCCGCCTGGGTTGCTACTGTCCGGCGCGAAGCTTCGCGCGCCTGTTGGCGCGGAGGGCTTTCGCGGCCGGTGTCGGCGTTGCTACGCGATAACGATGGCGATCAGATTTGTCGTGAACAGAGCAGCGAAAGGGGGTCGGGCCCGGTATCCAAACTGGCCGCAGCGGCGTGAGCGGACCTGAATGAAACTGCGAAGCGGAATATGAGCGATTGATCGATCGAGCGGCCAGCGGGTTCAATCATCACCGCCTGATTCATCGCGACACACTGGAAGCCCGAAGCATTGTCGGATAAATGACAGCAGCTCCGGTCTGCCGGCGGCGAACTGGCCGGGCAATTGGTCGAACAACAATTGGCGGAAGAGGCCTGCGCGCGCGAGCACCATGCGCCGCCGAAGGTAAACTGCGCGGTCATCAACAGGATACTCAGCAGCAAGGCGATGCGGCGCATGGAAACGACGCTACTGAAGTTCTTGACACGACACAAGACAGCGCCCGACGGCGGTGCGTACTCGCCCATGTTGACCGAATCTCGAAAAAAAAACGGGACGGTGAAGGCACCGCCCCGTTCGATCGGGTGATGAGGATCCGCTCGATTCAGTCGCCGCTCTGATCGGGTAATGCGTGCAGGCTGCCCTTGAGCACCATCGAGGTGATTCCGGGAGGGCCGCAGATGACAACGCCGACCAGGCTTCCACTGTCGGTTTCGATCACCTTGGCGCGGTTGCCATCCGAATCCGCGACCAGCAATCCGAAGTTAAGCGACCCGGTGTTGTTGCCGCCGGTCAGCGGAATCACCATCGAGTAAAGCCCGGGTGCGGTGCCGGTGCCGGTAAAGCTGTAGGTGCCGCCGGTGGTGATAGTGTCGGCGCACGAATACTGCGCGTTGTCGCCGCGCGTAAAAATCAGATTGCCGGTGACGGCGCTGGTGCCATCAAAGGTCAGAGTGCCGAGCACCGAAACCTCGCCTGGCTTTCCGTCGTCGGCAAAACCGCTCGCCTCAAAGACGTAGGTGCCGTTGAGCGTCGCGGCCGAAAACGAACTTCCGCTACTGTCCTCCTGAGACCAGTTGCTGACACTATGCGGCATGCGATGGCCGGCCAACGCCGGGGTCGCAGCCGACAACACCAGCGCCAGGCCCGCGATCCAGATGCCATTAATGTTGCGTCGATTCATAGCCCATTCACCTCCCTTCATGAGCCATGTTGTAGACCTCCGTCGCGAGCGGCACAAGCGGTCAAGGGCAATAATACGCAATAAAAAACGACAATACGGAAGAATAAGCGATGGTACGCGACATAAGGGAACGTATGCTATTCGGAGCCTTGGCGATTTGAGGAGGGTAAAAAAGAACTTTGATTAGCCTTATTTCGGGCAGGCTATCAAAGTTTCGAGACGCGGAAGCGCGCAAAAAAATTTTTGATCAGATCGGAAAACCGAGCATCAACCGGCTCGCGGGGCTTTTCCCTTCCAGGTAACCGAGCCTTCGACGAATAGCTGCACGAAGCCATTTGGATTGCTGCTCGCCGTCGCACTTCCGCCGCCAACGGATTCCGCGAATCTGCCGGTGCCGCCGGTTATAAGAAAGCTGCCATTGAAAGCGGCCGGCGCAGGCGAAAATCCGTCGCCAGCAGGACCGCAGAGCAAACCCACCTGAAAAAAATCGAGCTGCCCCTTATGCTTAGTGGTGACCGTCCCGGTGCCATCGACGGGGAAACAAATCTGATTGCCGGCAATTATCAGGTTATAAAAGTTCCAACTGAAATTTGACGAGACCTGGGCATTGCGCCCGGTTGCGACGCCATTGGCGATTCCTTCAAAGCTTGAAGTGCAATTCCCCCCTTCATTGCAGCTAAAGGTCGACGGCCCTGAGCCGATAAACGAGAACAGAAACAAGGTCTGGCCGGGAATCGGAGAGGGGCCGACCGCCTGCGCCATCGCGGGGCGGCCGCTGCTGACCAACGCAAGCGCCATCACGGCAAAGATAGTAGCAGTAACCTTTTTTCCGCAGATCATAGGGAGGAACCTGCTAATTGATACTGCCACTGCCAGCAGGGAGAGGGGTCGATGTAGATGTAGGCGTCGACGTCGGAACCGCCCGGCCCTTGGTCAACAAACCATCGAAACGCACGATCGCCGTCAGTCCGTTGCCCACCGCCGGTGATCCGGCATTTGAATCCGCCGGAGCATTGCCGCTGATAAAAAGATTGTTCTGGGTAAAGTTGCCCGAACCCACGGAAGTGGCGAAACGCCCGGTACCGCCACTCACGATATAGGTCGCATTGAGATTGCTCGGACATCCGCCCGGGGATGGCTCGCATAGCAATCCATTGAAGGTGAAATCGATCTGGTCGCCACGCTTCGTGACGATACTGCCCGAGCCGGCGGCGATTGAGCAGCCTTGGGTGTTGCTGTTGATGTCGGAAGTCGAATCCCAGGTCATGGCCTCACTGAAGGTGGCCTGCTTGCCGATCACGTTGCCGCTGACTTGCGCGGTAAGGCTCGCGCTGCAGACGCCGTACTGAGGATTGCAATTGACGGTCACCGGCCCGGAGCCGAGCAGCCCGAATTCGAATAATTTCTGACCGTTACCGCCTGGCGCTCCGCCCAATCCCGCGGCGGCCGAGGTCGCCATCAGCACAACTGCCAGCGCCGCCATGACTACAGATGAGACTTCCCGGTGCTTTACGCGCGCCATATCAAAACCTGCGCCATCGCGCCTCCTGGCATAATTTAGCTTTACTACAGTTTATCAATGTATTTTTGTACAGGAGGGCAGGTCAAGACACGCTACATCACGTCCGAAGAGTATTAAGGTTAATTAGACCTCTGATCCCTGCCAAAAGTCAAAATCAAATCGTTCGTTTAGTGGCTATAAATCGGCAATCGCATCCCGATCGTCACGAGGGCACCGCTTGCGACACCCATTAACGCTTCACCGGCGACCAGCCCGGCGGCGAACAATAATCCGGTGCGTGAGGATCCGCTTGCCTCGCCATCTGACAAAAAAAGCTGCGCCAGCGATCCGGCCAGGATCGTAACCGCCAGTCCGAACGGCAAATAAAGACCGATCGCCACCGGCATCACCGGAGTCCGCAGCCGGCGTCCACTGCGCACCATTGCACGATCGAACGCCTCGATCGCAACGGCGATCGCCGCGCCAATCGCGATCATCCGCCACGGCAGATTCCCGCCGAACACGCCGCGAGTTATCTCGGCCATTAGAAATGCCTGCGGGGCGGGCAGCGCGCCGGCATGAGCCGACGCGGTCCCCGCGATCCCGTAGCCGTTGATCAGCAGGTTCAACACCGGAGCCATCACGAACGACGAGGCAATTGCGCCGATCAGCACGCCGATCTCGAGGGCGCGCGGCGTGGCCCCGACGTGATAGCCGGTGGCCAGATCGTGCAGCGAATCGCCCGCCATCGCAGCCGCGACGCAGACTACCGCTCCGCTCATGATCGCGAGCCGGACTCCGGTGGCGGCATCGAGCCCGAGCGCCTTGAGCAGTAGCGCGATACCGAGCAGCACGATCACCGCGACGCCGGAGATTGGATTGTTCGAAGCGCCCACTACACCGGTGAGATAGCCCGCGATAGCCGAACCGAAAAAGGCCAGTATCACCAGCACGATCGCGAGCACCGCGCTTAGCCACAGGATTCCCGAAAACAGCATCGCGATCGCGAACAGCGCCGGAATGCACAAGGCCACTGCGATAACCACCGTACGAATCGGGAGGTCGGTGTCCTCGCGCGCAGTAATCACCTCACGCTGACTGCTTTTGATCAATCGCAGACTCTCGCGGGCGGCGTGTCCGATTGGCGTTCGCAGCCGCCAGATGGTGGTGAGCCCGCCGATCAGCATCGCACCCACGCCCAGGTAACGGGTTTGCGTGCTCCACAAAAGATGCGCGGCCGCCGGCGCCGCCATGGTGTGCAAATCCGGATGCAGCGCGGTCTCGAGTGGAATCATCAGGAGTGAATTGATCGCGCCGCCCACGAACACCAGCATCGCGATCCTGAAACCGACGATATAGCCAACGCCCAGTAATGCGCTCGAGAAATCGAACGAGGCCGAGAACGCGCCGCCCATGATCCATCGCGCGCCCGCGATGCTCTGCGGCAGCAATCCGATCACGTCTTGCAAGGCCTTGACCGTCGCCGCGATTATCCCGCCCCACACCAGCGGCATCGCGGCGCCGGCGGACTGTCCGGCCTGCAGCACTTGCGCGCAGGCGATACCCTCGGGAAACGGCAGTTTTTCCTCGTTGATGTACGCGCGCCGCAGGAACACGATTAGCAGACTGCCCAGCGTGCCTCCGGTCACGCATAAAATTGTGACGTGCCAGTACGAGAGCGCCCCGTGCGCACCGAGAATTACCAGCGCCGGAAACGTGAAGATCGCGCCGGCGGCCACCGCTTCGCCCGCCGACGCGATGGTTTGCACCAGGTTATTCTCAAGTATCGACGCCCCGCCGAGCGCGCGCAGTATAGCCATCGAGATCACCGCCGCGGGGATACTGGCCGAGACCGTCATCCCCGCGAACAGGCCGAGGTAGGCATTGGCGGCGCCGAGAATCAACGCCAGGGCGAGACCCAGGATGATCGCGCGCGGTGTGATTTCCCGGAGCGGAAATGCGGCGTCCACCGGCCGTGGCGAGGTCCGCCGGCGGTCGGTTTCAGCACTCAAGTGGGATACTTGAAGCCGCTCATTGCGCGGCGGAGGTCTTGTACGAAGCCAGCGGGACGGTCGGCTGGCCGGCAGCGTCCCAGCCCACGATGCCGTCCTTCATAGCCGAAAGGTTGGTGTAGCCGGCTTGCGCTGCCCGCCGGGCAGCAACTTCTGAAGCGTCTCAATGCCGGTTGGTGCAATAAAAGACCAGCTCCGCGTTTTTGTCCGCTGGAAGCGTTTGGGCGACGTCGTAATCGTCAGGGGAACTCAGCAGTACGGCACCGGGGATGATGCCATGTTTGGCGCGCACATCGGTCACATTGGCATCGTAAACAAAGACGTGTGAGTTCTTATCGCGCATCAGTGCGGCCAGATCGGCGACATTTATCTTCTTGATATTGTCGTTCCGATCCTCATGATTCCCGAGCAGCGACGACAGGCTGAAGGCGCGCACGAACGGCACCGGAGCGAAAGCGCAGCCGAAGGCAATGGCCACGGCGAGAAGAACAAGTCTTGTATGTCTAGTCATCATGGCAGTGATCGCAGCCTAGCATCGGGCCCACGAGGCTTAAACCCATCGCGAAGCGGCCCGTCGGCGATCGTTAGCGAATGTCAGGAATTATAGCAGCGTATTACAATCTGTGATACAATTCTAAAGGTAATGAGTTCGTTGAATGTCAGAATCGCTCCTGCCACTGCGGCATATGTGGACCGGCTGGCGCGGGAGACCGGACGTACCAAGTCGGAAATAGTGCGTCAGGCGATCGAAAACCTGCGCGAGCAAGCCGCCCGGTCCACCGCCGTACCACCGGCCGCAGCGATGGCCAGTCTGATCGGTTGCTGGGATAGTGGCGGCATGGGGCTTTCCGAGCGCACCGGCGAGCGCTTCGCGCAACTGCTACAGGAAACACGACATGCCCACCGTGCTGGTCGACGCCGGACCGCTCGTCGCGCTGATTGACCGCAGCGATCCTCATCATCAGGCTTGCCGGGAAGCGCTGACCACCATTCGCGATCCGCTGGGCACGGTATGGCCCGCTTTTACCGAAGCAATGTATCTGCTGCGGTCATCCGCGGACGCCCAGCGAGCTTTGTGGGACATGATAATCACCGGCGGCGTGCGTTTCATCGAGCTTGGCCACGACGATTGTCCCCGGATGCGTGAATTGATGCGGAAATTCCGCGACCTGCCGATGGATTTGGCGGACGCCGCGCTGGTGCGGGTGGCCGAGCGCGAAGCTTTGCGGCGCATCTTTACCATCGACCGCCACGACTTCGAGATTTATCGGCCACACCGCCTCGGCCGCTTCGAGATACTTCCCTAATCGCGAGTGGCCGTTGCCCGCGCGGCGTCGATTCGGATGGCCGCGACCTGCCCGCTAATCTCGGCGGCGCACCCGTAGCAAGTTGCCCTCGCTGACGACTTCGTAAACGTCGGCGTGGACCCCCGTGAAATTTAGGCATTTGCCGGTGATGAAATGGAAGATGTAGCCGTGATGCGGGCATTTGAGCATCTCGCCCATCACCTTGCCGGTCTCAAGGTCGGCCTCCTGATGCGGGCAGATCCGTTGGATGCCGCATAGCTTCTGACCAACCTTAAAAATCAGGATTTCCTCGCCGCCCGCCTCGACCGTCAACGGAAAACTGGCGGTCTGGAGATCCACGCCCTCGATCGAATGCCATTGCGAATCAGCCATCGTCACAAACTAGCGCGGTTGCGGCGCGATCAAGCGGCCACTTGCGCATGACCGTTCGACACCGCGGCCAGCCGCTCCATGATGAAGCCCTTGGGCTGTCGCACGATCGCGATGCCGGCCTGATAGGTGAACGGACAATCGAACAGACAGGCAAGCAGTGCGCGCAGCGCCTGTTGGAGCGGTATTCCGCTCGCAGCCTGGACCGCATGGAAGCGCCGATGCACCGCCATCGCGACCTCCATGCCGATTTCCATCGTGTTGAAATCCGGCGCATTCCATTCAAGATTCGCCAGCGCACCCGCCAGATCGCGCAGGAATTCCTTCTGCCCGGCATTCAGATGCAACGCCGCATCCGGAATATGATCGGAGGCGATCTGCATGCTCCAGTTGTCAACCTCCTGCGCGATTTCCATATCGATCGTGTGACGCCGGCCGTCTTTGAATACCATCAACGGCATGAACCGCTGATTGCCGGTCCGGCGATTCCCCTGAGTGTCGGCGAACTCGAATTCGCCGTCCTCTACCCGCAGGACGGTTATGTCCGCCGCGCGACCCGGATGCAGCGTGCCGTGCCGATCGTCGAACGACAGCGCGCGGGCGGCGTTGATTGTCACCCGCTCGATCACCTGTTCCGGCGTCAGTCCGAGCTGCAAAAATATCGACATCACGTTGGCCAGCGAATAGGTCGGCCCGGTCACGTTGACCTGCTGCAGGTCCGAGCTGATCACGTGCGGCACCACGCCTTGCGCATAGGCTTTTTCCGCGGTCACGAAGCTGAAGTTGTAGGCCCCGAAACCGACGTCAAACAGCACGCCACGCTTCTCGGCCGCATACACCTCGGGCAACACCCGGCCATCGGAGTCGAGAATATTGCCCGGATTCGAGTGATAGATATGCGTGATCATGTCGCCGCGCTGCGCCATGTCGAGCGTGACCGGCGTGACCGCCGGGCCGTCGCTCTTGACGAAATCGCCGATATGCACGTACAGCGGCAAATTCAGAATTTCCGCCAGCCCCTTGGCCATCTTGACCACGCCACTGCCGTAGGTGGAGAAAGCGCCGACTTTGAGATAGCGGATGTCGTCGCGATTCTCACCCATCACGTCGAGCCATTCGATTAGCGGCAGTCCGATGATAGCGCGCAGGTCGCCATCGACGATCTCCCCGCTGGTGATGCCAATCGGGCTGATATAGGTGCCGCAGTAGAGGTTGGCGACCGTCAGATCGCGGGTCAGAGCTTTATATTCGCGATAGGTCGAGACGCCCGGGCCGCCCGGTTCGACATAGGTGGTGACGCCCTGGGTGATTCCGACCCGATCGGGCCATGCGAATCCCAGGATGCCGTAGACGTGAACGTGGATATCGATCAACCCCGGAGTGACCAGCTCGCCGCTGACGTCGATCACCTCCGCGCCGGTCGCATCGAGGTTCTTTCCGATCGCCGCGACCCGGCCGTCCTTGATCGCGACATCGTTGATCGCGTTGATCGCCTGAGCGGGGTCGATTACGCGGCCGCCTTTAAGCACCGTGTCGAATCCCTGGGCCATGAGGATGCACCTCCCGTGCGGGCTGATCCCGGTCAATCCTCTTTTATTCCCCTTTGATGCGGTCTGTGAAGAGCGGCGAACAAGGCTGTCAGCCGCTATGTGACGCCGCCGCCCGGTCGAGATCGCGCGACGGTATCACCAGTCCGATTGGTCCGATAAACAACAACACCGCGCCGATCGCCACCGGGACCAGCGCGGTCGCGGCGATCCCGCTGCGATCCCAGGCCATCCCGGCCAGCAGCGGCGTGATAAACGCAAGCGCGTAACCGATCGTGAACATGCCGGCCGAAAGCCGATGGATTTCATCGGGCGTGCGCGCTATCAGCGGCGGAAACACCCAGTTGACCACAAAGGCGATCGACGAGGCGAAGCCGATCAGCGCCGCACCGCCGAGCCTGCACCAGGTGTACGGGGCGAAAAAAATCAGCAGCCCCACCGCAGTTCCGATCGCGCCGGCCTGAATTGCGCGTGGCCGTCCGACGAATACCGAGGGGAACATCGCGATCGCAATTGACGCGGGTATTTGACCCGCATTGAGCCATCCGAGCGCCGGCGCGATCAGATGCGATGCGTGCACCGTATGCAGATAATCGGGAATGAAGGTGTTCGCGCCGAAATAGGCGATCGAGGTGCCGGCCTGCGTGATGCCCAGCCGCCAGACGGTGGCCTCGCGGAAGTTCGGAAACCATCCGGGCCGTTTCGCGGAAGCGCTCCGCCCCAGCGATGGCGTCACCCGCCACAAAATCGCCACCGTCGCGATCGGAACGATCGCCCATACCGCCAATGCCGCAGGCCAACTGCCCGCCAGCGGCAGCACCACCGACGAGGTCAGCGCGGCTCCGATCACCTCGCCCATCAACAAGCCGTTGGTGTAAACCGCGGTCGCCATCCCGACCCGCGCGGGCGTCCAATGGTAAACCAGCGACGGCAGCGCCGGCTGCGTGATCGCGACGCCGGCGCCCATTATGAAGGTCATCGCGAACAGCATCGGGATCGAGGGTCCCACGCCGCGCATCGCCGAACTCAGTCCGATCAGTGCGATTCCGAACAGGATCGCGCGCCGCGCGTCGAAACGCGTAATGATCATCGATCCCAGGATGGCCGCGCTCGCCAGCATCAGGACGGGCAAGCCGGTGAGCGCGGCGACGCCCGACTCGCTCAGTCCGAGGTCGCGATGAATCAGCGGCAGCAGCGGTGGAATCGCGAGCAGCGTGATCCGCAGGTCGAAACCCGCCAGCCACAGCAGCGCCAGCTTCGCCCATGGAATTCGATCGGAATGTTCGCTATCGGCGCGCAAGATCGCGCGACCATAGCGTAAAAGGGCGGACGCCGAAATTGTCGAGGCCGCCGACGGCTTCAGGCCGCCGAGTTGCCGGCCTGCGCCGCGCCGTTGAGCGCCCCGATAACCTGTTTGGAATCGGTAATCCAGCCGAACAGCCGTTCCATGATCAACAGCGACGCTTCGTGATTGCTGCGCGAGGTATCGAAACCGATCGGTTCCGCGGTGCAGTCCTCCACCACCAGGCAGCGGAAGTCGCGGAACATCGCGTCGCGCACCGTCGATTCGACGCAGACGCTGGTGGTGCATCCGGTCACGATCAGATTGGTGCAGCCGAAGGTCTTGAGCGTGGTCTCCAGGTTGGTCTGGAAAAAGGCGCTGTAGCGATGCTTCGAGACCACCGCGTCGCCTTCCTGCGGCGTCAGCTCCTTGACCATTTCAGTGTTCCAGGTGTTCTCGACCAGGATGCGTCCCGGCCGCCCGTCAGGCGAGGTGACGGTGTTCCCGATTTTCATCGAACGCTGAAGCTTCATCCAATGCGGCGACTCATGACTGCCCGCATCGGACATGTCGGACCGATGCTGCATCTGGATAAAGATCACTTTCATGCCGTGTTTGCGCGCCTCATTCACCACGCGCGCGGTTGGCGCGACCGCCGCCTGGATCTGGCTGATATCGACCCCGGCGCGGTCGAACATTCCGCCTTTCGATCCGAAATCGTTCTGCATGTCGATCACCAGCACGCCGGTGCGCGACAGATCGATCGTCAACGGCTCGGGCCGTGCGGGGACGGTCACCAGTTTCGATACTTCAGCCATGGCTTACCTCATCGCGAATTGTGCTGGCAGCTTCGCTCCCTGAGCTAGCGCGGATGGAACAAAACTGCAACCGAATCCGCGCCCGAGTTAAATCCCGGCCGCTCTATATGGATCGACTTGCTTGAGCGCGCAGGTGCGGTAAATAGTACCGCGATGGCGATACTTATCGAGCAGGCTAAAGTTATCGAGGCGGCGGGCAACAAACCCAAGCTGATTCAGGAATTCGTGGGCCGGGTGAATACGGATACGGCCGCGGTCAGTCTCGCGCGGATGACCAGCCCGTCGGGATGGGTCGAGCCGGGACAGACGCCCGCGTTCGACGAATATTCGATCGTGATTCGGGGCGCGCTCAGAGTCGAGTCGAAAGCGGGCGTGTTCGAGGTTAAAGCGGGGCAGGCGGTGTTCGCGCCGCGCAGTGAATGGGTTCGCTACAGCACGCCCGGTCCCGACGGCGCGGAATACCTCGCGGTGTGCATGCCCGCCTTCTCGCCCGATACCGTGCATCGAGACGAGTAAGGCCACAGTTCGACGGCGAGCCTTCATTGTCCGGACAATGTCCGGATGCTATAAAGAGCAAGAAGAGGTGATTTCGATGCCGATGGCAGTTTCAAAAACAGAGCGGATAGACGTGCGGGTCAGCCCCGCCGCCAAGAACACCCTGCAAATGGCCGCAACGCAGGCCAACAAGACGGTCAGTCAGTTTTTGTTAGACGCCGGTCTGACGGCTGCGGCCGAGACGCTGGAGGACCGGCGCTCTTTCGTGCTCGACAAACAGCAGTGGAAGGCCTTTTTGAAGATTTTGGACCGTCCTGCCCGAGTGAAACCTCGACTCGCCCGGCTCCTCGCTGAGCGGAGCGCCCTTGAGTGAGCGGGGCCACCTCGCCCGAACCGCCCTCACCGATCCATAAGCTCAGCGTCGAAGACATCACCACCGCCTTTGCCTGCGGACAGGACGAGCTTAACCGCTTTCTGAAGAAATTCGCGCTCGCGAATCAGGCTGCCAACGCGGCGCAGACCTACGTCACCTGTCGCGCGAACCGCGTTATCGGCTACTACAGTCTCGCTGTCGGGTCGGTACAACCTGAACAGTCGCCGCCACGCGCAATCAAGGGCCTGGCGCAGCATCCGGTCCCCGTGATGATACTGGCCAGATTGGCCGTAGACGGTTCCGAGCAAGGCGCCGGTATCGGCAAAGCCCTTCTCAAGGATGCCTTACTGCGGACGGCGCAGGCCGCGGACATTGCGGGAATTCGCGCGCTCGTTGTGCACGCAAAGGACGAGAATGCGCGCCGCTGGTACGAGCAATTCGATTTCGAATCGAGCCCAACCGACCCCCTTCACCTATTTCTACTACTGAAGGACCTGAAGAAGCTGCTGAAATAGGTGAAACGCTGGGAGGGCGCGTAGACGACCCACTACTCTTGCAAACGTCCGATGTGCATCGGACTGTTCCAGCCGATCATTTTCCTGAAAGTGTCTGCCGCTTTGCCCGGATGACCGGCGCGTGCGTTCAAAACCCCAGTTATTTGATGCTGGTGGAGATGCTTGTGAAGAAGTCTCGGAGTGAGGCTAAACTTCCTTTTGTTCAGCAGGTGCGGATTCCGTTGCCGTGCCAGCCAGATCAAAAACGTTTCGAGTTCTGGGATGTCGTCCGACCGTCGATCATCCGGACTCAGGAAAAACAACAGCGCGCTACCGGAGTCTTCTTCAGCAAGCGCGCGCGCATACTTTCTCAGTTTTTCGTTGGTCAGAGCTTCTTTATAGAGAGAGCCTTGGTCCGTCCCCTCGTTCATTCCGACGTACCACGGTTTCCCGGCCCCGCGCTGGCGCCGGATTGCAAAGATATATAGTCCCCCGGCGCGTCGCCCGATGGGAAGATGCCGGAGCTTTTGGGCTGACTTGTCCTTATTCACACAACGCACGCGAATCCCGGAAGCTTCGTCGGAGAGATACTTTAGGTCGAGCGTATACGGTCCGTCGATTCGAAATGCCACGGGTGGTGCCTTGCTTCAGTTCGCGTGTTCCTCGCCGAAAGAGTTACGATTTTCCAGGCAAAGCTCGATTGCCTCTCGGATGTTCCGCAATGCCTCGTCACGAGTTTTTCCCTGACTGATGCAACCTGGTATCACCGGGCACTCGGCGACCACGTAACCATCCTCACCGGGCAGCAATATGATGGGCAAATCCATTACCGGAAAAGCGTAGCACAATGTCCGAGAACGCAAAAAGGTTTGGATTTTATTGGTGGAGCTGACGCGGATCGAACGCGCGACCTCCTGAATGCCATTCAGGCGCTCTCCCAGCTGAGCTACAGCCCCACCGCCGGAAAGAGCCTTCCAGCTAATCCGATGCCGTTCGCACAGTCAACCGCGCGCTGTGCTAGATCATCGATCCGGAGGCCAACCTCGATGGCATGGGTGAAAATAATCGGTACCGGCGAGGCGAGCGGCCCGCTCAAAGCCGAATACGACAAGCTTGCGGCGCAGTTCGCCGATCGCGGCAGCGGAATTCCTGAAATAGCCGCGATCCTGAGCCTGCGGCCCGATCTGATGATCGCGCGCGACAATCTCTCGAATTCGTGCACCTTCGGCGGCTCCGGTCTTGGCCGCTATCGCGAGGAGCTGATCGCCACCAGCATCTCGGCCCTGCTCAGTTGCCGTTTCTGAGGGATCGAACACGCAGAGTTTCTGCGTAGACATGGCGGCGCGGACGAGGCCACCGTAGTCGCGATTTCGACCGACTGGCGCACGGCCAAACTGTCGCCGGCCGACTTCGCGATGCTCGAATTCGGCGAAAAGCTCACCCTGATGCCGAGCGCGATGCGCGCGGCGGACATCGCATCGTTGCGCGCGGCCGGGTTTTCCGATTCCGAGATGGTCGCGATCACGGCGGCCGCGGCCTACCGCAATTTCATTACGCGCGTTGCCGATGGACTCGGAGTCGAACTCGGTAAAAACGGCGCAAATTATTACGCTTCCTCAGTGCTGCAAGCCTTCGGAGTAAACCAAAGCGCGATTCAGGGATCACTGTACGCCGACCGCCAGCGCGCAACCTTCGCCGCGACGGATACTCCGCGCCTCGATCGCCCGGGTGCCGCGCATAGCGACGATACGCGAGCATGCTGGATCGATTATTCGCCGTCCGGCGATCCCCCCAATCTCCATCAAATGACCAACCTGGCGCTTGCGCTCGGTTCGCGGCCCATCGCCCTGCAGGCGACGATCGATTTCGCCTCGCTGATCGAAGCCGGCGATGCGAGTCTCGGCGAACGGATCGCGTCGATTATCGGGCTGGTCGTCGCGGGTACGCTCGGCCTGTCGTACCTGGGCGCGCATCATGCGCAACGCCTGCTCGATACGGGTTCGTCGTCGTCGGAACTTCGCGCGATCGTGGATCATCCGGGCGGCGAGACGCTTGCGGGGCGGGAACGCGAAGCGGCGCGATTTTGCGAAAAGCTCACTCGCGCACCGGGCACGATGGTGCGAGCTGACGTCGAGGCGCTGCGCGAAGCTGCTTTCAGCGATCGCGAGATAGTCACGATCGTGGGCGCGGCGGCGTTTGCCAACTACGCGGGCCGTATCGCCGCCGGGTTGGGAGTGGCCCCGGAGCGCAAGCTCTCGGCGCAGGCGCTGGCCGTGATCTGAATCTGATCGTGATTTGGGGGCTTGCGCCGATCAGGCCTGGGCGCGGTCGAGCAGTTCGCGGGCGGCGCGGATGAGCTTTTCGGAAATCTGACCGCCGAGCATCCGCGCGATCTCCTCGGTGCGGCCGGCCGATTCGACCATCGTGACGCGGCTGCTGGTTGAGCCGCCGCGCTCAATTTTTTCGACTACGAAATGGCGGTCGGCGAACGCCGCAATCTGCGGCAGATGGGTGACGCACAGCACCTGGTGAAAACGTGCGAGCTGCTTGAGCTTGCGCCCGACGATTTGAGCGATTTCACCACCGATGCCGGCGTCTACCTCGTCAAAAATCATGGTGGGCAATCCGCGCCGCGCGGCTTCGAGCCGCTTGAGCGCCAGCATCACGCGCGACAATTCTCCGCCCGAAGCAATTTTCGCCAGCGGCATCGGCACCTGGCCAAGATTGGGCGAAAGGTGAAATTCGACCGCATCGAAGCCGGCCGGTCCGAGGATCGCGCCCTCGTGGCTCAACCCCGCGCCGCTGTCGTCGAGTTTTTCCAGACGGGCTTCGAACACCGCGCTGCGCATCCCAAGGCTCTTCAACTCGGTTTCCATCGATCGCTTGAGCGCGGACGCATCCTCGGCGCGCCGCCGATGGAGTTCATGCGCCTTGGCGGCCAGTTCCGCGAGCGCCGCGTCGAGCCTGCGCGCAGCCTCGGCCCGATCGCTTTCGACGTTTTCGATGGAAGACAGTTCGGCGCGCGAGGTTGCCAGGGTTTCGATCGCACTCTCGAGCGTGCCGCCGTACTTGCGTTTGATCCGGGTCAATTCCTGCAGGCGGGTTTCAATCTGTTCGAGCCGGCCGGGATCGGCGGCGATGCGGTTGAGGTAATCATCGAGCGTGCGCGCGGCCTCTTCGAGGTTGGCGCGCGCCGCCGCAATCAGCTCAAAAGCTTCGCCGATCTTCGGATCGATCGCCAAGGCTTCGTGCAGGCGGGTCTGCGCCCGTGCGATGGTCTCAACCGCGGCGCCTTCATCGTTATACAGCAGTTGCTGTGCGTCGCCCGCCGCCGCCATCAGTTTCGCCGCGTTCGCCAGTACGAGGCGCTCGCGCAGCAACTCTTCATCCTCGCCCGGCTTGAGCTCCGCGCGTTCCAATTCGGTGACGCGATAGCGCGCGATTTCGAGCAGCGACGCGCGCTCGCTGTCGCGCCGCGATAATTCTTCGCCGGCGCGTTTAAGTTCCCGCGCCCGCTCATAAGCCTCGCGATATTCAGCCAGCGCCGGCTCTAGTCCGGCATGGCGATCGAGGATTTGCCGATGGTTCTCGTTGCGCAACAAACTCTGCTGCTCGTGCTGGCCATAGACCTGCACCAGGTTTGCGCCGAGCCGCGCGAGCATCTGCACGGTCGCAATCTGATCGTTGATCATTACGCGCGAACGTCCGCCCTCGGCGATCGTGCGGCGAATCAACAACTCGCTGCCGCCATTGGTATGCGGGATTTCGTGCAGCGCCTCGATCGCCGGGGCGTCACCCTCCAGCTCGAACATCCCCTCAACGATCGCTTCTTTGGCGTCGGTGCGGATCATTTCAGGCGAGGCGCGCAGCCCCAGCAGCAGCCCGAGGGCGCTCATGATGATGGTCTTGCCGGCCCCGGTTTCGCCCGAGAGCACGTTAAGCCCGGCGCCGAATTCCAGCGAGACTTCCTTGATCACCGCGAGGTTGCGGATGCGCAGTTCGATCAGCATCCCATCCGCCTTCGCCGCGCGCCGCGTTTCATCCCCAACGCAGCTTGTTACGCCAGATTTCGAAATACGGATGGGCGGAGCGGACCAACGCCACCGCGTGGCCGCCGCGGCGAATCCTGATCACGTCCTGGTCCCCGACCTCGGTGGTCTCCTGACCGTCAACCGTCAGCCGCGCGTCGTGATCGGTCGCGGCCAGGCGAATTTCCAGCTCGAATTCATCGGGCAGCACCACCGGACGATTGGTCAGGGTATGGGGGCAGATGGGCGCGAGCAAAGTCACTTCGAGGGTGGGATAAACGATCGGGCCGCCGGCACTGAGCGAGTAGGCGGTCGATCCGGTTGGGGTCGAGATTATCAGGCCGTCGGCGCGGTAGCTGCAAAATGTTTCGCCGCGCGCCGTGAGGTGCATATCGAGCATCTTGCCGAGCTGATGGCGGTTGAGGACGACATCGTTGAGCGCGCAGAAGCTGCGGCGATTGTGGCGATGGGATTTTTCGCCCGGCTCGACTATCGCTTCGAGGGTGATGCGCCGATCAACATCGTAGTCACCCGTCACGATCCGCTGGAGCGTCGGCAGCGCCTCGCGCACGGTGATCTCGGTAAGAAAGCCGAGGCCGCCGAGGTTAACCCCAAGAATCGGGGTCTCACGCTTGCCGATCAGCCGCGCCACTCCAAGCAGGGTGCCGTCGCCGCCCAATACCACGATCAAATCGGCGCGTTCGGCCAATTCTTTAGTTGCCACGCGCTCGGCTTTCAGCAGCCCCTCGAATTGCGATTCGACCAGCGATTCGAGCCCCTGCGAGCGAATCCATTGGCAAAGTTCGCCGGCGAGCGTAAGCGCCCGCTCGTCATCGCGTTTGATTACCAGTCCGACCGATTTTATCGAGCGCTTCGCCACGTGCTGCAATTATGATCTTACCCTACGCCGTCATCAACGCTCCGGCATGTCGCATTAGCCGCTCTATTGTATAAAATCGCAAGTCAGCCGGATGGAACAGGTACGCGGACCAATGGAATCCGAGAAAATCAAGCAAAGACCCCTGCTGGGGGCGCATATGTCGATCGCCGGCGGGGTGAGCGAAGCGCCCGCGCGCGGCGCCCTTATCGGATGCGAGTGTATCCAGATTTTTACCAGGAGCCATCGGACGTGGGCGTCGAAGCCCTATACCGAGGAGGAAGTCGCGAAGTTCAAGCGCAATCAGCGCGAGTGCGGTATCGCGATCGTGATCGCGCACGATTCGTATCTGATTAATCTTGGCGCGCCCGACGAGCTGCTGCGCAGGAAATCGATCGTTAATTTTATCGACGAGCTGGAACGCTGCGAGATGCTGGGGGTGCCGTATCTGGTCGCGCATCCGGGATCCCACGTCGGATCGGGCGAGGACGCCGGAATCAAGGCCATCGCAGCGTCGATCGACGAGGCGCACGCTTCATGCAAGGGCTTTCGCTCGCGCATCGCGCTGGAGATCACGGCTGGCCAGGGATCGAATCTCGGGTGCAATTTCGCGCAGATGGGCCGAATTTTCGACGCGGTAAAGGAAAACGAACGGCTCGGCCTGTGTTTCGATACCGAGCACGCGTTTGCCGCCGGATATGACATCCGCACCGCGGAGGGCTACGAGAAAACCTTTGCCGAGTTGGACGAGAAGATCGGAATTGACCGCGTGGTCGCGTTTCATTTGAATGACTCGATGAAGCCCTTCAACTCGCGCGTCGACCGCCACGAGCATATCGGCAAGGGCTACATCGGAGTCGAGCCGTTCGCCCGTTTGATCAACGATCCGCGATGGGCGGGCATCCCGATGTGCCTGGAAACCGAACCCGGCGACGAGATGCGTGATGTCGCCGCCGACCTTAACCTCTTGCGCAGTAAGCTAAACTGAATCGATGGCCAAACGAATTCTCACCGGGGACCGTCCGACCGGTCCGCTGCATCTGGGACACTATGTCGGATCGTTGCAGAATCGCGTCAAGCTGCAACACGAATACGATACCTACCTGCTGATCGCCGACGTGCAGGCGCTGACCGACAACTTCGAGCATCCGGAGCGGCTCGAAGCCAACATCGTGCAGGTGGCGCTCGACTATCTTGCGGTTGGAATCGATCCGAACCGGACCAAAATCGTAATCCAATCGATGGTGCCGGAAATAACGGAACTCACCACTTACTTCATGAACCTGGTGACGGTGGCGACGCTCGAGCGCAACCCGACCGTCAAGGAAGAGATCAAGCAGCGCAATTTCACCCGTGGCGTACCGGTTGGTTTCTGGTCCTATCCGATTTCGCAGGCGGCGGACATCACGATCTTCAAGGCCGACCTGGTGCCGGTGGGCGAAGATCAGCTCCCGATGATCGAGCAGGCGCGCGAGATCGTGCGCCGCTTCAACGGGCTCTACGCGCCGGTGCTGATCGAACCGCAGCCGCGGCTGGGCGCGGTCGCACGATTGCCGGGCACCGATGGCGGCGCCAAGATGTCGAAGTCGCTCAACAATTGCATTTACCTGGGCGACTCATCGGAGCAGGTGCGCAAGCGCGTGATGTCGATGTACACCGACCCAAACCGCATTCGGCCGACCGATCCGGGCCGGGTCGAAGGCAATCCGGTATTCACCTATCACGACGTCTTCAACCCGAATAAGGCCGAAGTCGAGGAACTGAAGCAGCGTTATCGGGCAGGCACGGTCGGCGATGTGGAGGTGAAAGAGAAGCTGTTTCACGCGCTGGAGCAGATACTGGGACCGATTCGCGAGGAGCGCAATCGCTACGCCGGTCAACCCGAAATGGTGCGCGAGGTGCTGGTCGAGGGCACCCGCCAGGGCCGCGAAGTGGCGAACGAAACGATGCGCCAGGTGCGCGACGCGATGGGCATTAACTATAGGTTTGATCCGCAGGTGATTAGGCTCACGAACATGGGCTTCTCTGCGAATCGTGACCACAATTGGTTAATTGTCAATTCCTTAAGTGGAGCTGAAGAGGACAACATCGCGGTATGCTCACGCTGTGGCTTGACCCGATCGGCACATGAGGGAAAAGTTCGCGTATTTCGCCTTAAGAGAAATTCTTTCCATCAGATCGATTCGTTCATGCATGAAGGTATGGTCGTTGTTGATATGCGTATCACCAAGTCCAATCCCTGCCAGCCGCCGAAGAAGCCGATCAATTTCGAGGAGATCAAAAACCTCGCCACAAGCCAGTCAGATCAACTGTTGTAGAAAGCCAGCGGTCGGGATACCCCGGCATTGTCAATACGCTTTGGCGAAGTGGGCGCGCTCCGTCGCTTCCGCACCGCAGATGATGCACGGGCCGGGCGCGGCTTTCTGATCCAACGGAATCGCGCGGCAGGTGGCGCGAGTCTCCTCGCGAATCCGGGTCTCGCAGGCGGCTTTGCCGCACCAATAAATATCTGCGAAGCCGCCGCCGCCTTCGCCTTCCATCTGCGATCGCAGCGCCGTGTAATCGTCGAATTGCCGCGTATTCGCCGCCATCGCGTCTTGCGCCTGCTTCAGCAGGTTGCGCTGAATCTCATCGAGGATGCCCGGTACGCGCTCGCCAACCGCGCCGGTTGCCAGTTTGGTTTTGCCGGCCTGGCCCAAAATATCGCGCCGCGCCATCACCACCTCGCCCGCGGCCACGTCGCGCGGCCCGATCTCGATTCGCAGCGGCACGCCGCGCATCTCCCAATCGTTGAACTTAAAGCCCGGGGTTATGCCCTCGCGCTGATCGAGGCGCACGCGCACGCCGGCTTTTTCGAGGCTGTCGCGGATGCTCGCGGCCGCCGCGAGAACTTTGTCGCGCTCCTCTGGCTTGCGCCAGATCGGCACGATTACCACCTGCGTCGAGGCCACCGCCGGCGGCAGCCGCAAGCCCTGATCGTCGCCATGCACCATCACCAGCGCGCCCAGCAATCGCGTCGAGACTCCCCAACTGGTCTGCCATGCGAACCGCATCTGGTTTTGCTCGTCGAGGAACCTGATCTCGAACGCCTTGGAGAAGTTCTGACCGAGGAAATGCGAGGTGCCGCATTGCAACGCGCGGCCGTCGCCCATCAGACCCTCGACGGTGTAGGTTTCCTCGGCTCCGGGAAATCGCTCGGCCGCGCTCTTGCGGCCATGGACCAGCGGGACGGCCAGCCATTCTTCGATAAACGATCGATAGGTCTCCAGCATCGTGAGCGTTTCAAGCTCGGCCTCGGCCCGCGTGGCATGCGCGGTGTGCCCCTCCTGCCACAGGAACTCGGTGGTGCGCAGAAACAGCCGCGTACGCAGTTCCCATCGCACCACGTTGCACCATTGATTGATCATCAGCGGCAGATCGCGATGCGAATGGATCCACTGCGCAAACATGTGATTGATGATGGTCTCCGAGGTCGGCCGCACGATCAGTGGCTCTTCCAGCTCCTTGCCGCCGCCGTGGGTGACTACCGCCACCTCGGGCGCGAAGCCTTCGACGTGCTGCGCCTCCTTTTGCAGAAAACTTTGCGGAATGAATAGTGGAAAATAGGCGTTGCGCGCGCCGGTGCGCTTAATCCGGCGATCGAGTTCGTCGCGCAAGGCTTCCCAGATCGCGTAGCCGTCGGGCCGGAACACGATACAGCCGCGCACCGGCGAGTAGTCCGCGAGCTCGGCCCGCAGGATGATGTCGTTATACCAGGCGGCGAAATCTTCGCTGCGCGGAGTTACTTTTTTTTCGTCTTGCTTGTCAGCCATCGGGTTATCCAGTCACTATTGCATGGGTTCGGCGAGTTTCGATTATCAATAAGGATAGCTTGATAGCGGCGCAACCGACAGGAGAGTATTGCATGCAGCTGCGACCGATCGCCCTCGCGGCGATTTTCTTATCCATAATCGCAAGCGCAATCCCGGCGCATGCGCAGGATGAGTCGCCCAGTCCGACCCCAATTTCGACCGCCTCCGCCGCCAACGACACGGGAATGTCCACTCCGCGCACGATCGAGGTGCGCGGTCATGGCGAAGCCCATGCCACACCCGATGTCGCGTTTCTAAATCTCGCGATCGAAACCCATGCGGCGAACGCGCAGGATTGCGCCACCCTGAATGCCGACCTGGCGGCCAAGGTGGTCAAGGCGCTCGAGAATCAGTTGAAGGGTAAGGGCCGGGTCTGGACCGGCGGCTATTCGTTATATCCCGAGTACGGTGACGACTCGCAGCAGAAGAAACCCGCGATTGTCGGTTACCGCGCCGAAAATTCAATCACCGTGCAGACTGGCGCGATCGATCTGCTCGGCAGCCTGATCGATACCGCTATCTCGGCCGGCGCCAACCGGATCAATTATTTAAATTTCGCCCTGCAGGATGATGGGCGCGCGCGTAGCGAGGCGATCACCAAAGCCACCAAGGACGCGCAGGCCCAGGCGCAGGCGCTCGCCGCCGCGCTGGGAGTGAAGCTCGATCAGATAGCCAGGGCATCCACGGTGGCTGAGCCGCAGCCGCTGCCGATGGCGTCGCGCATGATGGGGATGTCCGCGATGGCCGCGCCCACACCGGTGCAGCCCAACGAGATCACGGTGCCTGCCACGGTTTCGCTGGTCTATCAGATTGAGTAGCGCAGATTGAGCAGGCGCGATGCTGGTTTATCTTGCCCGGCGCATCTTCTTCGGCGCGATGGTTCTGCTCGGCACCTCGATGATCACGTTTCTGATCGCGTTCGTGATACCGGCCGATCCGGCGGTGGCGATGGCGGGCGCCAAGGCCGATCCGCAGACGCTGGCGATCATTCGTCATCAGCTCGGCCTCGACCAGCCGATCTACATTCAATATGGCCGCTATGTGGACCGTGCGATCCATGGCGACCTGGGCGAATCGTACATCCGCCGCCAGAGCGTCAGCGGTTTGATCGCGAGCCGCTTTCCGGCCACCGCGATTCTGGCGGTGGCCGCGATGGCGCTGTCGCTGGTGTTGGGCGTGATCATGGGTGTTATCGCGACGGCGTTTCATGGTCGCGCGATCGATAATGCGCTGCTGTTGCTGTCGCTGGGATTGGTTTCGATGCCGGTGTTCTGGCTCGGTACCATGCTTTTGATCGCGGGCGGTCTCTATCTTCACGACTTTCCGCTGGGTGGCTTCAGCAGCGCAAAAAGCCTCGTGCTGCCGTCGATCACTCTCGCGCTCGGGTCGGCCGGGTACTATTCGCGAATTTTGCATACCAATCTGGTTGAGGCGATGGGTCAGGATTACATCCGGACCGCGCGCGGCAAAGGCCTCGGTCCAGTGCGCACGCTGCTTAAGCATGCGATGGCCAATGCGCTGCTACCGCTGGTTACGATTGCGGGATTGGACTTCGCCGGCCTGCTATCGGGCGTGGTGCTGACCGAGACCGTGTTCGATTGGCCCGGTATTGGACGACTGGCCTTCGAGGCGATCTTCAATCTCGACATCCCGCTGATCATGGGCACGGTGCTATTCGCCGCGGCCCTGATCGTAGTCGCGAACCTGATGGTCGATCTGTTGTACACGTGGCTCGATCCGCGAATACGGCTGAGCGAAGCGCCATGACGCGGCGCAGGCTCAACCCGATGGAAGCCGTGGGCGCGGTGATGGTCGCGATTCTGATCGCCGTTGCGCTGCTCGCGCCCTGGATTGCGCCGCACGATCCGGTCAGCGCCGTCGCCCCGACCTATGGCAATCCCGGTCCGCCGTCTGCTGCATTTCCGCTCGGCACCGATGAGTTGGGACGCGATGTGCTTTCGCGAATCATTTATGGCGCGCGAATTTCGCTGACGGTCGGAATCGCGGCGGTCGCGGTAACCCTTGTAATCGGTGTCACGGTCGGACTGTGTTCCGGTTTTTTCGGCGGCGCGATCGATTTTCTCCTGATGCGTTTCACCGACGTGATGCTCACGCTGCCCGGCCTCTTGCTCGCGATGGCGCTGGTGACGGTGCTGCGACCCAGTCTGCTGACGATTCTGCTGGTGATCGGGCTGGTGTCGTGGACGCAGGTGGCGCGGGTGGTGCGGGCCGAGACCCTGGCGATGACGGGCCGCGACTTCGTGATCGCGGCGCGCGCGCTCGGTGCGCCCTCGCGGCGGTTGATCGTGCGCCATCTGCTGCCGAACGTGTTGCCGATCATCATCGTGATGGCGGCGTTGGGCACCTCGGGCACGCTACTGCTCGATGCGGGCCTCAGCTTTCTGGGATTGGGCGTGCCGCCACCCACCCCAAGCTGGGGACGGATGATTGAAGAGGCGACGATTTATTTCCGCACCGCGCCGTGGCTCGCGACTTTTCCCGGCCTCGCGATTTTGTATGCGGTGCTGAGCTTCAATCTACTGGGCTACGGGTTTCTGCGTCGGCGTCAGAAATGAACTCATCCCGTTTTGCCTTGTCCCGTGAGGAACATTGCGGAAGTAAGTGCGATGTGTCCCTGCGCCAGCATCCGATCACTTCCCCCGTTCTTTTACGGGGGAAGGTAAGAAATCGGGCGCTGCCGAGCGCGCTTAAACTTTCGCTCGTGTTGCGGTTCATACTGGTGGCATGTGCGGCGCTGCTTCCGGGCTGCGGCCGGCAGCGTAACTCCGGGTTTGCGCCCGGCGCGAAAGTGCTGCGGCTCGCGGAAGTCAACGACATCCCCACGCTCGATCCCGCGGCCGGCTACGATACGGTCTCGTGGGAATTCGAGCAGATGTTGTTCTCGACCCTGGTCCGCTATGGCCGCGCCGACGTGAAGCTCCATCCTTACGCCGCTTTATCATGGACCGTGTCGCCCGACGCCCGGACCTTCACCTTCCATCTGCGCCATGACGTGAGCTTTACCAACGGACGTCCGGTAACCAGCGCGGATTTCCGCTATGCGATCGAGCGCGTGCTCGATCCGAAGACCAGTTCCAAGGGGATGGAGTATTTTCGCGGCATCGTGGGAGCGGCGGAATTCAGCGCCCATCGCACGCCGCATTTAAGCGGAATCGAGACCCCCGATCGGTGGACGATCAGCTTTCATCTGGCCGCGCCCGATCCGATTTTCGTCGACAAGCTGGCGATGCCATTCGCGTCGGCCGTGCCACGCGAAGCGGTCGAGAAATGGGGCAACAATTTTTCGCGCCATCCGATCGGCAGTGGCCCGTTCATCCTCAAGCAGTGGATCGGCGGGCAGCGAATCGTGATCGTCAAAAATCCCAATTATTTTATCCACGGAGAGCCCAAACTCGACGCGGTGGTTGGTCTGCTCGGCGTCAGCGCCGAGCTCGAATGGCTCAAGTTCGAAGCCGGCGAAATCGATGTTTCGGCAATTCCCACCGCCGAGTTCGCTTACGTGATGAAAACCCCATCGCTCAAGCGCCTGACGCTCCATCAGGTGACCGCCGCTACGCAATATCTGGGCATGAACTGCCAGATGCCGCCGTTCACGGACGTACGGGTGCGGCAGGCGCTCAATTATGGAATCGACAAACAAAAGCTGATTGCGCTGCTCAATGGACGCGGGGTGGTGGCGCGCGGCGTGATGCCGCCGACGCTGCCCGGCTATGCACCGGACCTGACCGGCTATCCATACGATCCCGGCAAGGCGCGTAATCTGTTGGCCGCCGCTGGTGTGAGTCACGATTTCGCGCCGGAGTTGTGGCTGCTGGCGGATCAGACGGTGTTAATGATCGGTCAGTCGATCCAGCAGGATCTCGCGCTGATCGGGGTCAATCTAGTCCTCAAACCAATTGCGCTCGGGCCGCTGCTGGAGGCGGTTCGTCAGCCCCATACCGTGCCATTCATGGTTTTCGGCTGGGAAGCCGATTTCCCCGACCCGTCCAACTTCCTCGAAGTGCTGTTCGCGAAGAGCCAGTGGGGCGCGAACAACGACACCTTCTATTACAATCCGCAGGTGGATTCGATTTTGCGCGAAGCCGCGCCGATCGCGGATCTGAAACGCCGTTACGCGCTCTATCAGCAGGCGGAGAAAATTATCGTCGCCGACGCCCCTTGGATACTTCTTTACAATCCGGTGGCCTATGTGATTCGTCAGCCATGGGTGCATGATCTGGTGCTTAACCCGATGCGTCCAATGCGTTTGGAAACCGTGACGGTGTCCGCACACGGAGAGTGATCGTGAGGATGGATAGGAAGTGGCCGGTTTAAGCCCCGCGCCGCCGCCATATATTCGGGCTGCGTTGCGCCACCTACGAACTATCGATCCGGTGCTGGCCGGGATTATCGAGCAGGTTGGACCATATGGATTAATCAGCCGGCCCGAACGATTTCAGGGGCTGGTGCGCGCAATCATTTTTCAGCAGCTTGCCGGCCGTGCCGCCCAGGCGATCTACCAGCGCTTCGTCGCGCTGTTCCCCGGTGTCCGCTTCCCAAGTCCCGCGCGCGTGCTCGCCGCGGACGACGCCGCGATGCGTGCGGCAGGCCTATCTCGCCAAAAGCTGATCTACATTCGCGATCTCGCGACCCATGTGGTCAATGGCGCAATCAAGTTTGCGCGCTTCGAGCGCATGGATGACGAAGAAATTATTGTCGAACTCACGCGCGTGCAGGGTATCGGGCGCTGGACCGCCGAGATGTTCCTGATGTTCAACCTGGGCCGGCCCGACGTCTGGCCGGTCGATGATCTCGGCGTGCGCAATGCCGTATTCAAGGCCTATGGACTGGCGACACCGCCGTCTCCGCGCGAGTTGCGCGAGATCGGCGAGCGCTGGCGTCCCTATCGAACCGTTGCAGTCTGGTACTTATGGCAGAGCACCCGAATCGTCACGCCCAACGTAATCTCGACGCCGCTGAGGTCCGCGCTATCCAGGCGTCGCGCCAAAGCTCAGCCTGTCTGAGCGGCGCCAACTTCAACCCGGGAGTTGTTGGTCATATTGCCCAGCGCGTCGGCGGCGGTGTCCCGGACTTCCGGGTCCGGATTCTGCACCAACTGGAAAAGCAGCGGGAGCGACTGTTGAGTTCCGATATTGCCCAGCGACCATGCAATCTGCGCCAAATCGACAGCGTCATGGTTTTGCTCCATTGCATCGCCGAGCAGCGCAATTTCGCGCACGCCGCCATTGATTCCGATCGCTTCGATCGCCGCCAGCCGGAACTGCTGATCTTCGGAATGGATCGCACGCGCTAGCAACGGAAGCCCGATGGCAAGATCGATCTGAGCGAGCATCGGCCGCAGATACTCGCGCCGCCTGGGGTCTCTTAACCCGGCGTCCAGCAAGGGCAGCCCTTCGCTGATGCCGAAGTGGGTCAGTGCGATAGCGGCCGAAATTTGTACCCGCCGATTTTGCCGTCGGCTGAAGACCACCTGCTCAAGCACCGGAATCATCGAGGGGTCCCCTTCCACGCCCAATGTCAGCGCTGCGTCGGAAGCGGTTTGCATATTCTGACTGTTCAGACCCGCTTCGATTATGCCGATAGCATCCCAGGTTCGATCGCCAAGCAGGATTATGGCGCGCGCGGTTTCGGTTCTGATCGCCGGATCAGTCGTTTTCGTTAACAGACTGTGAAGGTATGGCAAAAGCTCCCGATCCCCGATGTGACCGAGTCCATTCGCAGCCCAGTAACTGCCAACCGAATTAGGATCTTTAGCGGCGTCAAGCAGGATCGGGACTACCGCCGAGTTCTTGATCTCCGCCAGCCCCTCCAAGGCGAAAATGCGGCTGACCGGACCGCTTAGGTGATAAAAGCGGCCCAGAATTTGGACCGCTTCGGGATTGCCGGCGGCAGCCAAACCCTCGACTGCGGCCTTCTGCATCATTGGATTGGGCGAGCCGAGCGCCTGCACAATGACCGGCTGCCCGCGCCAATCATCATGGCGCGCCAGCGCGGTAGCAGCGTAGCACCGCTCGAATGGATCGGAATTGTTCAGCGAGCGCTGGAGCACTGCGCCCGAAAACTGGCGCAGGGCAAACTGACCAGCGGGGGTGTCGAAGCGATACTCGGACTGAAGCAGACGGACCGCGCCTGGTATTCGATCTTCGCTAACCATTTTGCGAATTGCGAACAGGCCGGATCCCACGACTACGCGAGCCGGCGTTATGGCCGGATAGATCAGAATCAGGATCGAGGCATATGCTAAAGCCATCACCCTGAACTTATTAGACACTCTTTTCAGCCTCCAGAAGGGTTAAAATTCAAGCCGAGAGCCCTCAAATAGGGCCAACGATGGGGACGAGACTCTCACAATTGCCAGAAAGGTCGACCGCTGCTCTGATGGCGCAGAATGGAGCAAAAGCCGTACCCGAAAATAATTGAGAATGTTGTTCGAAAGCCCTGTTATTTCAAAAAGCCCAACCGACAACTGCGCGCAGCGTCGGGGCATCTGCCGAAATCTTGATCAGAGCGCGAAAGAATTCCGCTGTTGAATGATGAAGTCTGCGCCGGGGTTCGCATCGCGGTTCCCGGTTCAATAACCTGCGCCCGCCGACGGTGCGGCGATGCGCGGTAAGGTATCGCGTGTTAGCATCGACGGATGCCTGCTCCTAAATGTCCACCGCTCGCCGCCGACATCATCGCTGAAATCGGCGACCAGATTGTTCTGATCGAACGCAAAAATTTCCCCCTCGGATGGGCGATCCCCGGCGGTTTCGTGGAGATCGGCGAGACGGTCGAGGATGCCGCCGTGCGCGAGCTGCTTGAGGAGACCGGCCTGACGGTCGAATTGCGAGCTTTGTTGGGAGTCTATTCGCGGCCCGATCGCGATCCGCGTGGCCAGACGGTCACCACGGTCTATATCGGGCGCGCGAGCGGCACCCCCAGGGCGGATGACGACGCCAAGGGAATCGGGCTGTTTTCGCCATCCCAGCCCCCGGCGCCGCTGGCCTTCGATCACGCCGAGATTCTCGCCGATTACCGCCGTTTCATCGCGTCTGGCGAGTATCCTGCGCCTTGGCGCCGCTGAAACTGCGGCTAAAGCTTCTCCAGCGCCGCACCAATTCGATCGAACGCTTCGGTCAAATTTTTTCGCGAGGTGGCGTAGGACATCCGGATATATTCCGGCGCGCCGAAATCATTGCCGCCAACCACCGAGACGCGCGCTTCTTCCAGAAGAAATTCGGCCACTCCATTGCCGTCGGTAAGCGGCTTGCCCTTGTATTTACGGTCGAGCAGGGCGGAAACATTGGGGAAGGCATAGAAGGCGCCGCGCGGAACGTTGGGCAGCTTGAAGCCGGCCAGCTTGCGCACGCGATCGACCACCAGGTCGCGCCGCGCATGGAACTCCGTCACCATCTGCAAGGCCTCATCCTGCGCACCCAGATAAGCTTCGATTGCGGCCGCCTGCGCGATTGAGCTGGCGTTGCCGCTGTTCTGACCCTGCAAGCGCACGGCAGCCGCGATCGCCTCACGCGGTCCAGCCGCGAATCCCACGCGCCATCCGGTCATCGCATAAGTTTTCGAGACCGAATTGAACACGATGCCGTGGGTTTTGAGGGCCGGTTCAATTTTAAAAATATGCGGTGCCGACCCGTCGTAGACGATGTGTTCGTAAACGTCGTCCGACATCACCCAGATGTCGGTTTCCTTCAACACCTGCGCCAGTCCCGACAGCTCTTCGGCGCCATAAACTGCGCCGGTCGGATTGGACGGCGAATTCAGGATGATGCCGCGCGTGCGCGGGGTAATCGCGTTGCGCAACTGATTGGGCGTGAGCAGGAACCCGTTCTCCTCGGCGCACGGCACCATTTTGGGCGTCGCGCCCGCAAGCTGGACCATCGCGACGAAGCTGACCCAGGCGGGGGTTGGGATAATCACCTCGTCGCCTTCATCGAACAGGCAGGCGATGAGGTTCGCGGAGGCCTGCTTGCCACCGGCCGAGGCGATAACTTCGGCCGGATCATAATCGAGCCCGTTGTCGCGCTTGAGCTTGGTGCAGATCGCCTGCTTGAGCTTCATCAGGCCACCGACCGCGGTGTATTTCGTCAGCCCCTCGGCCATCGCGGTTCGCGCGGCCTGCTTGATGCGCTCGGGAGTATCGAAGTCGGGTTCGCCCGCGGCGAGCGAGATTACATTGACGCCCGCAGCCTTGAGTTCGGTGGCGCGAGCCTCTGCCGCCATCGTGGCGGACGGTTTCAGGGCGGCGATTCTGCGATTTAATTTGATCATTACCGATTCCAGCTTGGCCGCGGAATTTCGTACGGCCGGAATTCTCCGGCGAGCGCCGCACGGCCGGACGGAGCATTAATCCAATTTAAGCTTGGCGCGCAAACGCAGGTTTACCGATTCCGGCACCAGTTCGGGCAGCCGTTTGCCATACGCCGCCACCTCTTTGATCAGGTGCGAGGCGGAAAAAAACAATTTCGGGTTGGCGAACAGAAACACTGTTTCGATCTCGGGGCCGATCTGCTTGTTCATGTGCGCCATCTGCAGCTCATAATCGAAATCAGTCACCGCGCGCAGACTACGAATTATAACCCTGGCCCCGATTTGCTCGGCATAGTCGACCGAAAGTCCGCTGAACTTCTCGACCCGCACGCGCGGCGCGCTCTCGCCGATTACTTCGCGGATCATCGCGACCCGTTCATCGGGGGTGAACAGGGCGGAGTCCTTGTGTGGATTAAATGCCACCGCGACGATTACTTCATCGAAAATTACGACGCTGCGCCGGATGATGTCGAGATGCCCATTGTGGATCGGATCGAAGGTGCCGGGGTACACGGCGATCGAAGGACCGGGAGCTGTATTTCGGTTCGCCATCTAGGTTTGCGCCGCCGCCTTCGGCGCCTGCTCTGCGCGCCGGTAAAGGGCGATTCGATGCCCTCCCATGCTTGCTGTCTTCACTTCCATCAGCCCCGCGCAGCGAAACTCCGGAGCGCGTTCGGTCTGCCGCACAACAATCCAGCCGTCTTCCGCCAGTAGCGCCAGTTCAACGATCCGCCGGGCCACCGCCACACTGCGATCATCGGCGAACGGCGCGTCGATGAAAATCAAATCGAAATTTTGCGCGTTCGCCGCCAGCATGTCTATCGCACGGTCCACCTCCGTGCGCAAAAGCCGACCGAGCTCGCGTAATCCGAACTGCTCCAGGTTGCGTTCGATCGCACGGCCTGCGTCACGCGACGAATCAACGAAAACCACGCTCGCGGCGCCGCGTGACAACGCCTCGATTCCAAGCGAACCCGATCCCGCGTACAGGTCGAGCACGCGTGCTCCCGCGATCGACATGCGCGCCGCCAGCCGTGAAAAGATCGACTGGCGCACTCGCGCGGTGGCCGGCCGCGTGGCGAGCCCTGGGGGCGCGACCATCCGCCGTCCCCGCGCCGCTCCCGCTATTATTCGCATCGTCGCCGCTTCCAGTCGCCAGCAGTAGAAACCGAACCCCTTTAGTCTATGATCCTCGAAAGCCGCAACAAACAGGCCGATCCTGTTTGACCCGCGAAAAATATTTCAATTGAAAGGCAGCCGCAAGTTTTGCGAGTCTCGAAGGCTCGGCACTCTAGCGCAGCGCCGCGTTTTAAGTTACGACTCATTAGTTCCTTGAACTTATCGAGTCTGGCGCTGAAGAAGCTGTTATGAGGGAGAACCTCGCCGTCCTGCCCCCGACCGGGATTCGCTGGTGCTAATCGAACTTGCCATTGCCGCCATTCGGGCCATCGTGATGCTGCTGCTGGTGCTGAACCTGTCGGCGATACTGCTGTGGTTCGAGCGCAAGGGCAGCGCCTTGATTCAGGATCGTATCGGCGCCAACCGCGCCTCGGTGCTGGGTCTCGGGTCGCGGCTGGGATTGCCGAATTTCGGGCTCGTGAACACGCTGCTGGCCGATCCGATCAAAATGTTCACCAAAGAAGATTTTGTCCCCGATGGGGCTGATCATTTCCTGCACGGGCTGGCGCCGTTCCTGGCCCTGTTCCCGGTGCTGGTGGCCTTCGCGGTGGTGCCAATCGGCGATTCGGTAACGATCGCGGGCCATAGTTTCGACCTGGTGCCGGCCAATTTGAACGATGGCGTGCTATACATCCTGGCCGCGATCGGGATCGGCGTATATGGAACCGCGCTGGGCGGATGGGCCTCGAACAATCGCTGGGCATTGTTGGGCGGCATACGCGCCAGCGCCCAGATGATCTCTTACGAAATTGCGATGGGTCTGGCGATCGTTGCGCTGATCGCAACCTATGGAACGCTCAGCCTGCAAACCATCGTACGCGAGCAGGGCGGGGTCTGGTTCGGCCTGCTGCCGCGATGGGGTATTTTCATCCAGCCGGTCGCGTGCCTATTGCTGCTGACGGCCGGGATGGCGGAATCCAAGCGCGTGCCGTTCGACCTGCCCGAAAGCGAATCTGAACTGATAGCGGGTTATTACACCGAGTATTCCGGCGGCAAGCAGGCGGTTTTCATGCTCACCGACTTCGCCGAAGTGGCGCTGGTGGCGATGCTGGTCACCACGTTTTTCTTCGGCGGATGGCAGGTGCCGTGGCTTTATCGCGACGGCTTTCACCTGGCCGGCGCTTTCGTGGCCCTGCCTTACTGGGCGGTGGTGGTGATGGGGGTCATTTCGTTCTGGATTAAAACGGTTTTCTTCTGCTGCCTGCAGATTCTGATCCGCTGGACCCTGCCGCGCTTTCGTTACGATCAACTGATGCGCTTTGGCTGGAAACTGCTGGTACCGGTTGGACTTTTGAATCTCGTCGCCACCGCAATCGTGGTGGTGCTGGCGGGGAGCTGAGATGCCGCTCGGACTGTTCATCTTCCTGGCCGCGATCGCGGTGCTCTCCGCGCTGGGAGTGATCCTGCAGCGCAACCCGGTGCATTGCCTGCTGGCGCTGGTGCTGACGCTGCTGGATATGGCGGTGATGTTTATCGGACTGGGCGCGGTGACGGTCGGCTTCCTGCAGGCGATCGTTTACGTCGGCGCCATCATGGTGCTGTTCCTGTTCGTCATCTGGCTGCTTAACCTGCAAGCCGAGGATCGCGGCGGGAGCCGGCAACTGGCGCTCAAGTTCTTCGGCGTGGTGGGCGCGGCCGTGCTGATAGCGGAGTTGTTTGTGTTTCTGGTCAAAGCGCCGTCGCCCGCTGGTATGAACCATCCGCCGCCGCTGTTCGGATCGATCGCAAGCTTGGCCGGCGCGCTGTTCACCAACTATTTGATCGCGTTCGAGGCTACCTCCTTGCTGCTGCTGGTCGCCGTGATCGGGGCGGTGGCATTGGCGCGGCATCCGGCGGCCGCCGGATCGCTTTCGCCGGCGCAGGGCGCGCAACCGGTGGCGAGCGGCGGGAGCGAAGCGCGCCCGGTCACGCCAGAGCACAAGGCCGGAGGCATGGGCTAGATCATGACGCCACCTTCATGGTTCATGGCGCTGAGCGCCGTACTATTTGCGATCGGCGTGGCCGGAGTGCTGATCCGCCGCAACGTAATCGTGATGCTGATGTCGATCGAGCTGATGCTCAATGCGGTCAACCTGACTTTCATCGCAATCAGCCGCGCGCTGGGTTCGGTCGATGGCCAGGTGATTGTGCTGTTCGTGATTACGGTCGCGGCGGCCGAAGCGGCGGCCGGGCTGGCGATTATAATTTCGGCGTTCCGCAATCGTGAAACCGTCTATGCCGACGAACTGAACGTGATGCGCTGGTAGTGCAGGTCTGGTAGTGCAGGTAGCAATGACGGTCCATTTCCCATACCTCGGCTTGATCCTGCTGATCCCGGCGATCGGCGTGCTGTTCAACCTGTTTCTCGGCTACCGCTGGGGCCGTGGCGCGGTCAATTTCGTGGCCCCGGGCGTGATCTTCGCCGCCTTCATTATCGCCTGCTGGGGCTTTGCGAAGCTGCTGGCGATGCCGCCCGGCTCGGCCCTGGCGGTGACGCTGTGGCCGTGGATCGAAGCCGGCCGCTTCCATGTCAATGTCGCGCTGCGGATGGATGCGCTGTCGGCCGTGATGACGATGATCGTCAGCGGCGTCGGCGCGCTGATCCATCTTTATTCGGTGGGCTACATGGCCCATGACGAGGACTACGCGCGCTACTTCGGCTACATGAACCTGTTCACGCTCTCGATGCTGGTGCTGGTGCTGGCCGACAATCTGCTGCTGATGTTCGTCGGCTGGGAGGGCGTCGGACTGTGCTCGTACCTGCTGATCGCGTTCTGGTACACCAATCCTGAATTCGCCTACAACGGGCGCAAGGCCTTCATCGTAAATCGTATCGGCGATGCCGGTTTTCTGCTTGGGATTTTCACGCTCGTGTATGCGCTCGGATCGCACGGAGTATGGACCCTGAGCTGGACCGGGATGCAGGCGCATCGCGAGATTCTCACCGGTATCTGGGAGCCGTTCGGGGTTCCGGTCGCGACGGTGGCGGGACTGCTGCTGTTTGCGGGCGCGACCGGTAAATCGGCGCAGATTCCGCTTTATGTATGGCTGCCCGATGCGATGGTAGGCCCGACGCCGGTCAGCGCGCTGATCCACGCGGCGACGATGGTCACTGCGGGCGTCTACATGATCGTGCGGCTCAACTTCCTGTTCATCCTGACCCCGAGCGCGATGGAAGTGATTGCGGTGATTGCTGCGCTCACCTCATTTTTCGCCGCCACCATCGCGATCGTTCAACCCGATATCAAGCGCGTGCTCGCCTACTCGACCATCAGCCAGATCGGTTACATGTTTCTGGGGGTAGGAGTGGGCGCTTTCGCTTCGGGAATTTTCCATGTGATGACGCACGCCTTCTTCAAGGCGCTGCTGTTTCTGTGCGCCGGCTCGGTGATCCATGCGCTCGACGGCGAGCAGGACATGAATAAGATGGGTGGTTTGTGGCGCAAGCTGCCGATTACCTACGCCACGATGCTGATCGCAACCCTGGCCATCAGCGCGATCCCCGGCTTTTCGGGCTATTTCTCGAAGGACATGATTCTCGAAGCCGCCTACGCTTCGGGCCATTTCTGGCTCTGGCTGATGGGTATCATCACGGCCGGACTGACCAGCTTTTACATGTTCCGGCTGATCTTCATGACCTTCCACGGGGCATCACGCGTCGATCCGCACAAGGCGGATCATATTCACGAATCGCCGGCCGTGATGACGATCCCGTTGATCGTGCTGGCCTTCTTCTCGGTGGTTGGCGGATGGGTTGGCCTGCCTAAAGGCTTTTTGTGGGGCGAGGCATTTGTGCGCTTTCTCGCGCCGGTGACGGGCGAGTTCAAGGCGACGGTCGCGGCCAACGCAATCACTTTATCGGCGCTGGCGCTCGCCACCACATTGATCGGATTGGTGCTGGCCTATTTGATGTACCTGGCGCGGCCAGAGTTGCCGGGCAAAATCGCAAGTTCCGCGGCGGCATTTTACCGGATGCTGCTGCGCAAATATTACGTCGATGAAATCTACAGGACCCTGATTTCGCGCCCGCTGTTCTGGCTCGCGGGTCCGGCGCTGGCGCGCGGCGTCGACCAGCATGGAATCGATGGCATCGTTCACGGCACCGCCTTTACGGTCGACAACAGCGGCGAGGCGATGCGCCGCGTCGAGACCGGCAACGTTCAGCATTACGCGCTGATCTACCTGATCGGCGTGATCGCGATTGGCGCTTACTATGTTTACCTGGTGATCGGCTGATGGAAAGTTACTGGCTGACCGGGCTGACCTTCCTGCCACTGCTGGGCGCGCTGTTCGTGATGCTTCAAAGCGACGACCGCTCGACCTGGCGCGCCGCCGCCGCCTTTTCGTTTATCCCGCTCGCGATTAGCCTCTACCTGCTGGCGCGCTTCGATCCTCATCAGGCCGGCTATCAGTTCATCGAGCGATATCAATGGATTCCGCAGTTCGGCATCTCGTATCACCTCGGGATGGACGGCATCAGCCTGTTTCTAGTGGTGCTGACGACCTTGCTGATGTCCTTATCTTTGATCTATTCGGGCGGCGGCGATATCGGATTCCGCGCGCGCGAGTTCTGTTTCTTCATGCTGATTCTCGAAACCGGGCTGCTTGGCGCCCTGCTTTCGATCGATTTGTTCATGTTTTACGTGTTCTGGGAGTTGATGCTGATTCCGATGTATTTCCTGATCGGCATCTGGGGGCATGGCAACAAGGTTTACGCCGCCTTCAAGTTCATTCTGTTCACCATGCTGGGCTCGATTTTCATGCTGGTGGCGATCCTGTACCTGGTGCATCTGGCCCATGTGCAAAGCGGACGCCTCAGCTTCGATCTGCCCGATCTTTACGATGTCCGGCTCACGGCGGCGCAGGCGAAATGGCTGTTCGCCGGCTTCGCGATCGCGTTTGCGGTTAAAGTTCCGATGTGGCCGATTCATACCTGGCTGCCCGACGCGCATACCGAAGCGCCCACCGCCGGCTCGGTGATCCTGGCGGGCGTGATGCTCAAGATGGGCACCTACGGCTTCGTGCGCTTCGCGATTCCGCTGTTTCCGCTAATCGCGATCCAGGCCACCCCGCTGTTCATGGCGCTGGCGGTGATCGGAATTATCTATGGCGCACTGGTCGCGATGGTGCAGCCGGACCTTAAGCGTCTGATCGCTTACTCTTCGGTCAGTCACCTGGGTTTCGTGATGCTCGGCCTCTTCGCGCTGGATCCGCAGGGCGTCGAAGGCGCGATCTATCAGATGCTGAACCATGGAATTTCGACCGGAGGATTATTCCTGCTGGTGGGCATGATCTACCTGCGCCGCCATACGCGCGAAATCGCGGAGTTCGGCGGTTTGTGGCATCGGATTCCGATTTTCGCGGGAATCTTCATGGTGGTGATGCTTTCCTCGATCGGCCTGCCGGGGTTGAACGGGTTCATCGGGGAATTTCTGATCATGCTCGGCGCCTACCTGACGATTCCGCTGACCGTAGTGTTCGCGGTGATCGGCATAATCCTGGGCGCGCTCTACATGTTGTATGCCTATGAGCGGGTGATGTTCGGTCCGATCACCAAAGCGGTTAACGATACCTTGAGCGACCTCAACTGGCGTGAAATTGGCGTGATGATCCCGCTGATCGTTCTGATGCTGTTCATGGGTTTTTATCCCAAGCCGATCCTGACTCGCATCGAGCCGTCGGTGGACGCGATGCTGTCGCGGGTGAGGACGGCGCAGGCTCGCCAGGAAAACACCTCGCATAATACCGCGCTGGCCGCCGCCACCGCGCTTCATTCGACGAACCAATGGCACAGCTCAATCTCGCCGCAATAAGCTACTCCTGGCTGCCGATCTGCCCGCTGGCGATCGTCGCTGTTTCAGCGATGATCGTGCTGCTGGTGGGCGTGCATGTGCGCGACGACGAGAGCGAAAGCCTCGGCGCGCTGACCCTGGTCCTGCTCTCGTTCGCATTCATGTTCACGCTCGGGCTGCTGGGGCGCAGCGGAATCGCCTTCGCGGGCGCCATTTCGATCGACAACTTCGCTACCTTTTTCGAGTTGACGATTCTGCTCAGCGTCGCCCTGGTGGTGCTGATGTCAATCGAGTACGCGCCCGCGCTCGGTATTTCCGCGGCCGAATATTACGCGCTGCTGTTGTTTTCGACCCTGGGCATGATGCTGATGGCAACGGCGGGCGACCTGATCGTGATTTTTGTCGGCTTCGAGTTGATGTCGATCGGGGTTTACGTTTTGGCGGGGTTCCTGCGCCGTAATGTCAAATCGAGCGAAGCCGCCATCAAGTACTTCATCCTGGGCGCCTTTTCGACCGGCTTTCTGCTGTATGGAATCGCGCTGATCTATGGCGCCACCGGCACGATCAAGCTGGCCGCGATCAGTGCTGCGCTGGCGGGACCGCTGGCCACGAACCCGCTGCTACTGAGCGGCCTTGGTCTGCTGCTGATCGGGTTTGCCTTCAAGGTTGCCGCCGTGCCGTTCCATATGTGGACTCCCGATGCGTATGAGGGCGCGCCGACTCCGGTGACCGCGTTCATGGCGGTGGGAGTAAAACTTGGTGCGTTCGCCGCCTTCTTGCGCATCTTCATGGTCCATCTGAATTTGGCCAGCGCCCATTGGAGTTGGGTGCTGTGGGTGATCGCGGCGCTCACCATGACGCTCGGCAACCTGAGCGCACTGGTGCAAACGAACATCAAACGGATGCTGGCATATTCGGCAATCGCACATGCAGGCTATATTTTGGTCGGGATGGCGGCGGCGGGGCCGCAAGCCGGCGGCGCGATTCTGTACTACCTGCTCGGTTATGCGTTCACCAATCTGGGTGCATTCGCGGTCGTAATAGCGCTCGAACGCAGGGGTACGGCGGGAGATCGAATCAGCGATTACCGCGGACTGGCTGCGCGGCATCCGGCGCTGGCGGGCGTGATGACGCTGTTCCTGCTCTCGCTGACCGGAGTTCCGCCACTGGCGGGATTCCTGGGCAAGTTCTATATTTTTTCGGCCGCGCTGAACATGGGAATGATCTGGCTGGTGATCATCGCGGTGCTCAACAGCGTAGTATCAGCCTATTACTACATCCGGGTTATCGTCGCGATGTACATGCAGGAGGGCGGCGCGGAGCCGAGCCCGCTTGATTCGCGCCCAGCCCTGATCGCCGCGCTCACCGTTGCCGCGATCGCCACTGTGCTAATCGGCCTCTACCCCAACCCGTACATGGCTGGGGCACTGCACGCATTTACTTCCGCGTTCGGCGCCGTCAGCCCAACCGCGGCGCTGCTCGTCCGCTGAAAGCGCTCGATCGCGATCGCTTCGAGTTGCCGCCTTACCTGAAGACCGGCGAAATAGACGTTTTTTTTCTTAGTTTTTTGAGGCGCGTCTGCGACGGCCGGCGACCGATCTCGCCTGCGATCTCGATTGGGCTTCGTGTTCGGGCGGGGTGGCGATAAGCGCATCGGCCTCAATTTCGATCAGAGCGTCGCTGCGCACCAGGCGGACGATTTCGACCAGAGTCGAGGCAGGCGGATGGTCGCCAAAAGCTTCACGATGGGCTTGGGCAATGCCCGCCAGATCACGCAGATTGGTGACATAAATGCGGGTGCGGACCACGTCCGCGAGCGATGCGCCCATCCGTTCCAGCAGACTGCGGATATTGCCGATCGCGACGCGCCCCTGGGTGTACATCTGACCCAGACCGACCAACTGCCCGCTTTCGTCGGTGGCAGTGCAGCCGGAAACCAGAATCCAGTTGCCGGCGCGGACCGCGCGGGCATAGCCAAACGAACTTTCAGCCGCCTGGCCGGTGTTGAGGCGAGTCACTGAGTGGGTGGGGCTGCGAGTCTCGTCGGACATAAGATTTAATTAAAAGTAATCGTTGGAGCCTTCCGACAGCTCGCGATCGACCGAGCGCATCGGCGGTGCGGTGGTGCGTGTCGCTGGCATCAGCCAACGCATCAGGCTGCGGAAGCGATCGACGGCCGGGTTGCGCCCGCGATTCGTTCGCCGTTCCATGTCCAGTTCAGGTTCCACTACGCGATCCGGGCCGGGCGCACCAGAAAAACGAATAAAATTCGGCATTACGAACCGTTCCATCGCCACCACCACTCCTCCCAAATCCACGACGTGCCGCGATTGTAGCGATAATGGCGAAATTATCAATTCACGGGAGATTTTGTGGTACGAATCTGATGCTTGAAGATCGCGGTTGCGCTAGCGTAGCTTAAGTTGGCCTGAAAAATTTTGAACGCCACTTAACGAGCGCCAATCAAAAGCGGAGGTACTCCATGCGCAAATTCCTGATCCTTTGTCTCTTGTCGTTCGTCTTCGCGTTTGCGGCCTGCCAAGGCGGCAGTAGTGAAAACCCGGCTCCACCGGCGGCGGGAACCGAGGCAAGTCCCGCGGCTGGAGGCGGTGAAATGGCATCGCCGGCGGCCGAGGCCAGCCCGGCCGAGGCTCCACCTCCCGCTGGGGATGCGAGCCCGATGGCTAGCCCCGCCGCTCCTTAATCGAGCGGTGAAGCCGTTGAATTACGTTTTAAGCAATTGACGTAGGTGTAGAGATAGAAGGGGCCGCGGCCTGCGCTCGCGGCCCCTCTGCACTCACGGCGGCGCGATCGTGATCGCTGATACTTGCCGTTCTCGGTCTTCAACCTGCTTGTCGACCACGATCACTTCGCCGCGAACATTTCGCGATTCTTGGCACTAATTCCTGCCGTCAATCGAGGCCCGCGAGCGTCTAGTCTTCCTCCGGTATGCGCCGCTACCTGAAGGATAGGCTAGACTCCTGGGGCGTGAATAAATCAATTTCGGCTACGAGCCGTACGAAGCCTGCCGCAGGGCAGCAAGCTGGAGCAGACCGACCCGGATCGACCGAGTTCGGCGGCTTACGCGCGGCGCTTTCGTTACCGGACGCGACCGCGATCGTGGCTGGCGGCATGATCGGCTCGGGCATATTTATCGTTTCAGCCGATATTGTGCGCCACGTGGGATCGCCTGCGGCGCTGCTTGCGGTCTGGATCGTGAGCGGCCTGATGACTATCGCGGGTGCGCTCGCCTATGGAGAACTGGCGGCGATGATGCCGCAGGCCGGCGGGCAGTACATCTATTTACGCGAGGCGTATGGAGGTCTGTGGGCGTTCGTCTATGGATGGACGCTGCTGCTGGTAATCCAGACCGGAACGATTGCGGCGGTCGCGGTCGCCTTTGGGCGTTTCGGCGGCGTGCTGTGGCCGGCGCTAGGATCGCATCTGTGGTTTGGAATTGGTGGGATGGGGCTGTCCGGCGAGCGGCTGGCGGCGATTGCTGTTATCGCGCTCCTGACGCTGGCCAACCTGCGGGGATTGAATCTCGGCCGCCTGGTGCAGAATTCGTTTACGACAGCGAAACTACTTTCGTTGCTGCTGATCGTGGTGCTGGGATGTATCATCGCGCCCAACGCCGCCGCGCGGATCGCCAATTTCGGCTCCCACACCGCCTTTTTTGGATCTCAGCCGTGGTCGATTGCTTTCGCGGCTACGTTTGGCGCGGCGATGGTGGGCGGATTGTTCTCCGCCGATGCGTGGGCCACGGTCACCTTCACTGCCTCCGAAGTCCGCAATCCGCGCCGTGACGTGCCGCTCTCGCTCGCGATCGGAACCGGCATCGTAATCCTGCTGTACTGTCTGACCAACGTAGCCTATCTGTTCGAATTGCCCAGCCACGCTATCGCATCGGCCAGCGGCGATCGCGTGGCGGCGGCGGCGATGCGGATGATATGGGGCCATCCTGGCGCGGCGCTCACCGCCTTGCTGGTGATGGTCTCCACCTTCGGCTGTGCGAACGGTTTGATTCTGACCGGTGCGCGCGTGGTGTACGCGATGGCTCACGACGGGGTTTTCTTCCCCGGCGCGGGACGTCTTAACCGCGCCAAGGTGCCCGGTATCGCGCTGGTGATGCAGGGCGGATGGGCGGCGCTGCTGGCGCTGTCGGGCACCTATTCCGAACTGCTCGACTACGTGATTTTCGCGCAGTTGGGCTTCTATGTGCTGACGGTTAGCGCGGTATTCGTGATGCGACGGACGCATCCTGACACGCCCCGTCCATACCGCGCGTGGGGCTACCCGCTGCTGCCGGCCGCATATATCGCGGCCGCGCTGGCGCTGATGGCAGATCTCCTGATCGTCAAGCCGGGTTATACATGGCCTGGATTGTTGATCGCGCTATCAGGGGTGCCGATCTACGCCCTGACCAGCCGGCGACGCCCGCCGGCGATGCCATCCGCACCGTCGCAAGCCTGATCACGATCGGCCTTCGATTCTCTTCGAGAGGAGGTTGCTACGGCTTAATCACCACCAGTGTGCCGACCGGCAGTAGCGCCGCCAGTTCATCGATCGAGGCATTGTCGACCGAGATACAGCCGGTGGTCCAGTTGACATTACCAGCGTTCAGGATCGGAACGTCGCTGCCGTGGATTCCGATGGCGTTGCCGGTGCTCGCTTGACGGCCACCATAAATCGGGATTTCGCGAGCCGCGCGCAGTTCCGCGTAGTGCTCCATATCGATCGCGTTCGGATAATTCAGCTTTAGGAACCATCGCCAGCGCCGGTTGCGATATTTGCGGATGATCAGGTAATCGCCCTCGGGTGTGCGGCGATCGCCGGCGTACCGTTTGGCGCTGGTATCAAGATTTCGGCCGAAGACGGCAGGGTACGATCGATAAAACTGGCCCTTGTAGTGGACCTCCAGCCGGTGCGCCGACTTGGAGACTATCACTGACCAATTCAGCGGGTCGCGCTCGGAGCCATCCTTGGTGTTGAGCAGTGCAATTACGCCCGGCGTCCTGTTCGATGGAGACTGCAGCGTGACACTTGGCGTCGCGGTTGCGATAGCGGTTGGCTTGGCGTAAGTGGCCGTCGGCGTAGCCGCAGGTCTCGCGTAGGTGGCGGTGGGCGTCGCAGTTGCCGCGGTCGCGGTTGCCGTCGGGGGAACAGGGGTTGCGCTCGGACTTATGGCGGGGGTCGAGCTTGCTCCCGGTGTGGAAGCCGGCGATACAGCCGCCGTGGACTGTGCGAACGATGGGAGCTTGCCGCTCGCGATCAAGGCCAGCAGCAGAACCGGTAAAACTATCGCCGAACGCCGCCGCCTAGCCATTGAAACGTAAACTAACGTCCATGCCCCAATATGAAAGCAGGAACGGGCAACGTCAATGCACTTGAGCAAACTGGTGTTGGACCGGAGGCAAATTGACGCTGGATCGGAGCGCCTGATACTATCCGCCAGACACCGGCGGTTGCTGAGGATTTCAACCGGCTGGGAAATGAGCGCCGATGCCGATAGAAAAAAGTGAACTACGCCGCGTCATGGGACACTTCGCCACCGGAGTGTCGATTATCACCACCGTCGACAAAGACGGTAAACCGGCGGGCTTGACCGCCAACGCCTTGACCTCGGTCTCGCTGACACCGCCGTTATTATTAATCTGCGTCGATAAAAAAGCCGAAAGCTACCACTGTTTCGATGAAAGCAAGGTTTTCACGGTTAATCTTTTGACCGCCGATCAGGAAGGATTATCGCGCAAATTCGCGGTCAGCGGCGGCGAAAAGTTCGAGGGCGTAAGCTTCAGCCGGGGAGCCAACGGCGCTCCGATTCTGAACGGCGTGCTGACCTTCATGGAATGTAAGGTCGTGGGCGTTTACGACGGCGGCGACCATACGATTTATTTAGGCGAAATCGAGGAAGCGTCGACCTCGGAAGGTGAGCCGCTGCTGTTTTACCGTGGTGGCTATCGTTCATTCGCCCCTTGATCGAAGCCGGCGCTGCCCTCTGCGCCGTTTATTTCGATTCCTGAGGATTACTCAACGTGGCACATGATGCGGCGACCGCATCTCATTCGGATGCCGTGCAGTCATCTGCCGCCGGGTCGGCGCGGCTGGAGGGACTCAGTGTCTTTCTGCCATCCCACAATGAAGAAGGTAACCTGGAGCGGGTAGTTGCGGGCCTCGGCAGCATCCTGCCGAAGATCACGGATGATTACGAGATAATTATCGTCGACGATGGCAGTCGGGATCGGACCGGCGAAATTGCCGACCGGCTGGTCGCGGCGGATAGCCACCTTCGCGTAATCCATCATGAACACAATCGCGGCTACGGCGGAGCCGTAACTTCGGGAATCGCAGCGGCGACTAAACCGTGGGTGATGCTGTGCGACGGCGATGGCCAATTCAGTTCCGAGGATCTCGGCGCGATGGCGGCCAAGGCCGATCGCTATGATGTGATCGTCGGGCGGCGGGTGCATCGCGCGGACCCTCTGGGACGACGGCTCAATGGCCGGGCCTGGACAACCCTGATGCGATTGCTGTTCGGGATACGTATTCATGATCTCGACTGCGGTTTTAAGCTCTTTCGACGCCGACTGGTCGATCCGCAGGCATTGAAAGCCCGGGGTGCGATGATTTCCGCGGAGTTGATGGCGCGAATGGTGGGTAGCGGCGCGAGAATCGCGGAGGTCGAAGTGCGGCATCTGCCGCGCCAGGCCGGCGAGCAATCCGGGGCGGATCTGCGGGTGGTGATGCGGGCATTTCGCGAACTATTCCTGCTTTATGGCGACTTGCGGGCCGAGGCGCGCGGCAAAAAAGGCGCAGATCAGCGATGAAAGCCTTGGCGCTCGAGCTTGCCGACGAACCGGAAATCTACTCAAAGCGGGTAGATAGTCTACGTATTGCGTCAGTTTTAACCTTTCTATTAAGCCAAACGTCCTGCTAAATAGGTCTTTTTCATGGCACAATGTTGGCTTTGTGTGGTTGCGAACAAATGCGCGGAGTTACGAGCCGCCCTATAGACAAGGAGACTTTGAAATGAAACGGGTTCTTTCTGTGATCACCGCCGCGGTGTTTGCCGGCGCTTTGGCAGTGCCGGTGTTCGCCCAGGATGCCGGTGGCGCCGGCGCCGCTGCTCCAGCGCCCGAGACTGCTCCGGCCCCGAGTTCGAGCACGTCCGGTTCCAAAGGCACCACGCGGCACCATCATGTGCGGCGGCATCATCATGTGCGTCGGCATCATCATCACAAAATGAGCGGCAGCAAGGGTACCAGCGGCGCAACCGGCGAGGGTACGACTGGCGCCGCGGGCAGCGAGAGCGGCGCGGGGAGCACCAGCCCTAATCCGTAACGCAGATTAAGCTTGAGGGAGGGTAGGCTTCGGAGCCGTTTTAAGTTTCGAAGTCAGGAATCCTAATCGGCAAAAGCGAGGTCGGCTGGAATTTCCAGGCCGGCCTCGCTTTATATTTTCCCAAAAGTTACAGCGTGAGCGTGGCCTTCGAAGCGCGTCTGCTTTCGCTTTGATCGTACTTCCTGATAGATTTCTCGCGAGCGCAAATCGGCGCCCGATGCGCTGCGCGTTTAGTACTTTGGCGAAACGCCACCGGACCGTTTTATTGGTCGCGCTGTTTTCGTTGCTAATCCAACGACCGCTCGAAGCTCGCGCGGCAGCCGCCGCCGACACCGTATCCGAAACCCAAGTCTGCGATTCCCTGGCCGATTATTTTCTCGGGATGGAGGACTATCCGGAAGCAATCCGCCGCCATCGGGCGGTAATCAGAGACCATCCCGAGAACGCCCTGGCCCATTATCATCTCGGGTTCGCTTACGGCCTGATGGGGCATCATCGACAGGAACTTGCCGAATATGAAAAAGCGGTCGATCTGGGTCTGAGCGACTGGGACCTCTTCCTTAACCTCGGCCTTTTGTACGTGGAAACCGATCAGCTCGATACCGCCAGCAAAGTTCTGGAACTGGCGGCGGTGATGGCGCCCGAGCGTCCTGAAACTCACTACAATTTGGGGCTGGCCTACGAAAAGCGCGGCAAGCTGCAGCAGGCTGAGCAGGAGATGCTGCTGTCCTTGCAGCTCGATCCATCGCAGGTCGATGCGCGCAATCAGCTCGGCGTTATCTACGCGGAAGAGGGTAACTACATGCGGGCGCGGGATGAATGGCGGGATTTGGCCAATTCAGCGCCGGGCTATTCCCCGGCGCGTGCAAATCTGGCACTTTTGCGCCAGGCCGAAAGGGGTGGAACATTCGGTATCGGAGCGCGCTCCGGTGCATTCGCTCATTAGCGGTGATGGGCGAATAGAAAAAGGGCAGGTGGTGGCTTTGGTTGGGTGGCGGAATTTTCGTCGATCGCTGGTGGCGGCTTTGGTCCTGGTTGCGCTTAGTCAGATGGCGGCCGGGCCCGTCTTCGCGGCGCGTACACATCATTTTCATCATCGGATCAGGCATCATTTTGTGGTGCATCACACCGGTCCGCTCTATCACGCGGTGCTGCTCGAAGATGCGGATTCCGGGCGCATCCTTTACCAGGAAAATGCCGACCTGCAGTGGCCGCCGGCCTCGATGGCCAAGATGATGCTGCTGCTGGTCGCTACTGACCAGATCAAGGCGGGACGATTTCGTTATAGTGATCCGGTGGTTATCTCCGCCCGCTCAGCCCACACCGGCGGCTCGCGGCTGGGATTGCGTCAGGGGCAGGTTTATCCGCTCGGCGAACTGATGAAAGCGGCTTTGATCCGCTCCGCTAACGATGCGGCGGTGGCGGTGGCCGAAAAAATCGGCGGTTCGGTTCCGGGTGCGGTCGAACTGATGAATGCGCGGGCGCGCAGTCTCGGCATGACGGGGACTCATTATCAGACCGTTGAAGGGCTGCCGCCGACGCCTGGGCATGACGTGGATTTCACCACTGCGCGCGATCTGGCGACGTTGGGGCGGGTGCTGATCTATCGAACCGATCTGTTGTCGTGGTCGCGTCTGCAGATGGCCTCCTTTGATTACGGCGCCGCCATGCTACATAATACCAATCATCTGATTGGCCATTTCGACGGCTGCGACGGTCTCAAGACCGGATTCACTTTCAAGGCTGGATTCAATCTGACGGCCACCGCCCGCCGCGGCGACATGCGGCTGATCGCAGTGGTGCTCGGTGCTCCTTCCAACGCGCAGCGGTTCGCCCAGGCCGCGCGCTTTTTACAATGGGGATTCGATAATTTTGTGCGGATCGCGATCCTAAAGGGTGGTCAGCCGCTACCGCTTCAGGTGCGCACCGCGTCAGGAGCGACCGTTCAGCCGGTTACCGCCCGGCCGGTGAGCGTGGTGGTGCGCAAGGACAGCATCCGCGATATACACCTGCACTACGATGTACCGCAGGTGCTCGCGACACAGATCGAGGCCGGCATGCCGATCGGCCAGGTCGAGATCATGGACGGCGCGGACGTGCTCGACGACGTCTCGGCGATTTATCCGCTGAGCAACATCGGCAAGCCGGGAATCTCGACTGGGGTAGCTATCAGCGAAAGCGACAGGAATAATCCTCAGGCCATCCCCCGGCAATAAGTCACGCATACTAAACAGGTTCATATATGAAGCCAGCCTCAGTTCAACGTAATCGGCAAAACCGCAAGCTCGCTAAAAAACGCCGCACCAGCCCGACGCAGGCGCGCGCCCGCAAGCGCCGGATGCGTAGAGTTCGCCAGCGCGGATAGCCGCGGAACATCGGCCCGGCAGGGAGTCAGCAGCCCACTCCGATCCATGCGCCACGGCTGTTGCTGCTGATATTTCGGCTGCCGGATATGCTATCGTGCCGTTGATCCCGATGGTTCATTGTCGTTGTGGATCGTGGCGATCAATTGCCATTCGGTTATTTCGTCGCGGAGTGACGCTATCGCTGCTACCTCGGTAATCGCGGTTATTCCCGCGCGGCTCGCCTCGACGCGGCTTGCGGAAAAGGCGATTGCTGACATCGGTGGCCTGCCGATGGTGGTGCGGGTGGCGCGCCAGGCCTCGCACGCCCGCATACCCGAGCGGGTAATAGTGGCTACCGACCACGATCGCATTGCGCGTATCGTGAAGGATCACGGCGGCGAAGCGCTCATGACCTCAGCCGATCATCAGAGCGGCACCGATCGGATCGCGGAAGTGGCCCGCGCGATCGAGGCGGGCATCTACCTGAACGTGCAGGGCGACCTGCCGTTTATTGCGCCGGCTGACCTCGATGCGCTATCGCGTCCGATGCTCGAGGATTCGTCAATCGCGATGGCCACGCTGGCGACGCCGATTATCAGCGCGGACGAATTTCGCAATCCCAATGTGGTCAAAGTGGTGCTTGCCGGTTCCAATAACGCGCTCTATTTCTCTCGCGCGCCGATACCGCATCCGCGCGACACTAGCGGCGTGCCGTCCAATGCATGGCGGCATATCGGTGTGTACGCCTACCGGCGTGACTTCCTGTTGAAGTTCGCCAGTCTGCCGCTGGGGCGGTTGGAGCAAATTGAACGGCTCGAACAGTTACGGGCGCTCGAAAATGGCTGTACTATAAGAGTCGTAGCTTCCGTAGCGCCCTCGCTTGAGATAGATACGGCCGCAGATCTGGCCGAGGCTCGCGAGCTGGTGGATCGAGGAGCGGCTTAGACGGGGGAGGCCCATCGGTGGAGCGCAAAACCAAATTCATATTCGTGACCGGCGGCGTGGTCTCTTCGTTGGGCAAGGGCCTGGCGGCGGCTTCGCTCGGCGCATTGCTGCAGGCGCGCGGCTTGAACGTGACGCTGCTCAAGATGGATCCGTATATCAACGTCGATCCCGGCACGATGAGCCCGCTACAGCATGGCGAGGTGTTCGTCACCGACGATGGCGCCGAAACCGATCTCGATCTTGGCCATTACGAGCGTTTCGTGCAGACCACGATGAGCCGGCGTAACAACTGCACTACGGGTCAGATCTACGATGCCGTGATCCAGAAGGAACGCCGCGGCGATTATCTGGGCGGTACGGTGCAGGTGATCCCGCACATCACCGATGAGATCAAGCGCCGCATCCTGGAGGCGGCCGACGGCGCCGACGTGATTATCATCGAAGTTGGAGGCACCGTTGGCGATATCGAGAGCTTGCCGTTTCTCGAAGCCATTCGCGAGTTTCGATGGGATCGCGGGCGCGAGAACGTGCTGTATGTCCACCTTACCCTGGTGCCGTTTATTCCTACCGCGGGCGAGCTCAAAACCAAGCCTACGCAGCATAGCGTCAAGGAACTGACCGGACTGGGTATCCAGCCGGACATTCTGCTGTGCCGATGCGATCATCCGCTGGAGAAGAAAGCGCGGGCGAAAATCGCGCATTTCTGCAACGTGGAAGAGAACTGCGTAATCGCCGCGCCGGATGTTGAAACCATCTACGAAGTGCCGCTGCGCTTTTTCGATGAGGGATTCGATCAACGCGTGGTCGAAAAGCTTAACATCTGGACCGGCGCGCCGAATCTCTCAAAATGGCGTCGTATCGCGCGCATCGCGCAAAACCCCAAGCTCACAATCAATATCGCGGTGGTCGGAAAATATGTGAACGTGGTCGATTCTTACAAGAGCCTGCACGAGGCGATCGCGCACGGGGCGATCGCTAATGAGGCCAAAGCCATTATTGAGTATGTCGATTCCGAGGCGCTCGAAAAGGGCGGCGCTGACGAGAAGCTGGCGCACGCCCACGCGATCATCATTCCGGGGGGATTTGGCGACCGCGGAATCGAAGGCAAGATCCGCGCGATTCGCTATGCGCGCGAAAATCGGATTCCGATCCTCGGCATCTGTCTCGGACTACAATTGATGGTGGTTGAGTGCGCCCGCGATCTGCTTGGACTGAAAGGTGCGAACTCGCGCGAGTTCTCCAACGACACGCCCGATCCGGTTATCGATATTATGGAGAATCAAAAGGGCGTGGAGCGCAAAGGCGGCACCATGCGTCTGGGCACTTATCCTTGTGCGGTGAAGGCGGGATCCGCGGCGGCGCAGCTTTACCGGCGCAGCCGCATCAATGAGCGCCATCGGCATCGCTATGAAGTGAATAATCATTACCGCCCGGCGCTCGAAAAGGCCGGTCTGTTTGCGACCGGAACCTCGCCCGATAATTGCCTGGTCGAGATGATGGAGCTTAAAGGCCATCCGTGGTTCGTCGGCTGTCAGTTCCATCCGGAGCTTAAGTCGCGTCCGCTCGATCCCCATCCGTTGTTTCGCGGACTGGTGCGCGCGGCGGTGGAGCGGCGAGCCGAGCAGCAGAAGTCCGGACGTTCGAAAGTTCGCGAATTGAGGTCGGTCTTGTGAAAGTTGCCGAGGTGCAGGCCGGCGACGCGGTGTTCGGCGGACCTCGCCTGGTGCTGATCGCCGGGCCATGCGTGATCGAAAGCGAGGATTCATGCCTGCGTCACGCGGAGCGCCTGGCGGTGATCGCGCGCGCGGCGGATTTGCCGTTGGTCTTTAAGTGTTCATTCGACAAGGCCAATCGCACCAGCCATCGTTCATTCCGCGGCCCTGGCCTCGAGGACGGCTTGAGAATCCTTGAGCGGGTCAAGCGGGATGCCGGCCTGCCGATTTTGACTGACATTCACGAAGCGGTGCAGGCAAGGCCGGCCGCCGAGGTGGTGGATATTTTGCAAATTCCCGCCTTGCTGTCACGCCAGACCGACCTTATCGTCGCCGCGGCGAACACCGGATGCGTGGTCAATCTCAAGAAAGGCCAATTCCTCGCGCCGTGGGATATGCGCGCGGTGGTGGCGAAAGCCGAAAGCTGTGGAAATCGCCGCATCCTCCTGACCGAACGCGGATTTTCGTTCGGTTATAACAATCTCGTTAGTGACCTGCGCTCGCCGATTATCATGCGCGGACTGGGTTATCCGGTGGTGTTCGATGCCACCCACTCGGTGCAATTGCCGGGCGGTGGTGGCGATCATTCGGAAGGACAACGCGAGTTCATCGCGCCGCTGGCGCGTGCGGCGGTGGCGGCTGGAGTGGATGCGGTGTTCATGGAGGTGCACGAAAATCCGAAGCGGGCGCTCAGCGACGGTCCCAATTCGTTCGCGCTTGATGATCTGCCGGTTATGCTCAGCGAACTTTTACGCATCGATATGATCGCGCGCGAAAGCCGCGTGGATCGATAACGCCCGTGGATGCTGCAAGCGGGGCGGTCCAATCTCCGGTTTACATCAAAAATGACGACTGATACGGTCTATTGTTAGTTCGAGAACGCGGGCGATGAGTCCCAAGCGAATAGCCAGGATTTTGGCCGGGTTTGGGATACTGGCGCTCGGTGCGATCCTGATCATCACCATCGGCGTGGTTCGCAGGCGTTCACCCGAGCATCGGCCGACTACTACCCAGATTCTTGGATTAGTTCCGGGAACGTTGCTGCACGCCCGTAATTTTCATTGGACCCAGATGAAAGGTGGCCAGAAGGAGTGGATCCTGACCGCTCGCGATGCCAGGTATTCCGACGACAGAACCTCCGTCCTTCTGAAGGATGCCAAGGTCACTATGATCGCGGAAGATGGCAAAGAAGTGATGCTCGACGCTCCTGCGGTTCGGCTCGAAGTGAAGGGTAATCACGTGCAACAGGCGCATATGAGCGGTGGGGTAACAGTTCACTATGGCGAGTTTACGACCACCACCGATCAGGCGACCTTCGTGCCCGACCAGGATCAGTTGACCGCTCCCGGCGCAGTGGTAGTCACCGGCCAGGGCCTTAAGGTGACCGGCACCGGATTGATCGGTCACCCGAAATTGCAACAGTTCAGTCTTAACGCGCAGGTAAACACGCAGATTACCCAGGATTCCAAACGTGCCAAATCGCGGCAAAAGTCCTGATCGTCAACCTCAATGGCGGAACACGACCGGCTGGCCTCGCAATGCGATCGTCGCGCTGGTGGCCGCGCTTGGCGCGATGATGCTTACGTCAGCCGCGATCTCATGGGCGGCGCAGGAATCCAAAACCAGCGCGGCGCAGGTGCATCATCGTGCGGCGAAGAAGAGCGGCAAATCGGGTAGTTCGGCCACTAAATCGAAGGCCGGCGCCGCGGGCGAGACCAGCGATTCTTCCGATATGGGACCGGGACTGGCCGGTCTGACGGGCGGCAAGGGACCGATCAATATTCAATCCGATACGCTGTCGCTCGATTACAAGAAAAAGGTCGTACTGTTCGCGGGCCATGTCCATGGGGTGCAGTCCGGAACCCAGCTCAACAGCGATGCTCTGCATATTAATTACGAGCAGAACTTCAAGGACGTTAAGGATATGACGGCCGATGGTAATGTGAAGATTACCCAGGGCGGCCGTTGGGCCACCAGCGATCACGCGGTGATGAACCAGGCTCTCCATACAGTGGTGATGACCGGCAACCCGGTCGTACATGACGGAGACGATCAGATCACCGGCGACGAGATCACGGTGTATCTGAATACCGGCAGGAGTTTGGTCAAAAATGCGCATGCGATGATCTTCCCTCGGCAGTCGCAAACCCCTGATAATGGAACAGTCGGCGCCGCCTCCACCGACAGTTCGAAGGAGGCGGCCGCAAGTACCGGTAAACCACCGGGCGTGAGTTCGCCCGGCGTTGGAACACCGGCGGAAGCTTCCGACGGACACTGAGTTTCAAAATGGCGTTCGAAGTAAAACTTGGACAGGACCTGAGACTGCGGCAGCAACTCGTGATGACGCCGCAACTGCAGCAGGCGATCAAGATACTGCAGTTGTCGCTGCCCGAGTTGGAAACCGTGATTCAGAGCGAGCTCGAACGAAATCCGATGCTCGAGCCGCTGGATTCCAGCCCGAGCGAAATCACCAATACGGCGCTGAATGATGAAGAGTTGCACCCCAACGGCGAAGCGACGGCGTCCAACGATGGCGAATTGACCGCGTCGGAGTCTCCCGCCGAGGCGGAGGCGAACGGATCCGATCCGTGGGAACCCACGCCGATGGAGACCGCCACGACCGCGGTTGCCAGTGAGCCGCACGACGCGGCAGTCGAGATCAAAGAAAACAATCAGCTCGATAAGATCGACTGGCGTGAGTACGTCGAGAACTATTCGAATAACTGGCAGGAGGGTGCGTTCAGCGAGCCGGCGGATGAGGATCGGCCGACGCTCGAAAATACGCTCACGCGCAAGAACTCGCTCGAAGACCACGTGATGTGGCAATTGCGGATGTCCAGCCTTCCGGCGTCCGACCAGAAGATCGGCGCGGCGCTGATCTACAATTTAAATGGCGCCGGCTATCTGGAAGTTTCCGTTGAAGAGCTTGCCGCACAGATCGAAACACCAGGCGCCGAGGTGGAGCGGGTGCTGGCCTGCATCCAACGCTTCGACCCGCCCGGCGTCGGCGCGCGTAACTTGCGCGAATGCCTCAGTATCCAGCTTAAAACTCTGGGTATGGAGGAGTCGCTGGCGGCACGAATCGTAGCTAACCATCTCGAAATGCTCGAGAAGCATCGCTATGCGGAAATCGCGAAGGCGTTGGACGTTTCGCTGGAGATGGTGGGCCAGGCGCTCAAGGTGATTGCCCTGCTCGAACCCAAGCCGGGCCGTGACTATGGAGGCCAGGAGCCGGTCTATGTAGTACCCGATGTGTTTATCCAGAAGGTCGGCACCGAATTTCTGGTTCACCTGAACGAAGACGCGGTGCCGCGCCTGCGCCTGGCGAGTTATTATCAACGCGTGCTCAACGATGGTGCGGTTACCACTGAAACCCGCGACTATCTGCAGGAGCGGCTGCGGTCGGCGCGATGGCTGGTGAAGTCAATCTATCAGCGTCAGCAGACCATCTTCAAAGTCGCGCGATCGATCATCAAGTTCCAGCACGAATTTTTTGAGCATGGCGTTAGCCGGCTCAAGCCGCTGGTGCTCAAGGACGTGGCCGACGATATCGGGATGCACGAGTCGACCATCAGCCGCGCGACCGCGAATAAATACGCACACACTCCGCAGGGAATTTTTGAACTGAAGTTTTTTTTCACCTCAGGTGTAAAGGCCTCTGATGGCGAGGACGTCAGCGCTGAGACGGTGAAGGAAAAAATCCGCGCAATGGTTATCGATGAGCAACACGATGCGCCGCTATCCGATCAGGCGATTGCTGAAGTTCTGCGCTCGCAGAATATCAATATCGCTCGGCGCACGGTTGCGAAATATCGTGAAGCCCTCGGCATCCTGCCCTCGGCGCGCCGTAAACAACTCGGTGCTTACGGCGCCAGGATCAAGCAAAATGGCTCCAAGTGATACGAAACGTGGCAGAAAGAAGCAGGAAAGCGATGCGGTCATAACCATCACCTTCCGCCATGTCGATCCGACCGAAGCGATACGACAGCACGCCGAGCGCAAGCTCAGGCATCTGGTCAAATTTCTCAAGCGGCCCTGCGAGATACATCTGATTCTCACGGTGGATAAATACCGGCACAGCGGCGAGGTTACCTTCAAATCCGGCGGTCATACTGTGACGGCGCAGGAAGAGACCAAGGACCTGTACTCGGCAATCGACCTGCTGGCCGACAAGGCTGAACGTCAGCTCAAGAAATTGCAGGAGAAAACCGTGAGTAAACGCGTTCGCGCCCATTCGACCGGCGAGATTTTAAGCGCCGAGGAGACGGAGCCAAAACCGTGATCGAGACCACCTGGCGCGCGAAACGGCATCGCATCCGCCGTCGTCTGCTGCTAGCTTGGATGGCGTAATTGGAAGATGAAGATCACTGATATTCTCAACCCGGAAAGCGTCGTCCCCGATCTTCACGGCTCCAGCAAACCTGCGGTGTTGCGCGAATTGGCGGATTGCCTGGTGACGCAGCATGGCGAACTGCGCGCCGATAATTTAACCGCCGTATTGATGGAACGCGAACGCCTGGGATCAACCGCGATTGGCGATGGAATCGCAATTCCGCACGGCAAGAGCCGCGGCGTCACTAAAATTCTTGGCGTGTTTGGACGTCATTGCGCCGGGGTCGATTTCGAGTCGCTCGACGGCGGTCCCACGCATCTGTTCTTCACGCTGATCGCGCCCGAGGAATCGACCAGTCTTCATTTGAAAGCTCTGGCTCGCGTATCGCGGCTGCTAAAGGACGGAGCTTTTCGTGATCGCCTGCTCAAAGCGCCGGATGCCGCCGAGATTTTCCGGCTGATAAAGGAAGAAGACGCCCGCTATTGAGAGCGTTGCCCCGCTGGGCTCCCTGATGCCTTCACGCCAGCATTCCGCAGGATCGTCAGACACCGCTCGCTTAATTATCGTAACCGGGGTCTCAGGCTCCGGCCGCGCGTCGGCATTGCGTGTTCTCGAAGATCTCGGTCTTTATTGCGTCGATAATTTGCCGGTCGCGCTGGCGCTTGAGGTGGTTCGGCTCGCGGCCCGGAACGATCCGAATTTAAAGGGTGTCGCACTCGGTATCGATGCGCGCGAGCGGATGTTTTTTCCGCAATGGCCGCGCTTCCTGGCGGAACTGGAGCACGAAGGGATTCGTCCTGAGATTGTCTTCATGGACGCTTCGGACGAGGTCCTGGCTCGGCGTTATTCAGAGAGCCGCCGGCCGCATCCGATGGCCGAAAGCGGCCTAAGCGTCGCGGATAGTATTCGGCGTGAACGGTTGGCGTTGGCCGAGATGCGTGAGCGGGCCAGCCGCGTCATCGATACCACCACGCTTACGGTCCATGAGTTGCGCGAACTGATCACGGCGCATGTTGTGGGCGGCGAGGGGCGCGGCCCGATGTCGGTTATGCTGGTATCGTTCGGCTACAAATATGGCGTCCCGGTCGGGCTCGATCTGATGCTCGATGCGCGATTCATCCCCAACCCGTTTTTCATTCCCGAGTTGCGCGAGCTGGACGGCCTGGAACCTGAAGTACGCGATTACGTGCTCGGTCAGCCCGAAGCCCGGCAATTTCTCGACGAGATAGTGCGCTTGCTCGATTTCCTGCTCCCGCTTTATCAACGCGAAGGTAAGAGCTATTTGACGATCGGCATCGGATGCACCGGTGGCCGTCATCGATCGCCCGCGCTGGTAACTGAAATGCGCGATCGTCTCAAGCGTTCCGGAATTCGTGTGCTGGCGAGCCATCACGACGTCAGCCGCTGATCCACCCGTCAGTGCATCGCGATACCCGCATCAACACTGATCGTCTGCCCCGTAACCGCTGCTGAATCGAGACTGACCAGGAACAGCGCCACCCGCGCACACTCCTGCTCGGTGACCATGCGGGCCATCGCACTGCGCCCGACTATCGATCGCCTGACCTGTTCCTCCGGCAGCCCGAGCGAAGCGGCACGCGACTTTATTACCTGCTCGATCCGGTCGCCGGCCACCGGGCCAGGGGCGATACCATTGACGCGCACGCCATCTTTGCCCCATTCCGCCGCGAGCGTTTGCGTCAGGCCGATCATTGCCCATTTCGAGGCGGCATATGGCGATCGCAGCGGATACGCTTCCAGTCCCGCCAACGAAGCAATGTTCACGATATGACCGCTGTGCTGTTGCGCCATCGCCGGCAGCACGGCGCGCGACGCCAGCCAGCATCCGGTCAGATTGATGTCGATCACTTCCTGCCATTGCTTGAGCGAGATCTCGGTGAGGCGGCCGGTCGGACCGGCTACTCCGGCGTTGTTAACTAGAATATCGATTCGTCCAAAAGCCGAAATTGCCCGTTCAACCATTCGCGCGCACTCAGCTTCCTCGATGATGTTGGTGGTCAAGTAGATGGCGCGGGCGCCGGTGCGCTCAAGTTCCGCGACGGCTTCCTCCATCGGGCCGAGGGATCGCGCAGCGATAACGATCGCCGCACCCGCCGCCGCATAGGCCAAGGCAATCGCTTTGCCGATTCCATGCCCTCCGCCTGTAATAATCGCGACCTTTCCCGCCAATTCGTTCATTGCTCAGATACCTCCGATTCAACCTGAACGCGTGGTGAGTCGGCCACTGTAATTCACAATCAGGCCGCATCACAACGTCGGCAACCCGGCTGAACTTGTACGCGCGTAAAATGCTCATTAAAATTTAATTTAATGGCTGTGGCCGCGCCGGTTGGTTCTTCCCCTCGCAAGCCCGAGGACAGATTTTTCTCCGCCGCAAATCTTTTGCGAATCGGGATGCTGTTTGTGCTTGTTGGCGCCACGGTGTATCTACTGCTCGCGCATTCCGAATGGTTCGATAACCCGAAGCAGGTTAAGGTCGAGATTTTGGCCTGTGGCATCTGGGGCCCGATCGTATTCATCCTGCTGTACGCGGTGGGGCCATCTCTCCTGGTGCCGGGCGCAGTCATGACCGTGACCGGCGGACTTGCCTTCGGCGCCTTATGGGGGGCGGTCTATTCGTTGGTCGGCGCAAATCTGGGCGCCTTGATCGCATTCGGAGCGGGGCGATTTCTCGGCGGCGGATTCGTCAGGCGTACGGTCAGCCGGCGGTTCCATCATCTGATGGACAGCATCGCCCGTCGCGGCTTCCAGATTATTTTCTATCTCCGCATGGTACCGGTTATTCCCTACAATGCGCTCAATCTGCTCGCGGGAGCATCGCCAATTCGCTTCGAGGATTATTTCTGGGCGACTATTTTTGGGATGATTCCAGGAACGATCGTGTTCGCGTTTCTGGGTAATGCCCTATGGCATCCCGGCTCGCGGCAGTTCTTTCTCGCCCTCGGTTTCATGGTGCTATGCCTTGCTGCGGGTGAGGGCTACCGCCGCTGGTCCGAGCTCAAAATGGACTAGACGGGCTCGGGCACCGGCCTGGCCACCATATTCCGGGTCGAAACGTATCGCCGCGTTTGTTCAGCCGATCCAGCGCAGCGCGAGATAACAGAGCATCATCAAAGGCAAACCCGTTATCAAGCCCACGCGCGCCCATTCGCGGCTCCCGATTCCTAAGCGTCCGGCGGCCACGATATTGGGAATGTTGCCTGGTATTAGCATGCCCCCGCTGATCAGCAGACCCATCAGAATGGCTCGCTGTTGGGCGTGCGCGAGCGAGGGGCCAATCTCGGCCGCAGTGAGAGTTGCGTTGTCGACTATCGCCGAGATGCCGTTGAGCCAAAAGAGCATCCCTTCGGGAATTCTGGTGATGTATTGATCGACCAGCGGCCTGAACCCCCATGAAAGCCCGACCAGGCCGGCGACAAAAAGATATACCTTCGCCGAACGCATCCAGATTTCGCCCCAGGTCTGCTCGTCACGCTCCGCCTTTAAGGACGGACCACGACCGATTGGCAGCATGAGGGCGATCAGTGCAATCAGAAAGATGCCCACGAACACGAATGGTCCGATCAGCCGAACCAGGTACCAGAAGTCCTGATTCAAGGCGGAAATCGCAATCGTGCCCAATGGTTCTCCGACCGGCGTAAGCGCCGCGCCAAGGCCGATTGCGAAGCAGGCGAGCACCACGGCTATGATCTCGCTTTCGCGATCGAGCTTCATCAGCGAGATCGCCTCGACCAGAAAAAGCGCGGCAATGACCGCCGTGATGATACTCGAGAGCAAGCCGAGGACGACGATCAGAGAGAAATAAACCAGCCGCGTCGAGACCTTTGCCAGCAACGCCTCAAACCATCGGTCGAGCGTCGAGCGAGTCAGCCGGGCAACTACGCCGAAAGCCAGCACGGTTATCGTCAATGCGATCGGCTCCCGTAGCGCCGCGTGCAACAAAGGCCACCCGAACTGCCCGCTCAACAGTGCCGCAAGTACGCCCGCCGCGAGAAAAAAGACCTCCAGATTACGTTCGACTACCTTACTGCTTACCGGACCGAGGAGAACGGCGGTGAAGGTAAGACCCAGCGCTAATGCCATCGTTCTAGATGGCCAGGTCGCCGTGTTCCTTGGTCCGGATTCGGATTACGTCCTGCAGATCGGTGATAAAGATTTTACCGTCTCCAATCTTGCCGGTATGTGCAGTTCGGACGATGGCCTCGACAACCTCGGTGAGATGATCGTCGGCCACCATCACTTCGATTTTGAGCTTAGGCAGAAAATCCACTACATACTCGGAACCGCGATACATTTCAGTATGGCCTTTCTGACGTCCGAAGCCCTTCACCTCATAGATTGTGAGTCCGGTGACCCCAGCGCCCTGAAGCGCCGCTTTCACCTCATCGAGTTTGAAGGGCTTAATGATTGCCTCTATCTTTTTCATCTTCCTAGTTCTCCGCACCCGTTGATGCGATCGGGTTTCGTATCAGTAGCAACGCAACTGAGCCCACCACGCCAAGAACAGCCGGCACCACCGGGGCGTGAAAGAACCAGAGCATTACGGTTCCGACCACTGCCCCGGCGCCTGCGGTCAAGGCGGCATAACGTCCGCGCGTCATCTCAGCTCCTCCACTTGCGAAGACGGGAGAAGTCAGGCCGCCACGCCCGCTTCGCCTCTCGCTGCAAATCGGCAGCCAACATTTTCCGCACCATCCTGCGCTGTCCCTCGTCAACGCTGAGGTCCAGCGCACGTTGCAGTTCTTCGCGAGCCTGCGTGGGAACTCCAACTCGCAGGTATAGTTCGCCGAGGCGGTAACGCGGATAAAAACCCCGCGGGTCGAGTTCAACTGCGCGCTCAAGAGCAAACATCGCTTCCGGGATGCGCAACAGTCGACCCTGCGCGATGCCGAGCGCCAGGAACGCCGTCGCGGAATCCGGCGTCAACTCGGCCGCCTGACCGAGCAGTTCAGCCGCCTCTTCGAATCGATTGCGCTCGAGCAGATCGATTCCTCTTTGGAGCAGGGTCTCCGAACCTCCGATTATCGGAGTGAAGCGCCGTTTCGCCACGTCCGCGTCTGCCCGTAACAGTTCCATGACTGGGTTTTCTCCTCGGCCTATTTATCGAAGATGCTTTTGCCGGGTTTGATAAATTGCCAGCCGACAAACACCACGAACATCACGACCATAAAAATTATCTGATCAGTCACCATCCACCTCCATTTATTGCGCCGCGATTTCGACCGAACGGCCAGTGCCCAGGGTTACCAATTGGAACTCGGGATATCCCAAGGCCCCCATCTCGGGCAGATCGAGACCTTCCAGTTCGCTGGCCGCACCCACACGCTGGCCTACGATCACATCGACCACCCAGTTGAGTACGTAGGCGAGCGTGAAGATAACGCCCACCAGTGTCGCACACCCGATGAGTTGCGCGACGAACTGGTGTGGATCGCCATAAAAGAGGCCCGTTACCGATCCGTTCACACCGTTCCAGGAGCCGCCATAGTTGCTGGTGCCGTCGGCGAATAATCCCACGCACATCACGCCCCAAAGTCCGCAGGCGCCGTGCACCGAAATTGCGCCGACCGGATCGTCCACCTTCAACACCCGCTCCACGAATTCAACGCTCAGGCAGACCAGCATTCCGGCTGCAAAGCCGATGATTGCCGCACCCGGGGTATTCACGAAACCGCTGGGCGCCGTGATTGCGACCAGCCCCGCGAGCAGCCCATTGCCGGCCATTGAGGCATCGGGTTTACCAAAGCGGATCCACATATAGAGCAGTGAGCCAAAAGAGCCCGTGCAGCCCGCCAGCATCGTGTTCACCGCGATCGACCCGATGCGCAGATTGCCTGCACCGGATGCGCCGAGGGTACTGCCAGGATTAAACCCGAACCATCCGAAAGCCAGGATGAAGCAGCCCAGCAGCACCATGGTTATGTCGTGTCCGGGCATCGGGTTGGGTTTACCGGAACGAGTGTACTTGCCGATTCGTGGACCGATGATCATCGACACTGCAAGCGCAGTCAGCCCGCCCACGGCGTGCACTACGCCCGAGCCTGCGAAGTCACAATAACCGTGTCCCAACCCATAGTTGGCGCCGAGCTGAGACAACCATCCACCACCCCACGCCCAGTTGCCGAAAAGCGGGTAGATGATCGCACCGAGGCAGAAGGTCGAGATTGCGAAGGCGGCAAACTTCCATCGCTCGGCGGCGGCGCCGGTTACGATCGTGGTGGCAGTGTCCATGAAGACCATCTGAAACAGGAACATCACCATCACGCCAACGTCATAGCTGCTCCCGCTCAGAAAAAATCCCTTCTGCCCGAACAGACCCCAGGGTTTTCCGCCAAGAAAGTTGACGGTGAATTCGCTATTCAGTGGACTAAGGCCGCCCAGATTGGTGTTTGGTGCGCATCCGCCCTGCTGGATCGCGAATCCCATGACCCAAAAAGCGAACAAGCCGAAGCCGTACACCATGAAGTTCATCATCATGGTGTGATTGGCGTTCTTCGCGCGGCACAGACCCGTCTCGACCGCCGCGAATCCCGCTTGCATGAACATCACCAGAAATCCGGCAATCAGCGTCCATACAAAATTGATCGCGATCCGGTTCTGACCCACCATGTTGACGAGGTCAGGTAAAGTGAGGCCCTGTTTAGAGTCACTCACGACGATATCGTTGACCGTGCCGGTCAGCGCGCCGCCCGGATCGCCTTTGGCGAGATCGTCCGGCTTGGGTCCGGCGACATTCTTCAAGTCAGCATCGGTGATCGGTTTGGCTTGAGCAGCCTTCACTACGGGCGCAGCTTGCGCGAAAACGGTCGCTGGGGCGAACCAACCGGTGAAGTACACCGCCAGGATCAAAACCCTGACTGATGTGCGAATTAGATTTTTCCGTACAAGCATCCAACGTCTCCAGTGGTTGATCGCTGCGAATCTTCTCAGCTCTTCCAGATCGCATCTTTGAGATGCGCGGCGTTGAGCACACCCAGCACACCTATGAGCGCAACGGTAAATCCGGCCAGCGCGCATATGATTTGAGCGGGCGGGCTGGCAAGCTTCACGCTCATGATGGCCAGCAGCCATCCCAGAACTGCGATGACGAGTCCCAACAGCTTCATCTGTCTTTCCTCCTTTCCGATTCAGGAACGGTTGGCGCGAGACACTTTCGTCCCGGCGATGGTCAAGGAGCAGGAATCGAGGACCGTTCACCGGCCCCGTGCTCAAGCGGCTTGATTTGATAAAAGCCCACGGCAGAAGCGATCAGGCAAACTAGTCCGCCCAGACTGAAGATCGGCCCCAAAAAAACCAGTCCTGCCGGCAGAAAACAAAACCCCAGAAGAAACAGAAATAAAAACCAACCCTGCTTGCTGTTAGCTCCCATATTTGGACCCCTCTGTCCTTTCACTTTTCATCGGAAGTTCGTTCGGTCCTTCCTTACCGTCTGCGTCGTCGTACCAATTAAAAACTCGGGATAATTTTGGAACAGGCCTGTTGGAGCAAGATCAAAGCCATCGGAAAGCATTGTGAAATCCAAGAAAAGTGAAATCGATGCCGCTCATGGCTTAGGCAGATGCCCGTGCAGTGAGCACGCTGTCGATTGTCTAGGCCATAATCATTAGGCAACCTGCCACTTCGCCACAGACTGGTTCGGGTACAAAAATTGCGCTCGTGGAATCGCCGAACTGTGGCACACGTGACGTCGCCCACTCGCCGGTCGCGACGGGCGTTAAAAACAATTGCAAACCATAAAAGGAGCGATGGCAGTTCCAATGAAAGCCAAGCAAGTACTGCAGATGATGAGAGAAAAAGGGGCGGTGATGGTGGACTTAAA
>JADEYI010000318.1_pt1 | contig 76015 bp, 70 predicted proteins | sample 8542331 | NCBI WGS metagenome assembly JADEYI01 (sample SAMN16510988, study PRJNA670497) | mine drainage metagenome | isolation source: biofilm near Copperflume 1 | place: Germany: Marsberg coppermine Kilianstollen | collected 2018-02 | reverse complement strand
CATCGCTATGATCGGGGTTTATTGTGGGGGTTTTCGTCTACTTGACTTAATGTTGTGTGTTGTTTGGCGCGCGGTCGACCGGGTGAGGTAAGTTTGTCAACAGGGTGCAAGTGAATATCGTTCTCGTTGATGAGCTTTCGAAGAGAGATAAACTTTGGCGCGTTGGGAGGCCAAATGACATACAACGCCCTGTGTTTATTGCGTGCTGGGATTTTGAAAAGCGTTCTCGTCCTCGGCACAAAGCGAAATTAAGAAAAGAAAACTTTGAATCAACCACTCGACCCAGCATGTAATAAACACGATGTTGGCAGCTTTTATTTCTATCTCAAATCAATATTGTTGCCTGTCAATCGGTATTCTCTTGAGTCAACCTCAAATAAAAAAATGTCTTGTCCCTTTAACTTCACGTCTATGTTAAATCTATCGTTCTTAAATACTTTCTTCGGATAAGAAAACGAAATGTCCTTCACGTTGAAGTCTTTGTCCTTGAGATAGTATTTCTTTGATTTCAATTTCTCATTGAGTTCTCGAATTAGTAAATCAGTTTTCTTTTTGTCAACTGTCACTGAATCTTGTTGGGAAAAACATTTTCCGGTTACTATAATTAAGAGTCCTACGATTATAATTTTCTTCATTGTCCGAAATAATTGCTGCCAACGCCCTGTGTTTATTGCGTGCTGGGATTTTGAAAAGCGTTCATGTCCCCGGCACAAAACAAAATTAAAAAAAAACAAAATATTGAATCTACTACTCACCCCAGCATGTAATAAACATGATGTTGTGGGTAGTTTGGTCTTCTTCCATCGATTAGTGCTTTGTCCCAAGTGAGAAAACTAGCATTGAAGTGATAAGTAGTCCAAGCGCTGTAGTTAATATTATTGAGTAGGTTCTAATTTTACGTTTTTCAATTTTCTGGCTGTCCACAATCAACCTAACTGATTTGATGAACATATAGGTAGGAAGAATAATCCATAGTCCCAACATTATTAACGCCCAAATGAGTCCTTCTCCATTATGAATATTGAATGTCCACAGGTTTGTAATTATGTATCCGAAAATAAAACTTAAAATTCCAGCTACTGGATATTTTATTAACCTCTCAGTAACTCCCATTTCCGTTTCGTTAATCATTATTGTCCCATATGTCTGGACCAAATTACCCACAACGTTTGTGCATAAGCAGTGGCGGGTGTTCGAAGCGCTTCACTGTCCCACGACACCAAACGTATTTTGAAAAACTAAACTACAAATTTACATTGAACCCCGCCATTGATTATGCACTTTGTTGTGGGCTGATGGGCCTTCTCCATTTTCTTTTGTAAATCTTACTGTCTTCAAGTGGTCGATGTCCCGGTCTTTGTCGAAAGTCAAAGTTGTCGGCATCAAATTATCCTTGTAAGCCAATCTATCCAAGGGGTGCAAAACTATCCGCGAGAATTTTTGCACCCTTTGAGCGATTACACTTCCAACATAATGTTTGTAAGTTGTCTTCTGATGTAATTCCGCCTTTAGAAAGAGGAATAACATGGTCAATTTCTAATAATAGATTTTTCTCATCATTAGTTGATAATTTACACTGTCGACAGGTGTAATTATCTCTGGTTTTAATTCTTTCACGTAGGCTTGCCGTCATTAATGCTCTTTGCCCCTCAACGCTATTTCTAAATTTTACTAAGTCATTGAGATAGTAAATCAATTTTTCTAGATTCTCTACGTTTAGTTTTATGTCGCATTTAGAAGAACTATTTCCGCCAGCTGATACATATTGAAATGTATATACAGGGAAGTATAGATCGCTCAAATCAATAACTTCAAAACCTAATTCTTTAATCAATCTGTTTTTACTAAAAGAATATATTAAGGGCGGAATAGAGCTTTTAATATTATTCATTATCGCGTCTCGCTCTCTTTGCAATAATTTTTTTCCTTGTTCAGCTGCGGCAAAGTCATTTAATACGCTTTCAAAGTTCGATAACGTTTCTTCACTTATTTTAATGTCGAAGTATTTACAGAGATATTTAAAAGGTTGATTGCTCGCATTTTTACATACAGTCGCGGAACAATTGTACACTCGGTTGCTTTTAATGTCCTTACTCCATTCTTTCCTTTTAAAATTGTAGTTGCTATAATCATGTAGATGGCTTTCTCCATAATCATAAGATTTTACGTTCACGTATGAACATTTTAATTCTTGAATATGATGATTTAGCTCATTCGAATTTTTTGTATATTCTTGAATACTATCTTTTATGATTTTAAACTTGCTACTGTTGAAGTATAGATTACAGTATAGTTGATAAATTAAAAATACAGCTCCATAGATTATGGGAATGAATACTATTAGTTGCAAAAATGATAATGGAGTTGCTATATAAGCAATAATGAAGGTAATCACTACTAATAAACAACCTGCCCCCGTTTCAGATTCGTTCTGTCTCACAGTTATTTCTTAATTGTTGTGGTGTCACGAACATGAATGTAAATAGTATCATGTACTAACTGATATCTAGACTTGGACAAACTGTCTACAAGCAATTGTCGATACATTAATTCTGTCTGTTTTGATAAAGTTTTATTCTGTTGAAACAACAAAACCGATTGTGCAATTACGGCAATGGAGGCAACTCCACCAATAAATTTTACCAAGTCCAAGGTCTTCTTGGTGGTAGTTAATATTGTATTATTATTTAGTTCCTTCTGTCCTTCTGTTGTTATAGTCCAGCCCTTTTCATTTTTGTCTTTGTGAGATATATATTTTTTATCTACAAGCGAAGCAATTATTTTTTCATACTTGTCCGTTGGTGTGCGATTGAATTGTCCACGGAGTTGATTGTCTGTAATATTGTATTCCTCAACCCTGTCGTTAAGATAGAACAGTATTTCATTTTCTAATTTTTCCTCTTCTGTCATTGTCCTATGCGGTTAATAATTGTGTGTTCGCGGTACAACAAATCTCGTCAGCCGAGTCTTAATAATGCTTGAAGTTCTTGTCCCCGAAGCCGTGGCCCATTTGCCCACAACGCCCTGTGTTTATTACGGCTTGGGCATGGGAGCGTTTGTTAAATGAGGAACGAATGACAAACGCGACTACACCGAAACTGCAAAACGAGGCCGCAACAAAATTAATAAACTAAACTTCAAATACTCACCGTACGCCCAAGCTGGAATAAACACGATGTTGTAGCCTGTGCGCTTCCGGTCAGCAAGGCGGGCTTGTTCTTTCTCCCCGAGTCCGGATGTCGTGCGTAACAACAACACTAAACGTCCTGTGAAACATAAACTTCAATTCAAACGGGTCTTCAACCTGTAACCCAATCTACATCGCGCATTGGCTACAACACCTGTGTTTGTGTACGGTAAATATATATTAATTATGGCATTAGGAAGGGAAAAAGGACTACAATTGTACGTTTTTAGTATCATAAGGCCGGATATATTTTTTGTGCACCACCGATTATTCATCACCGGATTTTAAAAGGTTGTTGGAAACCAAACGGTCAAGCGGGCTTTGCAATTTGTTCAACGAAAAGGAGGTCACTTGGGTATAAAGTTCCGTGGTCTTGGGCGATTCGTGCCCCAGCAGCACCTGGATATATCGCGTAGAAGCACCTGCCTCAAGCATATGCGTGGCAAAAGAGTGGCGCAAGGTGTGCAGCTTTACCTCTTTTACAATGCCTGCCTTTGCCACGGCCTGCTTTAAAATTTTGTGCAACGAACTCTCTGAGTATCGCGCTTTTCCGGCCCCTTCAAATAGCCAGTAGTTTGGCTTGTACTCCTGCAAATAATTTTGAAGGATAGGTTTCAGCGTTTTGGCTAACAAACTTTGCCTATCCTTTTTGCCTTTTCCTCCACGCACAAATACCACACTGCGCACATGGTCGATATCACCTTTGCGTAAGTTCAACAGTTCGCTCCTTCGCAGGCCAGCCGAATAGATCAGCATAAGCATAGCCCGATGCTTCAGGTTATTCACGGCCTCAAAAAGTGCCACTACTTCTTCTGTGTTCAACACAGTAGGCAACCGATGTTCAGCAAAAGGCCGCTCGATGTGATAGACCTTCCGCTCCTCGCCAAGCACTTTTTCGTAGAAGAATTTTATGGCATTAATTGCCTGGTTTTGAGTGGACTTACTCATCTTCTTGCGCTCCACTAAATAGAGTATATAATTTCGGATCTCTGCTTCGCTCAATTCATGAAGCGGAGCCGGGTGATAAAATCGCATAAATAATTTAAACTGCTCTAAATAAGTCTTACACGTAGATTTCGCATAGCCCTTTAGGTGAAGCTTTTGCTCCATGATGCGCAGAATCTTTAATGCCTCTTCAGTTTCATTTTTACTTCCTGCATTCACCTTGGTTTCTACCGCTGCAGGCTTCACAGCATTTGCCAACATACTATAATCCACCCAAGCAACTCCTTTGCAGGCACTCACTATTTCATTTAGCAAATTACTCCTCTCAATCACATACCAACATCTATTCGTTTTAGAGAAGGTTACCCCTTCCACTTTCTTGATTGCCGCAATCACCTCTTGATCATAAGGAAAACGAAGGGCCAGGCATTCATTGCCCCGGTGAGAAAGTTTTCCAATCAAGACCGTTTTCTGTTCAGCCATGCTTCGAATTTGCAAATTCAAAACCTAAAAATCAAAAAAAAGAATGAACCCTTCGTGGTGGGAGCCATTAATTCCATTTCGGGGGTATTTTTTACTATTTTACTGCCCTAAACCGACTCACCGATGCTCCAAACGCTACTGCGAAAAAAATCCTTGCCTGATATTTTAAGAGATGCTAAAGCCGGCCTCACCGATGGGCACAGCAGCCCCGAACTAAAAAAAGTACTAGGCGTACGTGATCTTACCTCCATGGGTATTGCCGCAGTGATCGGAGCCGGAATTTTTTCTACCATCGGCCAAGCTGCTTACAACGGAGGTCCAGGTGTGGTCATCTTATTTTTAATTATCACGGTTACGTGTGGCTTCACCGCACTGTGTTATGCAGAGTTCGCCTCGCGCGTGCCGGTAGCGGGTAGCGCCTACACGTATTCGTATGTCACCATCGGTGAAATTGTAGCCTGGGTAATTGGCTGGGCATTGATATTAGAATACGCCATTGGCAATGTCGTGGTGTCTATTTCCTGGAGCAGTTACTTCGTTAATTTATTGGAAGGAATAAATATACACTTGCCCGGCTGGCTGGTGACAGATCCGAAAACTGCGCATACATTGTTTGATGCCGCAGTGGCCGCAGGAAAATCAACCGAAGATTTAGCGTGGGCCGCAGCTCCCCAAATCGGAGGGTTGCGCTTGATCCTCAATATTCCTGCTTTTACAATTGTAATCCTTGTTACTATGCTCGCTTACATTGGCATTCGCGAAAGTAAGAAAAGCGCAAATTTTATGGTGGGCTTAAAACTCGTTGTGCTAGCCTTTCTTGTTGGCATCGGGGTCTTTTATATCTCTACCGATAACTGGACGCCCTTTATGCCCAATGGATTTACCGGAGTGCTCCAAGGCGTGTCTGCCATTTTCTTTGCCTACATCGGCTTCGATGCCATCTCTACTACGGCCGAAGAGTGCTCCAACCCACAACGCGATTTGCCCCGAGGGATGATCTACTCCCTATTGATTTGCACCGTAATCTATGTGGTGGTTACACTCGTGATCACCGGCATGGTCAATTATTCGGAGTTCAAAGGTGTAGCCGATCCACTCGCTTATGTCTTCGATAAAATCCATTTACAAAAAATAGGTTACATCATTTCAGTCAGTGCCGTAGTGGCCGCCACCAGTGTGATGGTAGTCTTTCAAATTGGGCAACCGCGGATATGGATGAGTATGAGCCGCGATGGATTGCTGCCAAAAAAATTCAGCACCGTACACCCGAAATTTAAAACACCTTCTTTTGCTACCGTGGTTACCGGTTTTGCCGTGGCCATTCCAGCACTGTTCGTTGACATTTCTATTGTCACTGACCTGACTAGCATCGGCACTTTGTTTGCCTTTGTACTGGTTTGTGCCGGTGTTTTGAATTTGCCCCGTAGGGAAAAAATTCCTGACGATAAATCGTATCACCTTCTTTACATCAACGGGCAATGGATCGTACCAATTTTGCTACTTCTATTTATGTATGCCTATTCAAACCGCATCGCAAATTCGTTTACCAATATTCGCAATGAAGCTCACCAAGAAATTTTGTTTTTGGTTTTTTTGATCCTCGCAATTTTTATTGGTGTTCGCACCTTTATAAAAAAACTATCTCTTATTCCCGTGCTCGGTATGTTGTTTTGTCTTTATCTAATGATCGAAATCCCGGCCAAAAGTTGGATGGTATTTTTTGGTTGGATGAGCCTGGGGCTATTGATTTACTTTAGCTATGGAAGGAGAAAAAGTAAGTTGGCCATGAAGTAGACACAAGACCATAAGACGTAAGACGTTAGAATCAAGATTCAGAAAGAAAGTCTGAATAGAATGCAATCCTTTGGTTGGTAATTTTGATTTGGGAAACGAAACCATTTTTCAAGTGTTGCCTCCTCAACCAAGCCGCATTTTTTTAAAACGTTAAGGGAGGCCAAGTTTTCCTTATCCACAAAAGTGCCGACACGAAAAATATCCGGTTGATTTTTTAATTGCGCCAACATCGCCCGTGTAGCTTCTGTGGCATAGCCCTGATGCCAGTGCAACGGACCAAGCACGTACCCGAACTGCACCTTACCCGCTTCGTTGACTAACCCACAACTGCCGATCAAGCGGTGGCTGTTTTTCAACCTTATCGCAAACGAAAAATCAGTGCCGCGCTTCCAGCCAAGGCTCGTATAATTTAAAAACATTCGGGTATCCAGAATTGAACAGTGCGTAGGCCAGGCCATAAATTTAGTGGCCTCTGGCTTGCTGGCATACGTATAGAAAATCTCCTCAGCATCTTGAAGGTGAAAACGCTCGAGCGATAAGCGGGCAGTCTCAATGCGCTCTGGAATAGACATCGCACTAACCTAAGTTACGAGAAGTGTACATTTCTAAATAAAAGAATCTACTTACCTTTTTTTACCAACCGGTAGCCTAAAGACACCTGAAATACTTGATTTCGTGCGTAGGTGGTGCTAATGGAGGGCGTTGTTATATTCCCATTACTATCCGTAGGTCGACTGTATTGAGGAGCATTCGTATACTTATTGATATTCGAAATACCAAGGCAGTAGCGAACAGCGAGGGTGCCACCAAAAGGTAAATCAATGCCAGTGCCAAAAACAAGTGACAAATCGATAGGGTTTATATAGGGTTTCAAAGATTGGTTCTCTTTAGCTTGGCCAACAACATAACTTGTGACCGGATTAATTCGCAGCAAATCTCCTCTTGACCCGGCTAAAATGCCAATCTGCGGGCCGAACTGAAAATTGAGCCCACCCACCAAATAATACTTTATAAGGAGCGGAATATTCACATAATAAAGGGCAGTGCGAAGATTGCTATTATAAGGCGTTGTAAACCGTTGGCCTTGTCTTGAAAAAAGAATTTCAGGTTGAAACGCAAAGTTCTTAAAGGTATGATTTCTCGGCAACCTAAAGTTGCCATACACTCCTAGATTAAAACTTGGATTCCAATGGTAGTTATTGATCACCCCTGATCCCAGCCTGCCCACAGTGCTTAGGTCAAGACTTGAATAATTAAATCCAGCTTTCACACCACCTTCAAATTTCAATTGGCCAAACGCTGTCTGTGATTCTATCATCACCCCCGCCACCAAAAACAAAATATAAAATCTCATAACAATTAGTTTGTACGCAAAAATACAAAAGACTTGCCGTCTCCAGCAAAAAGAAAAGCTGCACAGGGGCAGCCTTTCGATCAAAGTTTTAATAATTTATTTTCCGAATTTGAATAATCGGTAACCCAGAGAAATTTGGAGTACCTGATTCTTCGCTTGGGTTGTACCCAATGATGAAGTGATCGTAGGTACAGTATTAGTTCCAGTAAGCTTGTTGATATCTGACAGTCCAATATTATACCGCGCTGTAAGGTTAAGCCCAAAAGGCAAATCCCATCCCGCCCCTACAGCAAGCGAAACATCTGAAGACTTCACAAGACTAGTTAAGGATTGCGTTGTAACTTTATTGTTAGCTGTATTAATAACATCACCTGATGAACTTGCAAGGAAACCAAACTGTGGGCCAGCCTGTAAATTTAGACCACCCGCAAGGTAAAATTTGATGATGATCGGAATGTTAATATAATCAAAATTCGATTTCAAGTTTGAAAAACTAGGCGTAGAATAAGACTGGCCCTGGCGGGAGAACACAATCTCAGGTTGAATGGCAAACTTCGTAATCTTAAACATGGCATAAGCCCCAAAATGGTAGCCCGTACGATTGCCATAAGCTTGGGCAATCGAGTTACTACTGCTCGCATTGCTAACGCTCGCAAAATTTAGCCCTCCCTTTAAACCCAGATCGAACCGCACTTGACCAAAAGCCATTCCCGATAAAAGCATAGCAACGACAACTGGAAAAATCTTGATTAGTTTCATAGTGAATTTATTTATTTGCCACAAAAGTACAAAAACCTATTTATGGTTAAATCAACCACCAATTTTAAATAGACGATAACCTACTGAAATCTGCAAAACCTCCGATTTAGCTGCCGAAGTGCCAAAAGGAGAACCCGGCAGTGCACTTTGATTATTTCCCGTCAATTTATTTATATCCGATAAGCCTGCATTGTACCGCAATGTAAAGTTAAGCCCGAAGGGAAGATCCAGACCGGCTCCCAGACCTAAGGAAACATTATAAGCCTTCACATAATCACCCATTGACTGCGAGGCAACTATTGGAGCGCCATTTGCCGAATATTGGTAAGAATACCCTTTAGAATTGTTTAAATATCCAAATTGAGGCCCCGCTTGAAGGTTAAATCCACCGGCTAAATATACTTTCAACATGATGGGGATATTGATGTAACCAAACGTTGATTTTAAGCTGGGGTATCCAGGCTGAACGTATTTATATTGTTGTCCTTCAGTAGAGTAAATGATCTCAGGTTGAATGGCCACTTTGCCCAATCTAAATGACGCATAGGCACCTCCATGATAGCCTATTTGGGTGCCGTAGGTTGACACTACCGTAGAAACAGCGTTTACATTGGCAAAATTTATCCCGCCTTTTAGTCCCATATCAACTTGCATTTGTCCATGGGCAACGCCTCCAACAAGCACAAAGAAACTCAGCACCAATATCCCCCCCACTCGTTTCATAAATAGAAAAAATTTTATTGGGCGCGAAGCTACAAAATGTAATTGAGATCAAAGTTTTAGTCAATCCCCAACGCAGGATTCCTACCCTTTATTGCCCGATAGAATTTCATGAGTACCTCCATGTCTGGTTCAATTTCACCTGTTGGATAAAACGGGCTACCGATAACCACCCGCTTTCGCTGATAGTCAAAACCTGCAGGAATAATAGGCACTTTCGCCTGCCAGGCTATATAATATAAGCCGGTCTTCAGCCTAGCTACCTTTTTCCTCGTACCTTCAGGGGCAAGCGCCAAAATAAATTCTTCGTGTCGGTTAAAAATGTCAACTTCCGCGTGTACAACATCATGGGAGGACGTTCGATCAACCGGATATCCACCCAACCACCGGAACAAAAACCCAAAGGGAGGTTTAAAAAGCGAACTCTTTCCTAAAAATTTTGACCGCTGCAAACCCACCACACTGCGGGCAATCACGCCAATAACAAAATCCCAATTGCTGGTATGGGGTGCCACCGCCACAATGTATTTTTTAAGGTGAGCCGGAAAGGCGCCTTCCACACGCCAGCCAATCAATTTAAAAATCATTCGATAGAATGCCCTGAACATCTATACGAGTTTATCGATCAGATCGTCCTTTGCCAAGTAAGGAATCGTAATTTGTAACCCCTTATCTTTTTCTTTTTGGATGGCACTCAGCGCTCCCGGATTTCGCGCCCACGCTCTTCGCGCAATGCCGTTGTTCACATCAAAGTAAAGCATGCTCTTCAATTTTCGGCTGGCATCATCCGTCCCATCAAGCAGCATGCCAAACCCACCATTGATCACTTCCCCCCAGCCTACTCCTCCCCCATTGTGAATCGACACCCAAGTGGCCCCGCGAAATGAATCGCCTATTACATTGTGAATCGCCATGTCTGCTGTAAATTGAGAGCCGTCATAAATATTGGACGTTTCCCGATAAGGGGAATCCGTTCCTGATACATCGTGATGATCGCGACCGAGCACCACAGGGCCAATTTTTTTTGATTTTACGGCTTCATTAAAAGCTTCTGCAATTTTCATCCGCCCTTCAGCATCGGCATAAAGAATGCGCGCCTTCGAGCCCACCACCAGTTTGTTTTGCTTAGCCGCTTTAATCCAGTTTATGTTGTCTATGAGCTGGGGCTGAATTTCTTTTCCCGCCTTTCCCAAAAGTGTTGACAAAATTTCAGCTGCAATTAAATCGGTATAATCCAAATCTTCTTGTTTGCCTGAAGTGCACACCCAACGGAACGGACCAAAACCATAATCAAAACACATGGGGCCCATAATGTCTTGCACATACGAGGGATAACGAAAATTGATTCCATCTTCGGCCATTACTTTGGCTCCCGCTCGTGAGGCCTCCAATAAAAAGGCATTGCCATAGTCAAAGAAATAAGTGCCACGTTGGGTGTGCCCATTGATGGCGTCTGCCTGTCGCTGCAATGAGGCTTGCACCCGTTTCATAAACTCGTCAGGCTGGCTCGCCATTAACGTATTCGATTCTTCAACTGTCATTCCCACCGGATAATAACCGCCAGCCCATGGATTATGCAAAGACGTTTGATCGGAGCCGAGATCAACATAAATATTTTCTTTCAAAAATTTCTCCCAGACTTCAACAATGTTTCCCCGAAAGGCCAACGACACCACTTCCTTTTTATTCTTGGCGACCGAAACCCTTTTACACAGCGCATCTAAATCATCAATCACCTCATCCACCCAACCCTGCGAATGCCGTTTGGTTGTTGCCTGGTCATTCACTTCCGCAATTACGGTAATACAACCTGCAATATTTCCAGCCTTCGGTTGCGCTCCACTCATCCCGCCAAGGCCAGAAGTAAGAAACAATTTTCCAGAAAGCTCTTCTCCTTGCTTTGAAATTTTTCTTCCCGCATTTAAGATGGTAATGTTCGTGCCATGCACAATTCCTTGCGGCCCAATGTACATGTAACTGCCGGCTGTCATCTGCCCATATTGCGTTACGCCAAGTGCATTATACTTTTCCCAATCGTCTTGCTTTGAATAATTGGGAATCATCATGCCATTCGTTACAACAACTCGAGGCGCTTCTTTTGAAGATGGGAACAATCCCATCGGGTGACCGGAATACATGTGAAGTGTTTGATCCTCGGTCATAGTGGCCAAGTACTTTATTGTGATAAGATATTGCGCCCAGTTTTGAAATACCGCGCCATTGCCACCATAGGTTATCAACTCATGGGGATGTTGTGCCACAGCAGGATCCAGATTATTTTGTATCATCAACTGGATGGCTGCTGCTTGTTGGGTTTGATGTGGATACTCACTGATCGCTCGGGCAAACATTTTATACTCCGGGCGAAACCGATACATATAAATCCTACCGAATTTTATCAGTTCCTCGTAAAATTCAGGGGCTAACGTTTCGTGATGCTTAGGGTGAAAATACCGTAATGCATTTTTAATCGCCAATTTTTTTTCGGCCACTGACAAAATATCCTTTCGCTTCGGTGCATGGCTAACCGAAAAATCGAGTGGTTGGCTATCAGGAAGCACATCCGGTATTCCTAATAGAATCTGTTCTTTAAAAGATGGATCAGTGAGCGTCATGCGGCTGTTGCTTTTTGGAATTGTGCTGAATGGAAATTGTCTTTGGTGAACCGGTAGCCATAGTCAAAAATTTCTTGTGCCTTGCCGATATCAAATACCGTGAAGCGATCCATTGCAGGAGGCTCAATCACCATATCACAGAGTTGTTTGCTCAGCTGAGTATTGGCAGAAATAGCGATCAGTAAGCTTCGTTCGATAACCACTTTTACATTCTTAGGGTCAAAGTCTTTGCTGATTTTATTACAATGCGAGCCAATCAAAAAATCGCATTGATTACGAATGCACGAAGATGGCAGGTTGTCAAGCAATCCGCCATCGACATAAAGATTATCTTTAATATTCAACGGACTAAAAACTGCCGGGATGCTACAAGAGGCTACCACGGCCGAAGTCAATTCACCCGAAGTAAAATAATTCACTTCGCCTTTGCGGATTTCCGTAGCCGCAATAGTCAGTGGAATCTTTAGGGCTGAAAAATTATTTTCAGGAATGTTTTTAACGATCAGTTCTTTTACGCCATCCATGGTAAGCAAACCTGCCCATGTCCAGGCCGGCCGCACAGATTTGAGTAAACTCAACTGGCGAACATTCTCCAAAATTTTATCAGGCTTTATTCCATAAGCATATAGCGATGCCACAATCGAGCCGGCACTTGTTCCTGAAATAACGGAAATCTCAACGCCAATTTCTTCCAGCGCTTTGAGCATGCCAATGTGCGCTATTCCGCGCGCGCCTCCTCCGGATAATGTTAGGCCGATTTTCATTTCCTTGGTGGTATTAGTTAATCGTTAACAGTTAATTGTTAATTGTTAGCAGTTAATAGTAGACCAAAGAATCTACGATTAACCAATAACAAACAACGGATAATCCTCATAAAATTTCCTTCAATTTAAAAACCCTATCCACCCTCACTCCCTTCTCCGTTTCTTTCACCGTGCAGCATTCGTTCACCGGATCATGTTCAAAAAACAAAATAAAATTGTTGGCGGCTGCTTCTTTTAAAAATAATTCCTTTTCTTCCATGGTAATCAATGGCCGGATATCGTAACCCATCACATACGGCAACGGAATATGACCCACCGAAGGGATCAAGTCAGCTAGGTAGCAAATGGTTTTGTCTTTGTACTTGATTTTCGGCAGCATCATTTTATCGGTATGGCCAGAAACATACGTGAGGTCAAATTGCAGAAAAGGTGAAGGGCCTTCCATCGGGACAAAGTTCAAATGCCCACTCTCCTGCATCGGAAATATATTCTCTTTCAAAAAACTGGCTTTCTCACGCGGATTGGGTTGGGTAGCCCATTTCCAATGGTCGGCATTGCTCCAGTATTTCGCATTCTTAAACACCAGTTCTAGCTTCCCTTCTTTTCGTTTCACTCCGCCACCACAATGATCAAAATGCAAATGGGTAAGGAACATATCCGTCACGTCATTTTCACTGAAGCCGAGCGTTTGCAAACTTTTTGTGAGGGAATCATCGCCATGTAAATCGTAATGACTGAAAAATTTCGCGTCCTGTTTATCACCAAGACCGTTGTCGATCAGGATCAATTGGTTGTCGTCTTCAATCAGCAAACATCGCATCGCCCAACTGCAAAGATTATTAGTATCAGCCGGATTTAATTTTTGCCAGATGGATTTTGGCACTACACCAAACATGGCACCGCCATCTAATTTAAAAAAGCCGGTATTGATTACATGAAGTTTCACAGGCTAAGGAGTTTAAGAATCAAAGTTGAAAATTACAGATTCAAAATTGAACATTCAATATCGAAAATCTTGTTACGGAATATTGTTTTGGAATTACGCGATCATTTCCGATTCTCTGCGAAGAAATGCTCCATGGTCAGCACTTTCGCCTCCGACAGCCGGTCAATTTTTGAGATACGAACAGCAACGGAGAAAGAAAGCATTAACCCAAGAACCATGAAGCTGATGTCATAGATCATCATGTTCATTTCGAAAAGACCGAAATAACTGATAATGGCATAACCAAAGGCGAGCGATCCCATGAACATGCTGATCAGCATCATGGTTGATCCACCCCGTTCATCGAGAAATGCTTTTGTAATTACATAGAACACATACACCAAGACTAAACAACTGAAGCCCAGATAAACCCGGATTTGAGGAATAAATTGGATGGGTGAAAGAAGAATTACTGAGATGGCGAATAAACCAGAAATTGCCAAGGCCACAGTTTTAATGCTTTTCTTAAAGTCGCTTGGAAATAAACTGGCGATAAAAAGCATGGCAAAGGCAGTTGTAAAAATCATGGTCAAATATTCCACCCGCATCAGAAGTGCCCAAGATAAGTCAACCCAATCTAAAATGCGGTAATGATACCCAAATAGAGACCGAAGCAACCAGGAAAATGAAAAGAAAGAAAGGAACAAAAATACTTTTCGGTGTTCAAAGAGAATGTAATAATAACAGAGCGATACAATACCTATTAAAAGGATTATTATAAAAAGCGCATAATCCATGGTTTTATTTAGATCAGCATTCTTGCTGAGTAGTTGAGCTGAGCCCAATCGAAGCGCCCCCTTAATTCCTCCAGGACTCGGGTAAAAATTAGCCACCTGCAATACAAATTGAATCGTATCACTATCCGATCTAAAAAAATAAACGGCAGGTCTGGTTTCGGGAACACATGCCTGCAAGGAAGCACCGACCTTGCCTTTGGCACCTATTCGATTACCATTCGCAAATAATTGATAGCTTGAAAAAAGCGCTGGCACCTCAACAGCCAGTGCGGATTTCGTTAACGTAGGATTTATCTTTACATAGAGGATAAATGTGCCATAACTTACTTCTTTAAAAACACTTTCAATAGAAACAGTATTACCCAGAGGCCTTAAACTATTTGTATTTGAAATAAGCTGGTTAGGAAAATAAGCCCAAGTGGTTAAGTCAACAGATTCACTGTTGAGCGGTTTATCGGCCGCATTTAAAATAAGAATGGAGGGCTGAGCCAACGTAAGCCATGGCGCACAGAAAGAAAAGAACAATAGGCAAAGCCCAATTCTATTCATATCAATTTCATTCTTTAACTACCCCCATCGCACAGAACTTGTCGATGCGCTGATTAATTCGCTCTTGTGGTGACAGTTTACTTAGTGTTGCATGATTTTTCAAAATGGTCTTCTTCACTTCTTCTGCCATTGCTTTCATATCGGTATGCGCTCCACCGATCGGTTCTTTGATGATACCATCGATAAGTTTATTTTGAAGCATGTCTTTGGCCGTAAGTTTAAGCACTTCGGCTGCCTGCTCTTTATAATCCCAACTGCGCCACAAAATCGAAGAGCAAGATTCTGGTGAGATGACGGAATACCAAGTATTTTCTAACATCAACACTCGATCTCCGATCGCAATTCCCAGCGCCCCACCGGAGGCACCTTCACCAATGATGATGCAGATCACCGGCACTTTGAGCATAAACATTTCCTTGAGATTGCGTGCAATCGCTTCTCCTTGGCCACGTTCTTCTGCTTCAAGACCGGGGAAAGCACCGGGTGTGTCAATCAAGGTAACGATAGGCTTGTTAAATTTCTCTGCAAGCTTCATCAACCGCAACGCCTTGCGATAACCTTCCGGATTGGCCATGCCAAAGTTGCGCATTTGGCGCTGCTTTGTATTGCGTCCCTTTTGCTGACCGATGAACATAAACGTTTGGCCGTCAACCGCGCCTAGCCCACCTATCATGGCCTTGTCATCGCCAACATTGCGATCACCAAATAGCTCAATGAAATCGGTGGTGATTTCATAAATATAATCCAACGTATAAGGACGATCCGGATGGCGGGAAAGTTGAACGCGTTGCCATCCGGTAAGCGTTTCAAATGTTTCCTTTTTGAGGTTAATGATTTTATTTTCCAGTGCCTGGATGGCCTTGTTTACCGATTCATCGCTGCCCACAGCCAATTGTTTCATATCGGTAAGTTTAGATTCCAGTTCGGCAATCGGTTTTTCGAAATCTAATAATTGCATCTGCCATTGTTTAAATTGAAAAGCACAAAAGTAAAGGATTTTGTCAAATTTTTTAATTCAACCTTTTTGATCCCCGTTTTACATTTTTGCGCCCGGTGAACCCATTTTTTGTGATCGTCCAATAATTTATTTCTACTTTTAAGTTAGTGCTATCTCCAAAATGAACCGTCTCGATCGCCTTACTGCCATTCTTATTCAATTACAATCCAAAAAAATTGTGAAGGCACAGGAAATTGCCGATCGGTTTGAAATTAGTTTGCGCACCGTCTATCGCGATGTAAAGTCGCTGATGGAAGCTGGTGTGCCGATTGGTTCAGAAGCAGGCACGGGTTATTTTATTGTCGATGGCTATCATCTTCCCCCGGTGATGTTTACCCAGGATGAAGCCAGCGCCATGATGATGGCCGGCAAACTCGTAGAGCGGTTGACGGATCAATCCGTGACCACTGCCTTTGATGATGCCTTGCATAAGATTAAATCCGTACTCAACGAAGCGCAAAAAGATCACCTCGAAAGTTTGCAAGACCATATTGAAGTAATCCATCCTCGAATGAGACTGCCAGTAACATCTGGCAGTTTTCTTACTGATCTTCAAAAAGCCATTGCAGGAAAGCAAGTTATTTTTCTCCATTATCTGCGCAGTCAGCAAAGCGAGTCTACACAGCGGGCGGTGGAACCCATTGGACTATTTTATTACAGTGCGGCCTGGCATTTGATCGCCTGGTGCCGCTTGCGCAATGGCTTCCGTGATTTTCGTTGCGACCGAATTAAAGAATTAAAAGTAAGTGATGTGCTCTTTCCACCTCGCAATATTTCAACGTTGCAAGAGTATGTCAACAGTTTGCAGCAAGCCAATGTGGAAATGAAATCAGCATCCGTTCTATTTGATCGGAAAGAAGCGAAGTTCGTTATCAACTCCAGGCATTACTTTGGATTTGTGTCCGAAGAAGAATTGGAAGGTCAGTTGAGGATGAAATTCATGACTTCGGATTTTCAGATGATAGCACGTTGGCTCCTCTCCTACGGACGAGGTGTAGAAATTGAAAGTCCGGGCGAACTGAAAACTCTTATGATTGAATTAGTTGAAGAATTACAAGATCATTATCTAAAACTGGTCAGTTCCCGTTGATTTTTTCCTTCTGCTGACATACTGTTGTCACTTCCCTTCAAAAAAAAATAAAACTATTCTCTTTCTCCTGACATAGGGTTGTCATAATGATAATATTGATTTGAAGAAAAATCACACCGTGAACAACCCTACACAACCTACTGTCAAAGAAGTCAAGCCCATCAATTTTCTTTTCCATCGGGCAGAAGTAAAGATGAGCGACCTGATCAATCAGGTTGATATGACCAAAGAACTGATTAAAGAAACGGTTCGTCTGGATCTTCATCCCACCGGACCGATTCATTGGCATTATATTGGTTTTACCGGTGACGATTCCAAATCCTTTACTCTGGAGGTCTGCTTACCGGTGGCAAGCATCCCCAAAGACTATGATGGAAAGTTTCATTTTAAGCGCACTGAGAATTTTAAATGTCTCTCCTTGATACATGAAGGGGGTTGGAATGAAATGCCAAAAAGTTATGGTAGGCTCATGCAATTTGCCGAACAAAATAAACTTACTCCGATGGGAATCAATCGGGAGCTGTACATCAATGTTGATTTTGCCGATCTTGAAGCAAATTTTACTGAAATACAAATGGGAATAAAATAAATTGCTATGGAAGTACTCGTCTTTACTACCACCGTTCAATCGCAAGAACAAGTGAAAATATTGGCACCGCTGATCGATTCCCTTGCCGGCAAAGACCGTTGGAATTTTGCGCTGGATGATTGTGATAAAATTTTACGGATTGTTTCTGACCACTTAAAACCGACTGCCGCCATTCATTTATTAAACCAATATGGATACCGTTGTCAGGAACTTTCCGATTGAATAACCAAATAAATCCTAGGAGAAAAGGCTATCCTTGGTAAGGTCTATTTCCCTACATTATTCTTCATCACCAAAATAAAATTCTAACTAAACAACTATATTATGAACAACGGATTAACATTAACGACTTCGATTTCAATCAACGCATCTAAATCCAAAGTTTGGAAGGCGCTTACCGATCCGGAACAAATCAAAAAATATCTTTTCGGAACGGAAACTAAATCCGATTGGAAAGTCGGCAGCCCAATTACTTTTAGTGGAGAATGGGAAGGCAAACCCTATCAAGATAAAGGCACCATTCTGGAAATAGAAAAAGAAAAAATTCTGAAGTACAGTTATTGGAGTTCGTTTTCCGGAACAGAAGATACATCTGAAAATTACGCGAACGTTACTTATTCTATTGAAGAGAAAAATGGAAAAACCATTTTCACGCTCACTCAAGACAGCATTAAATCTAAAGAAGCGCTCGATCATTCAGAACAAAACTGGAAGATGGTGATGAAGTCGCTAAAGGAACTTTTGGAGAAGTAATCTCCCATTTGTCTAAATAATTTGCACCAAAATTCGAAGTTATGGGTAAAAATAAAAATCCACTCATCGTTACGAGGAACGAGGAGTGGAAAAATATTAAACCGATCAGTTGAATTTAGATTTTAAAGATGACAGGCAAAACCATTTTCGTCCTCACGGATTTACCGCCTATCTCACCAGGATTCCATTTTGGCATTTGCCTTAAAACATGCTGTACGGATTCATCGCATCCATGGCCAATACCTTTGAGAATTTTAATATTGCTTAAGCTTCCGTCCAATTCTACCACAAATTGAGCATACACCTTTCCTTCAATTTTTGCCTCTTTTGCTTCCTTGGGGTAAACCAAATTCTTTCCTATAAAATTATATAACTCATTGTACTGAGGGCCAGTGCCAAAGGTGGGCATCTCATCCACCTGATCGAATACCTCATCAGTCTTCTGATCCTTTTTTCCTTGGGCGATGGCAATATTATTGCCGACAACCCAAAAACAAAAGGCGAGTGCAACACCAACAACCGAAATAGCTTTCCATTTACCGATCTTCGTTTTCATCGTTTTCATCATTTTAATTCGTTTTAATGTTAAAGAATTTGTAAAGTGATTGGCGAGTTGATAGCCGGAAGAACGTAATGCTGCTTTCGCTAGTAAGCTGCAATACACTTCCACTTCATTTTCTGCCACCGAGCGCGCATCGGCTTCAAATTCATGAAGTTGGATCAAAGCGTTCCGGTAAGCTTTTAGAAGGGGGTTAAACCAGAAGACAACGGCCAATAGTTTAACAAACAAAATGTCGACCGAATGATAATGCTCAACGTGTACTTGTTCATGAAGGATAATCTGTCTCTTCTCTTTTTCACTCATACCGACCGATTGACCGATGAAGATGAATTTAAAAAAAGAAAATATTTCCGCACTGTCCGGAAGTTCGATCAGACAAAAGTTCCGCTGATTTTCTCTTAGGTTCCCATAAATTGAACGTACGATTTTAGCAAATTGAAAAATTAACGTAGTAAGAGCAATCAACGCCCCGATTGCATAGATCGTAAAAATCCAAACCGACAAGGTAAACGCACTTCCGTTACCAGTCTGCTGACTGGTAACCTGAATTTCAGGAAGCGTAAAGGTGTTGAGCACAGTATTAACAGCAGGAGAAGAGAATGTATTGAGGTGTAACAATGGGGCAAGCAATGAAACCAGAAGCGCCAGCAAAAGATAGCCCCGCTTGAAACTAAAGTCGGTCTCTTTTTCTACAAATAACTTGTACACCAGCATAAAAAAGCAAATGCCAAGATTCGCTTCAATCATGTAATTCACGTAGGTATTCATTGTTTTTCTTTTTTAATATCCTTTAGATGCTTCACTAGTTCATCAATCTCATTAACGCTTAATTTATTTTCATTCGCAAAAAAAGAAACGAGGTTATGAAGCGACCCATCGAAATGCCCTTTCATCATATTGTTGAGATAAAACCGGGTGTATTTTTCCTTTGCCACAAGCGGGAAATATTCGTGTGTTTTTCCATACGCTTTGTGATCTACAAACCCTTTCGTTTCTAATATCCGCACGATTGTGCTTATGGTATTGTAGGCAGGTTTTGGTGCAGGCAGTTGCTCGATGATATCGTTCACTACGGCTTTTTTTAGCCGCCATAAAATCTGCATGACCTGGTCTTCCGCTTTGGTTAATTCTTTCATAACTATTTATTACGTTGTAAAACTAAGTTTTTAGTTATTAAAATCAAATTTTCGTTACTATTTGTTTTGTCGTAATGCAAGATTTCTGTCTTTTTTAGTACTTGATGCAAATTTCTGTTCTATTCTTCTTATTTTTCCTTTCTAAACATAATTAAGCCTTGAGATCTGCGGTGCTCATTATAATGTCTATTGCCTACCTAAATTCCTTTGGCCAATCAAAATTGGACAGCCTGGAGGGGTTAATTCGGACTGAAAAAAACCCAAGAAAGAAGGTAGCCCTCCTCAACGCGAAGACTTTTCTGAGTATAGAAACTGACCTCGAAAAAGCCAACCTAGCCAGTCAGCGCGCACTGGAAGAAGCGCATCGTATTGGCGATGAGGATGGTGAAGGATGGGCTTTCGCCTATCGCGGAATCTATTTCTTGCTAAGCGGAATTTTAACAGAGGCACAAACAGAATTTGAACTCGGTCTTTCCATTGCGAAGAAACAACACGACTTTAAACTTCAGGCCTACTGTCTTGTGCAAGAAGGAAATGTAATGCGCGATAAAGGTGAATTTGATTCAGCCAAAGTATTTTACAATAGTGCCAAATCGCTATGCCAGGAAAACAAAGAGCACTATTACCGCTCCGTTGCCCATGTGAATATGGCACGCTACTATCTCATCGTGCATCAACCTGATTCTGCCTTGCGCGAACTGAAAGCGGCTTTACAGATAAGAGAACAATTAAAAGATGCTGTGCTAATTGCCGATGTATGGATGCTTTTTGGCAACTGCTACCGCGATAAAAACGACTATAATACCGCCAAGGAATATTATCAGAAAACCTTGCCGATGACGAGGCGCGACCCATCTCTCGAAGCCGACTATAAGTTAAATATGGGTGAACTATTTTTTCATGAGGGTGATTTCATTGGCGCGCTTAATAATTGGAACCAAGTATTGGTTCGTTATCGGAAGTTTCAATACAAATATGCGCTAGCTAACTTGTTGCTGCGCATGGGTTCCGTCTTTGATCAACAGGGCTACTTTGAACTTGCCACAGACTATCTTACCAACGCTTTAAAAATTTCAGAAAAAGCTTCATACCAATATTTGGTGGGCCAAATTATTTATGAACAAGCTTGGGTTTCATATCGCTCAAAAAATTATGAACAGGCGCTGGCCGATCGGCAGAAAGCAGAAGACGTGTTTAGGAAAGCGAAATCAGAAGCAGAAATAGCGGGGAGTTGGGATTTAAGAGGACTGATAGAGAAAAGGAAAAAGAATTACGATACAGCCCTCTATTATCATTTAAAAAGTTTTAATGAACGGAAACGCTTAGGCAATATAGTGGACATCGATGCCAGTCTTTTTAATATCGGTGAATTCTACCTGAACACAGAAAAATTTATCAAGGCGTTGCCCTACTATTTTAAGAGCTTAAAAATGGATGAAGCCTTGGGCGATAATTATGGACGAAGCCTAAATTATAATCGGATTGGGAAAATTTATACACAGCTCGCGCAATATGATTCCGCTAAAATCTATTTAGATAGATCCATGAAGTTTGCCATTCCAACGTCAGCCAAAGAAATATTCAGAAATAATTATCTTGATTTGGCAACGTTATTCGAAAAGAAAGGCCAATATGTGGAAGCCAATCGGTATTACAAAAAATACACGCAATTCACGGACAGCATCTTCAATAAAGAAACGGCAGAAAGCCTGTCTGCCTATCGCACACTCTATGACGTAGAGCGAAACGAGCACCAAATTGAACTGCTCAATAAAGATAATAAACTAAAAGGCACTCGTTCAAAAACAAAAGACCATTCTCTATTCGGCCATAGCAGGATCCTTCATTCTTTTCGTTTTAGCGATCTCTTATTATCGGTTTAATCGCAGGTTGAAGAAATTTAATTTTTCGTTGAATGAAAAAAATGAGGAAATCCAAGCACAATCAGAAGAACTCCAAGAAGCAAATCAATCGCTTTCCAAACTAAACCGGGAGATTGCAGAACAAAAGGAAGAAATTCAAACGCAGGCGGAAGAGTTGATCGAAAACAACAGAAAGATATCCGATGATAATGATTTGTTGGAAGAACGAATCGAAACCCGCACGTCTGAACTAAAGCAAGCCTACAAAGAATTAGACACCTTTTTCTATCGGTCCTCACACGATTTCAGAAGACCACTCACCACATTCATGGGCTTAGCCGAGGTGGGCCGCGTTTTGACAAAAGACAAAACCATTCTTGAATTATTTGAGAAAGTGAACGAAAATGCGCTCACGCTTGATAAGATGTTAAGAAAACTGCAATCCTTCAGTGATGCCGACATGCAGACCCTCATCTATAAAGAGGTCTCATTGCAAGAAATCGTGGAGATCGAATTAGACACATTAAGACAAGAAACGGATAAGAAGAAAATCAAAACGTACTTATCGGTAAAACTCGACCGTCCGTTTTATTCTTACGGAGGATTGATAAAAATAATCATCGAAAACCTGCTCGAAAATTCTATTGCCTTTTGTACGCCCGATTCCCCGGCAATCCAAATTACTGCTTACGAAAAGGAGGAGGAGGTGGTCATCGAAGTGAAAGACAATGGTGCTGGAATTGAGCCCGAATATATTGATCGCGTATTTGAAATGTATTTCCGGGCCAATGAACGATCGAAAGGAAATGGGCTTGGCCTATATATCGTAAAGAAAATCGTGGAAAAGCTTCGGGGGCGAGTAGTGCTACAAAGCATTGCGAAAAAAGGGACAACGGTAAGCATATTTCTGCCTCATCGTTTGGATTGATTTGAATAAAAGGCGAAGCTAACCATGGGATTTCCACCTAAAGGATTTATTATCTACCGCCCGCATGGTGCAAAGCACGCCCTCCAAATGATCGTACTCATGTTGCAATAGCTCTGAAAGGTCGTCCTTCAAATTCAATTCTTGTTTTTGCCAATTTTCATCCAGAAATCTTACCGTAAGGCTCCGGTGCCTACGCACTTTCACCAACAGATTGGGAAAACACATGCAGTCATCCCACACCTCAAACATTTCGTTACTTCGATTAGCTAATTCCGGATTAATGAAGACTGTCGGCTTGTCAATATTCATGTAAATGATGCGTTTCATGATCCCCAACTGAGGCGCGGCAATCGCCCGGCCAAAATGATATTTCGCGCGGATGGCCTCCATAACATGATGCAGATCCGCGACCCAGCCCGGCACTAATGAAAGCTCATTCTCCAAAACTGGCTCAGAAACTTCATACAGTTGAGGATCGCCCAACAGTAATAAATCGTTCAGTCCTTTCATAGTCCTTTCATTTAAATCAACAATTCTGCCTGAAGGTATTGCAAAGTTGGGTTTTCCAAGTTAGTTTTTCCTAAAGAATTAGGCCCCAATAAAAGAGATCCCATCCCATCCCCTACCTCTTAACATTTTTCAAATGAAATGTAATCTATAGTGAGAGGTGCGAAAAATGAATGAAAATTCGTTTTATAGGTTCATTTTTTATCTTAAAAATATATTTTTTACATATTTTTCTATTTTATAGGTTCAATTTTAATGATATTTCAATCGGATTCGTAACTTTTTTTAATATAAATGGTATTTTTTAACCCAGTGATTACAATATTTACATAATTATTTAATCGAAACCCTAAAATTAACCTATGAAAAAATCAGTCATCTACTTAGGCCTTTTACTAGCCATAAGTGTACTGGCACTGTTCATTCCGGCTGTGCCAGGCCCCATAATTACAGAAGGCATTAATTCAGGCGATACTGCCTGGATGCTCACTGCCTCCGCACTGGTCTTATTAATGACGCCCGGCCTCGCTTACTTCTACGGTGGGATGATCGACACGAAAAACATTATCTCTACCATGTTGCAAAGTTTTATTGCCATGGGGGTGATAAGCGTGCTGTGGATCGTAGTCGGGTTCAGCCTTGCGTTTGGTGATTCGATCGGTGGTTTTATCGGAAACCCTGGAACATTTTTTATGTTTCAGCATGTGCTGGACGGCAAGCCCTGGTCGCTCGCGCCAACCATACCGCTGGTGGTTTTCGCTTTCTTTCAATTGAAGTTTGCCATTATCACCCCTGCCCTTATTACTGGCACATTTGCAGAACGGGTGAAATTCAAATCGTACATCATTTTCCTGGTTCTATTTTCGCTCTTTATCTACGCACCCTTGGCGCATTGGACATGGCATCCAGATGGCTTCTTGTTCAAATTGGGCGTTCTTGATTTTGCCGGTGGCACGGTGGTTCACATGTCTGCTGGCTTTGCAGCGTTGATTGCCTCCATCTACCTACGCGATAAATCGGTGGTAAAACAAGCCATTGCGCCCGCGAACATTCCGTTTGTGTTATTAGGAACAGGCCTTCTGTGGTTCGGTTGGTTTGGTTTCAATGCAGGCAGCGCATTAAGCGCTGGAACCTTGGCTGCATCAGCCTTCGCAACCACCAATACGGCATCTGCCGCTGCTGGTCTATGCTGGGTACTGTTTGATGTTGTTCGGGGTAAGAAACCCTCTGCCCTTGGTTTTTGTATCGGAGCCGTGGTAGGATTAGTCGCTATCACACCAGCTGCCGGCTTCGTCACGATCCCTTCCAGTTTGTTCATCGGAACTGTTGCCGCACTGATTAGCAACGTTGTGGTTCACTGGAAATCCAAAACTTCATTGGAAGATACGCTTGATGTATTCCCTTGCCACGGTGTAGGTGGACTTGTTGGAATGATCATGACCGCCATTTTTGCAAATACAGCCATCAACAGTGCCAACACCACAGGCAATGGATTATTCTTTGGTGAAACGGCTCTTTTCAAAGTGCACATGATCGGTCTGGTCATTGTGATTGCCTATGTCACTATTGGATCATTCATCATTCTCAAGATCACAGATTTAGTTTCCACGTTGCGAGTAACCTCTGAAGAGAAAATGATTGGAAGTGATTTCAGCCAACATGGTGAAAACCTTCATCCTGCTGACGTAATAAAGGCTGCTTAGTATTATTTCTGGAAGGGCATTTTTGCCCTTCCTTTTTTACTGATTTATCCAAAAAATAATTTAAGCGGCTAAAGAATTGACTAAAATTTAAAAAAACAACCCATGAGAAAATATTTACAACTCACCCTTTTTTACTTCTCTAATATAGCGGCAACAGGCGTTTTCGCGCAAGACTCCACCGCAGTGAAAGAGGAAAAGCCAAAGATAACCATGTCTGGATATATCGATTCATACATACTGCATGCTTTCAACAACCCGAAATCGCAAACGCTCATGGGAAACCCGGCCATCCACGGTGGATATCCTGTTGGTCGCGCGTTTGATCGTTTGGACAATCAATTCGCACTAGGGTTGGTTCAAACAAAGTTTACCTATTCTGACAAGAAATCTGATTTGGTTATCGATCTTACGTTTGGGCCAAATGCCGAATTAGGAAACTTTGGAAACACACCAGCAGCCACTAATCCGAGTTACAATACCAGTTTGTATTATCCGAGCGGTCCTAACAGCGGATACGTATCCCAGTTATATGGAACATCAGCGGCAATTAAACAAGCTTATTTTACCTACCGGGCAACCAGTAAATTAAGCTTTACCCTTGGACAGTTCGGAACACACATAGGCTACGAAGTGATTGATGCCCCCATCAACTATAATTATTCACTCTCCAACCTTTTCAATAACGGCCCTTTCTATCACATTGGCATGAAGGCCAATTACATCTTTTCTGATAAGGTCATCCTCATGGCTGGCTTGGTAAATAACTGGGATAACCTTGTGGCGAACAACACACAAAAAACCGCTATCGGGCAATTGTTTCTTAATCCTGCAAAAGGATTTAATGTCTATATAAATTACATCGGAGGATATGGTAACGATACCTACATCTCCACGTTAGTTCAACAAGGAGCAGGATACCTTAATAATTACACGCGCCAATTATTCGACCTAACAACCGGATACCAGATTACTTCGAAGTTTTACCTTGGCTTGAATGCGGCTTATGGTTTCTACAACTTCAAAGCGGCTACTGATAATGATGCGGTGGCCATCAAAGCGGCATACGGTACATCTAAGCCTGCATGGGGAGGGGTTGCCCTTTACTCTAACTATGCCTTTAGCGACATCGTTGGCCTGGGCGTTCGCTATGAATATTTTAATGACGACCATTATGTGCGCTACATCGGCACGACCAACACCGCGTTGACGGTAACGATGCCCATCACCCTAGCCGATGGACATTTGATCGTTAAGCCGGAATTCAGAATGGATCAGGCCGCCAGTGTAAATGGTGTCGCGTATTACGAGAATAAAAACGGAACCGGCACAAATGGGCAACAAACCTTTGGTGCTGCTTTCATTTACAAATATTAAAACAAAAAACCGATGTCTGTTTCAATGCTAAAACTCAGTTTACTATTCCCGTTATCGTTAACCCTCCTCCACAAGGTGAACGCTCAACCTTCTGTTACACTACAGACAAATCCGAGTTTCGTATTCTCCAATGTGGTCATTGCCGATTCTGCGAAGAAGGAATTCTTATTTCAAAATGCAAAAAAATGGATAACAACGCTGGCGCACGGAAATGAAAATATGAAGCTGGATTTGATGGATTCCATAGAAGGAAGGATCGTTGCCAAAAGCTCCTATTTTGTTTACTCACAAACCGGAATCTTAAAAAAAATATCAGGGACTGTGAATTATCGGGTTTCAATAGAAGTGAAGGATAATAAGTATCGATATGAGTTTAGCGATTTTGTGTTTCATTACTATAAACAAAATCGGTATTACAACATGGTAGAGACGAAGGAGGTAAAACCCTTAGCTGAACCGAATGCACTTGGTTGGCAGAAATTATGGGAAAGTCATCGGTTGACAACATTCAATAAAATGAAAGAGCACACAAAAGAATTAGAGATCAAAATGATTGAAAAGCCGGAGCTGGCCAGTGAGAAAGTAGTCGCTAAAAAAATAGAATGGTAACCAACTAACCAAACCTAAAAATCAACTCCTATGAGCAAAACCAAAATTGAGTACATTTGGCTTGATGGATATCAGCCAACTCAGTCCCTAAGAAGTAAAACAAAAATCGTCCGTGATTTTGATGGCACCCTGGAAGGTTGCCCGGAATGGAGCTTTGACGGAAGTTCCACCGAACAAGCACCAGGAGGTTCGTCAGATTGTTTGCTGAAACCCGTTGCCTTGTTCCCTGATCCAGGAAGAAAAAAAGCCTTTCTGGTGATGTGCGAAGTGCTTAGTCCCGATGGCACACCACACCCTTCCAATGGTCGGGCGCTCATTGAAGATAACGATCGTGATTTCTGGTTTGGCTTCGAGCAGGAATATTTCTTATGGAACCCTGAAACTAATAAGCCAATTGGCTTTCCGGAAAACGGTTATCCAGATCCACAAGGACCTTACTATTGCAGTGTAGGCGCAAAGAATGCTTTTGGAAGACATATTGTAGAAGAGCATCTTGACTTGTGCCTGGAAGCAGGAATAAATGTAGAAGGGATCAACGCTGAAGTAGCCACCGGCCAATGGGAGTTTCAAGTATTTGCTAAAGGGGCCAAAGAAGCAGGCGACCAGGTTTGGGTGGCCCGCTATCTTCTTGAGCGTACGGCCGAAAAATACAGGGTGGCCATCAACTGGCATTGTAAACCACTCGGAGCAACGGATTGGAATGGTTCGGGCATGCATGCCAATTTCTCCAACTCCTTACTGCGCGAATGTGGATCGAAAGATGTGTATTCAAAAGTATGCCAGGCCTTTGCACCGCTGGTAAAAGAACACATGGCCGTTTACGGAGCAGACAACAATCTGCGCCTTACAGGCAAGCACGAAACCCAATCGATCGACAAATTCTCATTCGGTATTTCGGACCGCGGTGCTTCGATACGTATTCCTATCGCCACCGTTGAAAATGGATGGAAAGGTTGGCTCGAAGACCGCAGACCAAACTCTGCAGCAGATCCCTATAAAGTTGCAGGACGCATTATCCAAACCGTAAAAACCGTTGATGAATATGCCGAAGTGCATGTTAACGGAACACAAAAGTAATTTTAACCTAACTACACTAGTTATGGGTGAATCAGAATCAAAAAAAGTGAATCCCTTTTGGCGAAGCAACCGAGAGGCCATCCTATCAATCCTAATCATCCTGTCATTTATGTTCTTATTGAAATACCTTTTTACAATGGCCTGGCACGCTAAACTAAATTAACATTCTGCATTATTAAATAAGCCGTTTCAAAATTTGGAACGTCTTATTTTATTAAGACCAACGTGTTCCAAAAATCCCGTTATCTTCGGGGATGAAATTATTAATCGACATCATCGGCTGGATTGGCTCAATGGAAGTAATTGCCGCCTACGGATTGAACAGCTACCAAAAGATAAAATCCGATTCGCTTTTGTTTCAATTGCTCAACCTTACCGGTGGGATATTCCTGATCATCAACACTATTTATTACAGCGCCTATCCTTCCGCATTCATCAATGTGGTATGGGTAATAATAGCCACTCTTGCGATCTTCCAACTCGCCAGGAAAACAAAAAAATCAATTCTATGAATCGGCTTTCCACGCTCTTGTTGGTTTTCTTAAGTGGTTGCTCATCTAAAACCAAACTGCCTGCCAATCAAATTGATCAACTCTTTGCTCAAGAATTTAAGGATAATGAACCCGGGGGAGCGGTGCTGGTCATGCAAGGTGGAAGAGTAATTCTAAAAAAAGGCTACGGAATTTCTGATCTCAACACGAAAGAAAAAATCACACCGACAACCTTGTTCAACGTGGGATCAATCTCAAAAACATTTGTTTCCAATACAATCCTTTTATTAGCCGGAGATGGTAAGTTAAATGTTAACGATAGCCTCTTCCAATATTTTCCAAATTTCAAATATCCCCAGATCGCCAAACAGGTAAAGCTTCATCATTTGCTTACCCATACGTCCGGATTGCCCGACAACCGAAGAGCCTTACTCGATAGCCTTTATTTGCTCACTGCTAAAGATCAGGAAAATTGGAATCCCATCGAACAAAATGACTCTCTCCTTTTTGAGCCGGGCACACGTTTCGAATATTCCAATCCAGCTTTCAACGGATTGGCCCTAATTATTGAAAAAGTATCGGGAAAGAAATGGCAAGAAGTGGTGAAAGAAAAAATCTTTGTGCCAGCGAACATGCCAACCAGCAAAATCACTGATGGTTCATATCCTGAAACCGATGTGGCACACGGCTATCTAAAATCAGGAAGCTCGTTTGTTGAAAAAGATTATGGCGAAGAACCCACTTTTGCAGCCGCAGGAAATGGTGGCGTTTGGAGTTCGGTAGAAGAACTGGCCAATTACGAAATGGCTTTGCAGCATGGGGAAATTTTAAAAAAGGATTTGGTGGAACATTCGCGATCAATCATGCACTACTATCCATGGAGGGACAGCATGCCAGCATTTATTGGTTACAGTTGGTTCATCGGCCAAACATCAGATAGTTTAAAAATCGTTTCGCACACCGGCAGTCAAGGCGGTTTTCTTGCCGACTATGTAAGTATTCCTGAAAAAGAAATCTTTTTTGTGATCCTTTGCAATCGACCTTACCCGAGAGAAGAATTCAGAAAAAAAACCCTTTCCATATTAAACGTCCATCTTTCTCATCCACTTAAATCCTTCTAACTACCGATGAAAATTTCAATTAACACTATCTTTTGTTCACTTATTTTCAGTGTTTCATTGTTTGCCCAATCGAAGGAACAAAAACTTCAGGAACAAAAACTGAAAGATTTCGATGCCTACATCGAGAAAGCGAGAGTTGATTGGCGCGCTCCCGGAATGGCCGTGGCTTTGGTTAAAGATGGAAAAGTGATATTCAAAAAAGGCTATGGCGTTCGCGAAATAGGCAAAGAAGACGAAGTAGATACTGAAACTCTTTTCGCCTGCGCTTCTACCACCAAGGCCATGACGGTTACTTGCCTTGGAATGTTGGTGGACGAAGGGAAGTTAAAATGGGACGATTTGGTCATTACCCATTTGCCTGAATATCAGTTGTACGATCCGGCTGTTACCCGAGAACTTCGTATCCGTGATCTATTGACCCACAGCAGTGGCGTAGGCAATACCGATTTTTTATGGGCCATGATGGACGTGCCCGCAAAGGAAATACTTAACCGAATGCGGCTCGCAAAACCCAGCTACTCGCTTCGTGCAAGTTTCATCTATCAAAATGTATTTTATGTGGCAGCCGGTCAGGTGATTGAAAAAGTGAGCGGCAAACCGTGGGAGGTGTTCATTCAAGAAAGGATATTTACACCGCTTGGCATGACGCGTACGGCACCAAAGTCAAAGTACATCAAAGACAATAATCGCGTAAAACCTCACGATGAAGTTGATAAAAAGATTAAAGCCATCGGCTACACCAAAGACGATGAAATAGGGCCTGCAGGATCCGTATGGTCTTCTATTGACGACATGGGAAAATGGATGGCCTGCATGCTTGACAGCAGTAAATACGCAGGAGGTCGGTTGTTAAAACCTACCACGTGGGCTGAAATGTTCAAACCTACTGTACTTGTTCCTGCAAATGAATTTTATCCAACCATGAAAATCATTAAACCCAACTGGACAACTTATGGGTTTGGATGGTTTCAGCACGACTACAAAGGAGAGAAGATCAACTACCACACCGGAAGCCTTTCTGGGCTTACGGCCATGCATGCCCAGTTGCCCGATCAAAAGTTGGGGATTTACGTTTTCGGAAATTTCGATCATGCCGAAGTACGCCACGCTTTGGTCTACAAAGCTTTTGATGTTTTTGCTTTGGGCGGAACAACCGATTGGAGCCAGAAATTTTTGCCCTTGTATACAGACATCAAAGCTAAAAACGAAAAAGAGTTGAAAGATTTTGAGGCGAAGCGTGTTTTAAATACATCACCGTCTCTTCCTTTAGTGGATTATACCGGAAAATACACCGACCCGTTGTACGGTGATCTCCAAATCACGCTAAGTGAAAACAACCTGACGGTTAATATCAATAACTTTGAAAAAGCATCGCTACAGCACTGGCACTACAACACGTTCCGCGGCCCGTATGAAAAAGATTGGTATGGAAAAGCCGTGGCCAATTTTATTTTGGAAATAAACGGCAAGGTTCAAAAGGTGGAGTTTGAGGGGATGGGGTTTACAAAAGTCCAACCAAAATAGTTTCCTTTTTGGGAACCATTCGTTTATCTTTGTTGAGCAGTGAAAAGAATTTTGGCTAAAAGTACGTTGCGATTATTTTGGGAAAAGCATCCCGATTGTAAGCAGCACTTAAAGACCTGGCACAAAACAGCAAAAAAAATTCTGATTGGAGGTCATGTTGTGAAATTTAATTTTGAACGAAGTTGGGCATTTATCAGATTTATTGGCTCTCATCGAGAATATGACAAAATAGATGCTAAAACATTTGACCTATTATGAAATTAAAACCGATTAAAACCCAAAAAGATTATAAAACAGCACTTAGAAGGTTGGAAGAAATCTTTGACTCACCAGTAAACTCAGAACAAGGTGATGAAGCTGAAATTCTTACATTATTGATTGATAGTTACGAGAATGAAAAATATCCAATTGGTGAACCCGACCCCGTGGAGGCAATCAAAATAAGAATGGAAGAAATGGGGTTTAAACAAAATGACTTAATTGGGATTTCGGGAGAAAAAGGAAAAGTATCCGAAGTACTGAACAGAAAAAGAAAGCTTAGTTTAGCGATGATCAGAAACCTTCATAAAAAGTTGAACTTGCCTCATTCTGTCTTGATACAAGAATATAAGTTGTCAGCTTAGCCGATCTCTATCACCACGTCATCGGTAATCGGGTGGCCGACACAGGTTAACACATAGCCTTCCGCACGCTCGGATTGCGATAAGCCCTCTTCTTCGTCCAGTTTTACTTTACCTGAAAGCGCGCGACCACGGCAAGCGGTACAAAGTCCGCTTTGGCAAGAATAGGGCAAATCGATTCCCAAATCCAAAGCCGTTTCCAGAATGGCCCGGTTTGGTTCCACCACAAACTTATATTCCTGGCCATCATAGCGAACAGTCACTTCATGAGCCGTGTTGCCACTTTTCACAGCCGCTTTTTGCTCGTCTTTTTTATCTTTATCAATAACCCCCGTCACAAAACTTTCCTTGAAAATTTTCTCCTTTGGAATATGATGTTCTGTTAATAAAGTATCCACATTTTTCATCATCCCTTCCGGACCGCACATGAGGTACGTGGTTTTATCCAGTCCCCAATCTGGAATGCGCTCGAAGAGTTTTTCCAGCATCTCCTTGTTAAGTAGGCCGGAGTAGCCTTGCCAATTCATGGGTGCATTATCAAGAATGTGGATCACATGCACGCGGCCTTCGAATTCCGTTTGCCACTTGTCTAACTCATTCTTAAAAATGATGCTGTCAATATCGCGATTCGCGTAAATCAATGAACAGATACTATCGGGTTCTTGCGAAATCAAGCTCTTCATGAGCGACATGATTGGCGTGATGCCACTTCCGCCCGCAAACATGACCAAATGTCTTTTCTTGTCTTGCGCATATTCAGTGGTAAACTGCCCCATGGGCTCAAGTACCTTCATTTTATCCCCTTTCTTTAGATGATCGGGAATCCAATTGCTCATCAGCCCATTGTCTACCCGCTTTACCATCACCGTGAGATGGTCGTCAATAAAAGGAGACGAGCAAATAGAATAAGCCCTACGCACTTCCTTTCCATCAACGGTAGTAATCAAGGTTAAAAATTGACCTGATTTGTAGTTGAGTTTTCCACTAGCCGGATGCTCAAAGTGAAGCGAAATAGAATCCTTCGTTTCTTTTACGATATCTTTTACCGTCAGCTCATGATAATGAGGCCCAACGGGTTCCTTTTTTTTCTCACTCTTTTTAAATAATCCAAAAGCCATAACACAGTTTTAATAAACTATAAACACAAACCGAGCCGCAAAGTTAATCTTCTTGTTTGTAAAAATTGAGCCAACTCAAGTATTAAAGAGAAAACTCCTGACAGCTTGAAATTGGCACATGCCCCGCTTTTGTTAATTTTAAGGTTTAAACCCCATTTGTTTTGCAATTGAACCAAATCACCGCAATTTCACCCATTGACGGACGGTACTTTGAAACCGCCAAACCACTTGCTAATTATTTCTCTGAATATGCCCTTATCCGTTACCGGATTTTGATCGAAGTGGAATATTTCATTTCCCTCTGCGAATATCCCTTGAATGAACTCAAAACCTTCCCAAAAGTTAAGGCAGATCATCTGCGGAAAATTTATCAGGAATTTAACGAAGCGGACGCCCTAAAAATCAAAGAAATTGAAAAAACCACCAACCACGATGTGAAAGCCATCGAATATTTTTTAAAGGAAAAATTTGATACCCTGGAATTATCCTCGTTTAAAGAATTCATTCACTTCGGCCTTACCTCGCAAGATATCAACAACACGGCCACTCCACTATTGCTGAAAGAATTTTTGGAAAAACAATTTTTACCGGAACTGAATAAATTAATCTTGCTCCTTGATTCACAATCTGAAACATGGAAAGACGTTGCTATGCTGGCACGAACGCATGGCCAACCCGCCTCTCCTACCAGATTGGGAAAGGAGATTGCTGTATTTAGTACCCGAATTAAGAAGCAACTCGATCTTTTAATAACTATTCCCCATTCAGCGAAATTTGGCGGAGCTACCGGAAACTTCAACGCTCACCACGTTGCTTATCCTGAAATTAACTGGATCAGTTTCGGAAATCTTTTTGTGAGCAAGTATTTAGGTCTTGAGCGAAGCCACCCTACCACGCAGATTGAACACTACGATAATCTTGCTGCCCAGTTTGATAATTTAAAACGGATCAACACGATCCTCATCGACTACAGCAGGGACGTGTGGCAATATGTTTCGATGGGTTATTTCAAACAAAAAATCAAAGCGGGCGAAATTGGTAGCAGTGCGATGCCGCACAAAGTAAACCCGATCGACTTTGAAAATGCCGAAGGGAATTTAGGCTTGGCCAACGCCCTGTTTGAACATCTCTCAGCGAAACTTCCGATCTCCCGCCTACAACGCGACCTCACCGATTCCACCGTACTTAGAAATATTGGCGTACCGATGGCGCACACCTGGATTGCGATGAAGTCGCTGGTTAAAGGCATTAACAAATTAGAGTTAAACAAAGCGGCCATCGACCACGACCTTGAAGAAAACTGGGCGGTTGTGGCGGAAGCTATTCAAACCATTTTACGAAAAGAAGGTTATCCCAATCCGTATGAAGCGCTAAAAGAACTCACCCGGAAAAACGAAAAGATCACGCAGCTAACCATTCAAAACTTTATTGATGGATTGGAAATCAAAAAAGAATTGAAAGAGCACCTGAAGAAAATAACACCCTATAATTATGTAGGGATTGTTTAAATTGACATCCATAAACTATTAATATGACAACTGCTATTGAACATTTTCGTAACTTAGTTTCGCTGTCCATTGCTGATGGAACCATCCAAGAATCGGAGCGCGTGGCACTTTCAAAAATTGCTTTTGATCGGGGAATACCCATGAACCGAATGAATGTGATGCTTAGCAAGGCCAATGAATACGTATACCTCATCCCACAAAACATGGTTGATCGCGAACAGCAATTGGAAGAGATGATCAATTTCGCTAAAGTAGATGGCGAATTTAGTAAATCAGAGCTTGATCTGATCACCCTAGTCGCCCATCGCCTGGGCTTTTCCAAAAAAGAATTGGAACAATTTATTAAGGACAGCGAGGGACGTCAGAAATAGTTTGCAAAAAAACTTAAAAACCACTCACCCAATGTACACCATTGAAAAAGTCAGTTCAGATGAAGCCCAGCAGTTGATCAACTTCTGCGTTCAGCAAGCGAAGAAAAACAATAAAAGTATTGCCGTTTCGGTTTGTGGTCCGGAATGTGAACTGATTGCGTTCATTCGCATGGATGGAACAAGCGTGGCTGCCTCAAAGATTGCGCAGAATAAAGCGTACACTTCTGCAAGCGATCGTGCCGAAACCAGCAAAATGGGCGAGCGAATGCGCGGCAAAGACAATCCTGCCTTTTGGGGCGATGAACGGATTACTGGTTTTGGTGGTGGTGTTCCGATCATTCAAAACAACAAAGTGATTGGTGGGCTTGGCGTGAGTGGCCTACCCGAAGCCGATGACGAACAACTGGCGAAAGATGCCGTGAAAGAGGTGTTTGGTATTAGATAGTTTAGTTAGTATAATGATAGACTGTGGTAAAACAATGAGGAAAGAGATTGAAGGTAATAAAATTCAACTATCCCAGCCTTAGATGAAAGTATTCCAGATCTATTTTGGAATAGTTAATTAACTTCATTTCTCACGAACTCACGTTTAATTTACCAAAAAAACTCTTACGGATTTTTTTTAACTTTACTTCATGGAATCAAAATGGATGGAGCGAATTACTGTTGACCTCGAAAAATGCGGTGGCCGGCCGTGCATAAGGGGAATGAGAATCCGTGTCTCGGATATTATTGATCTTTTGTCGGCAGGACTAACTCGCGAGCAAATCCTTGAAGAATTGCCCGATTTGGAAATGGCCGATTTTGATGCCGCTTTGAAGTATGTAAGCTTTACGCTCGATCATCCGGTCATTGCCGTATGACGTTTTGGGTTGATGCTCATAATATCACCGTCAATTGCGCTCTGGATCAATGAAGCGTTCCCAGGAATTGAAGCCATTTCTTTCCGCTCACTTGGTTTTCGGGACGCCAAAGATTTTCATGTATTCACAGAAGCAAGAAAAAAGAATACCATTCTTATAAGTAAGGATGCAGGCTTTCAAAAATTAGTTCAAAAATATGGCTCCCCTCCAAGTTTAATTCGGATTACTTGCGGTAACACCTCCAATGAAAAATTGAAGACTATTTTGTCATTTGCCTTTCCTAAAGCATTGAAACTTCTAGAAAAAGGTGAAGTCATTATTGAGATCAATGACGAGTTAACTAGCAAATAGTCAATGTCTAAAACTCACTTTTGGCCATGGATTGCAACGGAAAGCCTGAAGGGGACCGGAATGTATTGCCGGACTTGACATTTCCAGATTGCTTTTTGAAAGCCGGGTAGGACGCTCCTTTCGACAGAACAAGGCCGTCAAAACAATCAATTCAGCCCCATTTCCTATCTTTCAATTGCTTTTGGCTGTTCCAAATCCATTTTATACCTTTGCAACCCATTTTAAAACAAATTAATTAACCATGAGCAACTACGAGACAGTATTCATTCTCAATCCCGTTTTGTCTGAAGACCAGGCAAAGGATGCTGTCGAGAAATTCAAGAAGGTGCTGACCAAGGACAAAGCCGAGGTCATCAACGTAGAACAATGGGGACTAAAAAAGATGGCTTATCCCATCCAAAACAAGTCCACCGGTTTTTACAACCTTATCGAATTCGCGACAGAGAACACCGGCATCATCAATACCCTGGAAACTGAATTCAGGCGTGACGAATCCGTGATGCGCTTTTTGACTACCGTGCTGGATAAGCACGCGATAGCCTACAATGCACGCAGGCGCAAAGGTGAGTTCAATAGAAACAAGAAAACCACCACCACAACGAAGACAACCACTAAAAAAAGAGAGGGAGCTGAAGCATGACACTGATGAACGAACCCATTAAGCGCGCTGAGGTAAAACCGAAGTATTGCCGCTTTAAAAAGAACGGAATCAAATACATTGATTACAAAGACCCCGATTTCTTGTTGAAATTTATCAACGAACAAGGCAAAATATTGCCCCGCAGACTCACTGGCACAAGCTGGAAGTTTCAAAACAAAGTGGCGCAAGCCGTGAAGCGTGCAAGGCACATCGCCATATTGCCGTACCTGGCTGACCAAATGAAATAACCGATAAACCTTGTAATACTATGGAAATCATTTTGACACAAGACGTAACAGGGCTGGGTTACAAAAACGATACAATAAAAGTAAAGGCCGGCTATGGCCGTAACTACCTCATCCCTTCGGGCGTGGCATTAATTGCCAATGGCCCCAATAAAAGAAAAGTAGCCGAAGACATCCGTCAAGTATCGCACAAAGCCGCAAAGCTGAAGCAAGATGCCGAATCTTTGGCTGCCAAAATAGGCGAAATATTAGTTGAAATCGGTACAAAAGCTGGTGAAACAGGCAAGATATTCGGTGCCGTCACAGCCCTGCAGGTGAGTGATGCCTTGAAGGTTAAGGGCTTTGAGGTTGACCGCAAGAAGATTAGCTTCAAAGAGCAACCCAAGGAACTCGGAACTTATGCTGCACTGTTAGATCTTCACAAAGAAGTGAAGCACAACATTCAAGTGAAAGTAGTCGCTGAGTAAACCGCTTAAATATCAAACGAAGCCCGAGGGAAACCTTGGGCTTTTTCTTTTGTCTTATAATCGTTAACAGCCAGTCCGAATACCTATTAACGATTAACTTTCGCTTCGATTTTACCGACCAGTTCATCGTACCAATCCTGTCCGTATTTTCGGATCAGTGGGTCTTTCAGGAATTTATAGAGCGGCACTTGCAGGGATTTGCCATAGCTACAGGCCGCAGAGCAAATGTTCCACTCATGATAGTTTACGGCTTCAAAATTTTTCTTTTTGGTGATCCGAATTGGATAGAGATGACAGGAGATTGGTTTGCGATATTGGATTTTGCCATCCAGATACGCCTGTTCAATTCCACATTTTAGCACGCCAACCTTGTCGTAGTGCGCGTAAGCACATTCGCGCCCTTCGATAGTCGGGGTGGAAAAATCCCCGTCTTCATCCAAAATATAGGGTCCTTGCTCTTCAATGCTTTTAAGGCCATCTGCGGTGAGGTACGGTTTTACCTTCTCTTGAATATCCTCCATGATAGAAAGCTCATCTTCTTCAAGAGGTGCCCCAAGGTCACCTTCCACACAGCATGCGCCCTTGCATTTTTCGAGATGGCAAACAAATTCAACTTTGGCTATGTCATCGGAAACCAAAACCTCTCCTACTTTGATCATATTTATTGAATAACTTCTGCAAGGTAATAAGACTATATCGACATGACACAACAGTTTTTATATCTTTGCTATATGAAAGAAGTTACACTAGCCATAGAAGATAAGAAATTTGAAACATTCATAGAATTCGTGAAAACGTTAGATTATGTGAAAGTTTCAAAAGACGAATTTACTGTCAGGGATTTTCAGAGAAGCCTTAAAGAAGTAAAATTGATTCAATCCGGGAAACTACCAAAAAAACAGATAGAAAAGTTATTGAATGAGTTATAAGATTAATTATACCTCGGATTTTGAACGTCACTTAAAAAGGCTATCGAAAAAATACAAATCCCTTCCCCTTGATCTCTCTCGATTGGTTGATCAATTGAAAAGTAACCCCGAATTCGGAATTCCATTAGGCTTTAATCTCTACAAAATCCGATTAAAAATTTCATCGAAGGGAAAAGGAAAATCTGGGGGTGCAAGAGTAATTACTTTTCTGATAAGGCAAGAGAAGGAAATTTACTTAGTTGCCATTTACGACAAGAGTGAAATTGAGAATTTACAAAAGGATCAGCTTAAGCTATTAGTATCCAACGCTGGCCTAATTTGAAAGAAATAATGGATTATCTAAAATCTTTAAACGAACCACAACTCGAAGCCGTCATCAATACCGAAGGGCCGTGTATGATCATTGCCGGAGCAGGATCTGGGAAGACGCGCGTACTCACCTACCGCATTGCCCACCTTATTAAAGACAAGAATATCGACCCGTTCAATATTATGGCGTTGACTTTCACGAATAAGGCGGCCAAGGAAATGCGTGATCGAATTGAAAAAGTGGTTGGCTCAGATGCTCGTAATCTTTGGACAGGAACTTTTCACTCTGTCTTTGCGAGGATCTTGCGTGCAGAAGCCCATCATCTGGGGTATCCCAATAATTTTACCATTTATGATACCGATGACTCCAAGTCACTACTCAAAAGTATTGTCAAAGAGATGGGATTGGACGAAACGCAATACAAAGCTAACACGATTTATAACCGAATATCCAGTGCTAAAAATAAATTGATCGGCTGGCAAGAATATCTAGCCAACCCCATGCTGATGGGCGATGATGCCGGAAATATGCGTCCAGAAATTGGCAATATATTCAAAGCCTATTCGCTGCGCTGCTTCAAAAGTGGTGCAATGGATTTTGATGATTTACTTTTTAACACAGACAAACTTTTCCGTGAACATCTAGAGGTGTTAAATAAATACCAACAACGTATTCATTATGTTTTAGTAGACGAGTTTCAGGACACCAATCTTTGCCAATACTTCATCGTTCGAAAATTGGCAGCCGTAAGACAAAATGTCTGTGTGGTGGGCGATGATGCCCAGAGTATTTATGGATTTCGCGGTGCGGATATTTCCAATATTCTCAACTTTGAAAAAGATTATCCCGATTTGCGGATCATCAAACTGGAACAAAACTATCGATCCACCAAAACGATCGTGGATGCAGCGAATTCTGTCATCGCCAAAAACAAAGCACAACTCCCGAAAAATGTCTGGACGGAGAATGAAGAGGGAAACCTCATTGAATTGATCAAAGCAGTTTCTGACAATGAAGAAGGGCGATTAGTAGCCTCTTCCATCTTTGAAGAAAAAATGCAAAATCAATACATGCTCAGCGACTTTGTGGTGCTGTTCCGCACCAATAGCCAGAGCCGTTCCATTGAAGAAGCACTTCGCAGAATGAACGTCAAGTACAAGGTGGTAGGGGGATTGTCATTTTATCAACGCAAAGAAATCAAAGACCTACTCGCCTACTTACGCTTCTCACTCAATCAACAAGACGAAGCCTCCTTTCGGAGAATAATAAATCTACCCAAGCGGGGCATAGGCGACACGACCATCGACAAAATAGTAGTTGCCGCTAATGACCATGCCATTTCTATTTGGGAAGTTTTGGAAAATGCGCCTTCTTTTTTAGGAACGGGGCGCTCTTCTGGGGCAATCGAAGATTTTGTCACAAAGATTAAACGCTTTGGCGTAGAGATTCAAAACAAAGATGCCTATGAAGCCGCCTCTGAAATCGCCAAGTCATCGGGCTTGCTTAAAGAACTATACGAAGATAAAACCGCGGAAGGGTTAAGCCGATTTGAAAACGTTCAAGAATTGCTCAACGCGATCAAAGAATTTGTAGACGATCCGGAAAAAGAAGATAAGGGACTAGGTGCCTTCCTGCAAGAAGTTTCCCTCGTGACTGGTCAGGACGAAAATAAGGATAACGATCCCGACAAGGTTACCCTAATGACCATTCACATGGCCAAAGGATTAGAGTTTAAGAATGTTTACATTGTGGGTTTGGAAGAAGATTTGTTTCCCTCACAAATGATGTTAAGCAGTCGGGCTGAATTGGAAGAAGAACGTAGGTTGTTTTATGTGGCCATCACCAGAGCACAGAAAAAGCTCTTTCTCTCCTATGCACTTTCCCGCTATCGGTTCGGTCGTTTGAAAAACTGTGAACCTAGTCGGTTCCTTGATGATGTCGATCAACGGTATGTCAAAGTCAGTTCGAAATTTGGTGGTCGGGATTCATTTTCTCCAAACCCTAATTATGCCAAGAGCTTTGTGAGCGGCATGAAGAAAACGATAAGTTCGCAGCCTGTAAAAAAGGTGGCCGCCTACAAGCCTGCCCCCGATTTCGCACCCAGCGATACACGAGGGCTAAAAGAGGGAATGAAAGTCGAACACCCTAAATTTGGCTTTGGCATGGTGGTGAAAATGGAGGAATTAGGAGCCGAACGCAAGGCAAAGATCAATTTTTCTGATTTTGGAGAGAAGACGTTATTGCTTAGCTTTGCCAAGTTGAAGATTCATGAGAATTAATCGCTTTTGACCCAAGCACTCGGAGGTCAGCAATTCAAAACAATATTATGATCGGAGAATACAATACCCAACGCGAAGGCATTATCTTAAAAGAATACGGCCGCAACGTTCAAAAATTAGTCAATTACATTCGCACCATCCCTGACAAGGAAAAGCGGACAACCATGGCTACCACACTGATCGAGTTGATCAAACAGTTAGCCCCAGTGGTAAAAGAAGCGCACGAAAATCCGCAGCGGATGTGGGATGATCTTTACATTATTGCCGATTTCAACCTCGATATTGACAATCCATTCACTACCCCAGACCGCACTATTCTATTTAAAAAGCCACGCAAGATGGAATATCCTCAAAGCGATGTGCGTTTTAAACACTACGGAAAAAACATCGAACGCCTGGTGGCGGAAGCCATCAAAAAAGAAGACCCACAAGAGCGCGAAGAGGCCACTATCTATTTGGGTAAATTGATGAAGACTTTTTACAGCAATTGGAATAAAGAAACGCTGGATGACTCCGTGATTGTTAAAGATATCACCCTCATGTCGAAAGGCAAATTGACGTTGAACCTCGACAAAGTACGCGAAGACAATTTATTCGAGAAGCTGTATCGTGAGAAAAAGAAATTGCGCCCTGAAGGTAACCCACGTGACAACAGGGATAATCGAAACCGCGGCAGCAACCGCCCGTTCAATAAGAACCGTCACCAACACCGCAGGCGTGACCAATGAGTTCGTTTAAGATTAAAGGAGGACAGAGACTAAAAGGTGAGATCACTCCGCAAGGGGCAAAAAATGAAGCGCTCCAAGTAATCTGCGCCCCACTGCTTACGTCTGAGCCTGTAACAATCCACAACATCCCCGATATTATCGATGTCAATAAATTGATTGACTTGGTCAGCGAACTAGGCTGTAAAGTTGAGAAATTGAAAAAAGGATCTTATCGATTCACCGCATCCAATATTAATATTGCTTATCTAAAATCGGAAGAGTACCGAAAAAAAGCATCCTCACTTCGCGGTTCGGTCATGTTACTCGGCCCAATCCTTGCCCGCTTTGGCGAAGCAGATCTTCCAAAACCCGGTGGCGATAAAATTGGCAGGCGCAGATTGGATACTCATTTTATTGGCTTCCAAAACCTGGGGGCTAAGTTCAATTTTGATGGGAATGAAAACCTCTTTCACATCGATGCCAGCGAATTGAAAGGCAGTTACATGCTACTGGATGAAGCTTCCGTGACCGGAACCGCCAACATTGTGATGGCAGCTGTGTTGGCTAAAGGAACAACTACCCTTTATAATGCCGCCTGCGAACCTTATTTGCAACAACTTTGCGCAATGCTTAACCGCATGGGTGCTAAAATTTCAGGCATCGGTTCCAACCTTTTGACCATCGAAGGGGTAGTGAAGCTTAACGGCACGGAGCACACGCTGTTGCCCGATATGATTGAGATTGGAAGTTTCATCGGTTTGGCCGCAATGACACAATCCGAAATCACGATCAAAGATTGTCGGGTTGATATGCTCGGCATCATCCCCGAAATCTTTAGAAGACTGGGTATCAAAATGGAGTTTCGTGGAGACGACATTCACATTCCTGCTCAGGAGCATTATCAAATCGAAACCTTCATTGACGGCTCGATCATGACCGTGGCCGATGCACCTTGGCCGGGCTTCACACCAGATTTACTAAGTATTATACTCGTTATTGCTACCCAAGCAAAAGGTACAGTGCTGGTTCATCAAAAAATGTTTGAGAGTCGCTTGTTCTTTGTGGATAAGCTCATTGACATGGGGGCACAGATTATTTTGTGCGATCCCCACCGCGCCACCGTGATTGGCCTCGACCGCAAACAGCTGTTGCGTGGCGTGAAGATGGCATCTCCCGATATTCGTGCAGGAGTTGCTTTGCTCATTGCAGCACTTTCTGCACAAGGCGAAAGTGAAATTTCCAACATCGACCAGATTGACCGCGGCTATGAAAACATAGAAGGGCGGTTGAAGAAGTTGGGGGCGGTGATAGAGCGGGTGGCATAGGTACAGCCATTATCATGAATATTTTTTTCATGAAGAGAATTCTTTTAATACTATTATTTTGCATCTTATCAGCTATAGTTATTTGTGGTGTTTCTTATCTGCTCGATAATAATAATTACAATGCCTGAGAAGTACAGACAGACGAGAAAGTTCCGTGGTCCAAATTTTATTGGGTAAACGATAGTCTTGGTAATAAATTTATTGAACGAGCTTCGATGATGATTCCGGCTAAAATTGAAGGATTGCCTTATAAGTTAACGTTTCAATTTGACCTTGGATCGCCTTTAACTATGATCTATGAAAGAGGTGCTAATTCCGTCATCTTAAATCACAAGGATTTTGCGCATCGATTAAAAAAGCTTAAGAGTATCTTGCAATTTTGGGACAGACACAAGTCATTTAAAGATTTGACAATCAAATTGGAGAACACACGAATCCATACTTCAAACTGTTTTGTGTGGGAGAATTACGGAAAGCAGTTAGACATTAAACCAAATGATACTTCAACTTTAATTTCTATCGGAACAATTGGAGCTGATCTATTTCAAAAAAAAGCATTAGTCATTGACTATCCGAACAAACAATTTGCGATTTTCGATTCCCTTCCTGAAAGGTACAACAATCACCTTATCGACATTGAACTGGATAGGACAGGAAGAGTGATTTTACCGATGATCATTAAAGAGAAGCACTATCGCATAATGTTTGACAATGGCTCAAGTGTCTTTCCATTAATTACATTAGAGCGAAATATTAGTAAATTTTCCACCACTCAAAATATTGATACTTTAAAGGTATCCTCGTGGGGACGAATTCATGAGATGACCAGTAAGATGATCTCTGACACACTTGATTTAGCTGGTCAAAAATTCTCCAATGTTAAAATATACTCAAATAATACAGGTTTGGGAATGGATGTGGAAACAGATGGAATGGCCTGAAATGCACTTTTCTGGAACAAAACAATCATCATCGATTTTAAGAATAAAAAATTTGGCGTGAAAGATTAAGGCAAGGCGATTAATCTTGCATTTGGTAAACCTTAATTTATTCTTTAAAAACCATTTGCGCAATTGAAATAAAAAGGCTACTTTAAATCATGGTTTATTTATTCACCTAAAAAAGAGGGAATCATGATAAAAATCACCGCAAAACCAATTGATGTTCAGAAAGTCATCGAAACGGCCTCTTGCTTAAGTGCAGGGGCCGTTAATGTTTTTATAGGTACCGTTCGCGACAATGCCCATCAAAAAAAAGTACTTTGGTTGGAATACGAGGCCTATGAGGCTATGGCCGTGGCTGAAATACGCTCTATCATTGATGAGGCCGCCCACCGCTGGCAACTCAAAGGATGGGCAGTAAGCCACCGAATCGGGACGCTAAAGCCAGGCGAGGTAGCGGTAGTGGTCGCTATATCCACAGGCCACCGCAAAGATTCGTTTGACGCTTGTGAATTTATCATTGACACCATCAAAGCAAAAGTGCCTATCTGGAAAAAAGAAGTTTTTGAAGGAGGGGAAGAGTGGGTATCGGCCAGCCCCCCAATGGCCATCAATCAGAATTAAACTGCCCTGAACTAATACAAAAATGCCTGCACCAAAGATTGGGGTAGGCATTTTTTTTAGAATCGACTTACTGCCATCACCAGCATAGTGAGAACAGCTACAGCCACCATGAATCCAAAAAGGGCGATCAATAAAATGTCGCGATTAATCGGATTGATGTGTAAGTGAATTTCGGGAATCAAGTTTTTTGCAAAAGTTTTCATAGTGCCAACTATTTAATTATAAAGTTAACTAAATGGAATATTGAAAAGTTCACAGTTATTCATTTAAAAGCGAGGTGTAAGATTTTTGTAAAGATTCTATTGAGAAGCCGTATCTTTTTATAAAAACTACATTACATATCCCAAAAGGGAGCACATTTTTTCCAATGAATTGCTCGTGATTACAGAAACTGAAATATTGAATGAGGCCGCCATCATCAAACTGTCACGCACTGATCCAGAATCATTTAGACCCCTCTATGAAAAGTATTATAAGAAGATATTCCTATTCCTTTTGCACCGTCTGGGCGACAAAGAGCAGTCAGCCGACTTGACCCAGCAGGTTTTTTTAAAGGCGCTTGGCGGCTTAAGTAAGTTTCAGAGCAAAGGGTTTCCTTTTTCATCCTGGTTGTACCGAATTGCCATCAATGAGTGCAAAGGACACTATAGGAAAACAAAGAATATTCGAATTATAACCCTAGAAGATGACCAGATCACCCATCTTTTTGAAGAAATGACAGATCAAACGACTGAAAATCTCCATCGGAAACTGCCCTCGATCCTACAGCAACTCCGACCGGAAGAGCTGCAGCCAATTGAATTCCGCTACTTTGAAGGCAGGCCGTTTGCAGAAATCTCTTCCTTTCTAGGGATTTCTGAAACATCTCAGATCCCGAAGTAGTCGTTCAAAAAATAGATTCGATTGGCTCGGAGCAAGCAAAAGGATTTGGTGCAGCCGGTAAAAAAACTTCTGAACCACTATTGGTGGAGAAAATTACTTTGCGTTTCCACTTCGAATTTAACAATGTCGATTTGGATGATGAGACGGAGGATTTTTTGGCGAATCTGAGCATGTCTTTAAAGGAAGATAGCCACCTAAGAGTTAAAATCACTGGACACACGGACAATATCGGTCATGAAAAATTCAACCAACGACTTTCCGTGAAACGCGCTGAGGCTATTAGGGACTTTTTGATAAAAAATGGTATAGACGCACAACGGCTTTCGGTTGAAGGGAAAGGATTGACAGAACCCGTGGACTCAAATGAAAATGAGGAAGGACGAGCCAAAAACAGAAGAGTAGAAATCGCGGTCTTTCGAGTTCAGTAATGAAGCCAAGTGACGCTTGTCATCTTTCCAATTTCTGCCGCAGTAATGATCAATAAATTACTAAAATCTTCGTCTTCAAAGTCTTTAAAGTTTTTTGTGCCCGTAAGGTAGTTAGCGATAAACGGGATGTTATTGGAATGACCGCAGATCAAAACCGTTTTGCCTTGATATTCATTAAATATAGAGCGCATCCCCATTGTATCGAAAGCTGCGTATTCATTAATGGCTAAAGCTCTTGCCTTTGCAATAGGCGTTACAGTTTCCACGGTGCGCATATACTTAGTTGAATAAATTGCATGAAGGGGTGTTGGTTGCAAGAGCAAAACCAAATTACCAGCACGCTTTTGACCCTCTTCAGTTAGCCTTGGGTTTTTAGAGCCATCATTTACTTTCTCGGCATGACGGGTAAGAATAAAAGTGGTGAGCCGTTGTTGTGCGTTTATCTCTAAGGAGAAAATTAAAAGCAATAACACTAATAAGTTTTTCATCTTACTCAAATTGTTTACTTATTTTTCGAGGGACTTTGCATCCCTCTTTTTGTCGTGTATCGGCCAAGTGAAAAATTTTCCAATTCCCTTCCTTATCTTTCACCAGGCAAAAGGCATCCACGCCACAATGACTGAATTTTTTTCCTAAATAAAAAGCATAGTTCGTCCAAACCTGAGCAAAGTTTCCATCGAATTGAATTTTCTCATCCCAAATCATTTCATTGAATGTTTGGCCATGGGGACTTCCAACAACTTGCAAAAAACCTTCTAACGAAGATTCATGCTTTATAAAAGGCTTTTTATCTTTATCCATGCCAATAGTCGCCAACGTAACTTGCTTTGAAAATGCCCGATGTAAAAGCGCACTGTCTCCCTTTTGCATTCCTTCGAATAGCATATTTATCGGCTTCATAATTTCTTCCTTTTCAAGTGAAGATTGCGCAAATCCGATTTGGCACAAGGGAAGCCAAAGAATAAAAAGCAAAATTCTTATAATCACACTATCTAAATTTTATTACAAAGTAACCATTTCTTTCCAACCTAACGACAATCCGTTGTTTTATGGCTGAACCAAGGAGGAAAGAAATGAATTCTGTTTTCCGACAGAAAGTCTTATTTTTGACTCTTGACCGCAAAAAAGTTATGAGAAAATCTTTCCTTTTTACAGTCTCTGTGCTGATCTCAATTAATTCGTACTCCAATCCCGCGGACAGTTTAGAAATCGCGCTAAAAAATGCAACTGGCGTATTGAAAGTTAAAACCTTCAATGAACTTTTTCGCGTCTACATCAATTCCGATCCAGTTAAAGCGATTGGTTTTACGAGAGAGGGCCTGACCTTAGCCGCTGATATTCACGACCTTAAAGGGATGGCAGCATGTTATAACAACCTTGGGATTTCCTATCGCAATCAAGGCGCCCTCGACAAAGGGCTCGAATATTATCTGGTCTCATTGCACATTTATGATAGCCTAAAAAATATTGAAGGGATAGCCACCACTAAAAATAACATCGGCACAATCTATTCGTTGAAAAAAGATTACGGCCAAGCGATGAAGTATTTTGAGGAATCGTATGAGCAGTTCAGCAAAATGGATGACAAGGAAAAAGTGATCGGCTCATTGAACAATCTAGGGAATCTTCACAGTGATTTGCAATTGTACGAGCAGGCATTGAAATATTACTCAAAAGCTTGGCAATTGAGCGAGCAAATTCATAAAATCAATTCCGATCCACTCAACAACATCGGAAACCTTTATTTTCGCCAAGGCAATTATAAAAGAGCCGTTGACTATTATACGCGTTCTTTGGATTTTGCCAAAAAGGAAAATGACCAAACTTTAGTGCTCAATATTTTTGCCAACCTTGGTGAAGTTTATGGCAAAGGAAACCAGACTATCAAAGCGCAATATTATTTTGACAGCGCCATGACCTTGTGCAAGGATTTACACGCGTACGTTTATGAACCCCAAATCTTGAAAAACATGGCCAGTAATTTCGCCAAACAGGGAAAAATGCAAGAGGCCTATAACCTGATGGTGAGATACGACAAGGCCAAGGAAAAAATTTATGGAGAAGAAAGCAGTCGGAAGATTGCCCAAATGGAAATCGCCCTTGACTTACAAGAAAAAGAAAAGCAAGTAGAAGAATTAAAAAAGGACAGCACCATTCAATCCCTTGAACTCCGTAACACACGAATGGTTATTACCCTCATTGTTATGGCCGGGATCGTTGCACTAGCTCTTTTCAACTTATTCTGGCACCGCAAGAGAAACTAATCAACATGAATCGACAAGAAGCCCGTGTGCTTTTGGCCACTTTGACCAAAAGCGAAAGTTTATTGCGCCACATGCGCACCGTTGAAATTGTTATGGAATCTTATGCCAACAAATTAGGCGAAGACGTAGAAAAATGGGCAATAGCAGGCCTCCTTCACGATGCCGATTACGAAGCGTTTCCTGAAAATCACCCTAACATAATTGTAAAGAAACTAGAAGAATTAGGGGAGCAGGAAATCGCACATGCCATATCCTCCCACTATACCCGTTGGAATGTCACCTACGACACACTGCTTGACAAAGGGCTTTTGGCCTGTGATGAAATAACAGGGTTTATCGTTGCCTGTTGCCAGGTGCGCCCAGAGGGAATTTCTTCCCTAGAGACCAAATCCGTACTTAAGAAACTGAAAGACAAAGGTTTTGCCGCAAAAGTCGATCGCTACGAGGTGAGTAAAGGAGCTGAATTATTTGGGGTAGACCTACAAGAACACATCACTTTTATCATTGAAACCCTAAAGAAAAACAAGGAAGAACTTGGGATCTAAGAATTAATAGTGGACAACCTTTCCAGATTCGGCAGAAGAATCTATCTTTGAAAAAATTAACACTAAAAGCTATGGACTTTTTTTTTAATCAAGTAATCGGAGATGGCGCAAATCTATTCATACTTATCGTTGCGATTGTCGCTGGTTTTGCGGCCGGTATGGCCTACACAGACTTTCTAAAGACGAAAAAGGAAGAAGAGGGTCATCATTGATGAGCTAAACCTCTTTATAAAAATACCTGCCTGCCCTTTTTAAGAGTGGGCTTTTTTTTGTTCAATTTGTTAGTTGTTTCCTGAACCGATCGGCTGTTGACTATACGGAGATTTATACTCCTTTTGATAATCCTGGATATTTACTTTCTGGTAAAAATTGTTGCCCACATAACTCAAGAAAAGATGAAATTCTTGAGGCTTTCGGTAGCCTGGCAATGAATTGGAACCCTGAATTAGAGGAATGATGCGGAATTCTTCGTCTAGAAAAACGAAATTAGGATAGCTCATCTGGTTATTTAGCAGGGCCGCGGCCAATTGGTGATAGCCATTACTGCCAGAGGCAATAAATTTGAAAGTGGTTCCTCTAAAAACGATATCCTTCGTCTGCTCTGCGTCAAGCTTCACCGGGTAAAATTTTTCGTTAAGCATTTTGGCGATTTCTGGATCGGTAAATGTATTTTTATCCATTACCTTGCACCAACCGCACCAACTGGTATATACATCAATAAAGATCTTACGGTTTTCCGATTTTGATTTTTCTACGGCCTCTTCAAAGGTCATCCACTTCACAGGGCCTGCAAAGTGATTTTCCTGAGCTTTGGCAATCACCAAAGTAAAAATCAATGCAATAAGGAACAAGGAAAAGCGGTACATCATAAAATTCATGTGCAAATTTAATCAAACTTAATATCTTCTGAAGGATACACGTAACCCGGTAATGGAAAGCAGGTATTCAACCCTAAATTCAAGTGTGGCATCAAAATAAAAACAAACAGTTACGATCAACCGCGGTAGCATTCAGTTACTAAGGAGGTGTTCGAAAAGTGAAGGGGTTCTGTCCGATTTTGGACAAAATTATAAGTAGTATAGTAAAATTACCCTCAATTGGACGATTTCAAATTTGGCATAAGGTTGGTAGCTTTCGCTAGTAGTATAAGCACATGAAAAGATTCTCACATAAAGATTTGATTTTAACATTAGGCGTTCTGGTCGCTTTAATCATTGTGCTGGCCGCCATTTATCTTAAAGAAACACCTTTACTAAACGACAACACATCGGAATATGAGAAGCACCAAAAGAAAATAGAGCCTTCGGTTATCATTCAAAAATTTATTACAAGAGCAGCTTCCAGTCTTCATCTTTAGCTTATCGGTAAGCATAAAAATGCTGCACCAATTCAATTGCTCTTCGAATCGCCTTATTGATTGGATAAAACTCACGCGCCATATCAAAATCTATTGATGCTAATTGCATATAATATTCATTCATTACAGGCACCTCTAATCCCAAGGCAATATTTCCTTCGGCCAAAGCAAAAGCCGATGCCTGCTCGGTCTTAATAATCTTACAGGTAACCAATTCACGCTTCGCATATTTGTTAGTCCGGGCGGAATACCCAAACAATCGGCAGATCAATCCTCGATGAGCGTATTGGGAGCAAAGCCCAGTTCCGGCCTGAGTAGGGTTAAGGATAAGACAAATTTCTTCAGCCCTTTCATTCAATTTAGACAGCCACTCCTCCGCCAAATTTGATTTATAGAGATGTAGGGCAAACGGAAGAAACTCCAACGAAGTCGCCTCGATGTCAGGTTTGAAGCAACACTTGCCGCACCCAAATTTACAATGCAAAGAAGTAACGGATTGAAATTCGTCAATAGCCCGATCGAGCTTATCAAAAACAGCTTCAATTGATTTTACTTTTTCTTCAAGGGAATCCATATCAAATATTTAAAGGTCTAACCCCAACTGGTTCTGGTCTTTCCTTTTAACTAACTTAGGTGGCACCACACTCACCACATCGCCTTCGGTGAGATACAGCAAGTATCCTTCCGATACATAGCCCATTTGGTTTAACATCAAACAATATTCGCCCACCTGTTTTTGATCTTCCTTCTTTGGCCCACCCGTTTTATAATCGATCACAATTGCCTGCTTATCCTTTAACAACAGCCTGTCGATGCGATACTCCTTACCACCTGGCAAAAGCGTATGCGCTTCGTTACGCACATCCCATCGAGGCGAAAACCAATCTGCCACTTTGGTATTTCTCATCAATTTATCCATAGCCTGCTCAAGCATCTCTTTTTCTTCGACACCAATCTCTCCGTCTGATTCCATCTTTCGGATAGCCCTTGGAATATCGGTCATTCCCTCTATTTTCGAAAAAGCGGAATGCAAATGAATTCCAAATTTGATTTTATGAAAGGTTGCGTTATCCTCAGCATCAGATCGGGGTGCCGTCTTCTTAATAATCAATTTACTTCGCCATTCACCAGTCGTGTAGGCACTCAACGATACGGCATTGTATCCGTGCTCCTCTTTGGACACCGAGGACGCCATGGTACCTGCACGCCACAATTGGTTGGCAGCGCTCCAATTGGCGGAGAGCTCCAACGATTGCTCGGCACTATTAAAAAGAATTTGAGCTACCGAATTTTTATGGCTTCGCACTTTTGGGCCAGGAGCAAATGCGATCAAACCCATCTCTGCACGCGTCATCGCAACGTAAAGTAGGTTGAGGTTATCAAGATAAATGCGAGAATGTTCAATAGCGTATTCTTCAGCAAACAAAGACTCCTTTAGCCCGGAGGAATATTTTATAGGTAAAAAACCAATTGTATTGAAGGCGGAGGCCGAACCCTTCACCCACAAGTTGGGCGACTTAAGTCCATCGTGATCCAGGCCCCACGCACAAAATGGAATGATAACATAGTTAAATTGCAACCCTTTCGCTTTATGCAAAGTAAACAGCTGCATGGCCTCTGCCCCATTTGGGGCTGTGATCGATTTTTTATGTTTATACTCAATCCACCAATCAAGAAAGGCGCGCAAGTCATTTCGTTCTCGATTACCAAAATCTAAAACCTGATCCTGGAAAGCCAAAAGGTAAGGCAGCTCGCCAATTGTTTTACCCAATTGAAATATACCTATTAGTGTTTCGGTCAATTCAAATAAGGGAAGCTTACGAAGTTGGATTTTATTTTCTGTAAAAGATTTTGGGAGGTTATTTTCAAAAAGCACGGGGTTGGAAACCGCAAACACTTCCGAAGCTGATTTTTCTATCCCCTGCTGGCGCGAATATTCATAGGCAAGTTGAGCCCGTGCAATTGCATCTTCCGGATTAAGAAGGTACGTTAGCGCTGCGGTAATTAGGTTGACAGAACTTGCGCTGTCAATCCGCAATGACTCATTGGATACCACATCGTAAACACAACTAACCTTCGCTTTTTCGGAATTTTTATATTGCAACAAGTATGCGATCAATTCTTGCCCTTCTCCGTTGGTGCGCACTAAAAGCGCAATATCACTTGGCTTGGCGCCTAGTTTTTGCAATTCCTCTATTTGGCAAACAGTTTGTTGGAGAGAGGCCTCCTTCCATTTCATTTCTTCGGTATCTTCAAAAAATCGCAGCTGCACAAAACCTTCTTCTGGTTTGGTAATCAATTGTTCTACATCATCATAAGCTGATTTTGCAATGGGGTCTACATTCCCTTCCAAAGGCGAGGCAGAAGCAAACTTGAATAGTGCGTTGTTGAATGAAACAATCGTTTTTGAGCTTCTGAAATTCTTGTTCAACAATTTTAAATCAGTACGCCCCGCCCCTATTTCGCTTTCAATGGTCTGTTGCAAAAGTGACTGGTCACCACCGCGCCACCGGTAAATGGCTTGCTTTACATCCCCAACAATCACACTGGGATAGCCGCTATCCAATCCATTGGTCAGTAGCGGTTGAAAGTTTTTCCATTGCAACCCCGAAGTATCCTGAAATTCATCAATGAGAAAATTCCGGTAAAATGATCCTGCCTTTTCATAAATAAAGGGTGTATCGCTATTTTGGATAATGCCGTTGAGAAACTGCGGTGCGTCTGCCAATAGCATGACATTATTTTCACGCTTATACTCGCTTAGCTTTCGCGATATATCCATGATAAGCCCGAAGGCATAAAAGTTACTGATGGCCACTTCAGCCGATACGGCAACCTTAAAATTTTCGTTTCGGTAATCCAAAATTTCATTTAAAATACCAATCCATTTCTCGTCCGCCACTCGGTTCATCTCTTGATGCAGGGGATGACTTTTATCAACCCAGTTATCTGACAATTGAAATTGATTTAGGGCTCTGGATCCTATTTCTTTGTCTGCGAAATCTTTGACCGATTTGAATTCAGCTACCTTTGCAAACCATCCAAAGGCACTTCCGCTGCGTTTGTATTTAAAATCATCAACCTGAAGCCCAAAGTTTTGAAAATCCTTTAAAGTCGCTTTGGCACGCCCCGTGACAAAAGACATAAACTTATATTTCTCCTTTTGAAGGACGTCCAACGCATTCCTGAAATAATTTAGATCTCTTGATCCTTGCCCAATTCCTTCTTCAATAGCTTTGAACTCCTCCCTAAAAATCTCATTTGAAAAGGCCACCAGACTTCCTCGCATGTCCCATGACCGGTCATTTTCGAGGTTCTGCAAGGCGAGTTCCACCACCCAATCGGTAAGCTGCGGATGTTCGCCCAACTCATCTATCAAATTGGCGATCACCTCTTCCATCACCCTGTCTTGCTCTACTTCCAGCCGATAGTCACCCAATATTCCGGCTTCCCGGGTAAAAGCCCGGATAATTTTTTGAAAAAAAGCATCGATGGTGCTAATTGAAAATTGATGGTAATTATGGAGTATTGCTGCCTGCACCTCGCGGGCATTGTTTTGAAATGTCTGCGCATCCAAATTAAGCTCCGCTTGAAGTTCAGCCGCCAGCTCGTTGATCTCACCGGTTGCAAATTCATTGAGATAGCGCATAATCCGCTCCTTCATTTCCTGCGTGCTTTTATTCGTGAATGTAACCGCCAGAATATGTTTATAGTAATCGGAGCGAAACCGCAAGGCCAAATTAAGGTATTCTTTGGCCAATGTGCGTGTTTTGCCCGAACCAGCCGAGGAACGATAGATTTGAAATAGTTTTGCCACCTTTGAGAAAAATTCGAAGTTACGGATTCCATATAAGATTCAACGAAAATCCGTAACTTGACTTTAATTCAATCTATGCGAAGGCTCTATTTTCTTTTACTAAAGATTTCTTATTCCTTTCCTGTACAACTTTTTCTAAACAACATCAGGCGCAACATCGTATTGGTACTTTGTTGGATCCTCCTCTTCTCGATGGTAACGGGGAACTTCGGGAAATACATCGGTATCCCCTATCTTTTCCTCGACCCAGAATATCTGCATCAGGTGAACTTTACCAGTTTTCTTATCATGGGCGGTATGACGGCTGGATTTAGTATGGCTTTTCATATTACCTGTTACATCTCAGACGGGCATCGGTTTTCTTTCATTGGAACTCTGCACAGACCATTCAGGAAGTTTGTGGTCAACAATAGCCTTTTTCCAATGGCGTTTCTTGGCGTTTACATCTATGAAGTGGTGGTCTTTCAAATCAACAATGAGCACAGCAGTGTGAGCAAACTCGCGATTAACCTAGGGGGTTTTTTTGTCGGTTATATACTCATGACCTTACTCTTTTCCCTGTATTTCCGTTTTACCAACAAGGACATATTCAAATACATGGTTTGCCGCATTGATGAGAAAATCAAACGCAACGTGCAGGTAACGCGAGCCAGCGCCATGAAAAAACTAGATATTGCCCGAAAACGCCAGGTCCGGGTAGATTATTATTTTGACAATCGGCTTCGTTTCAACAAAGTAGAGGACAACACCTTTTATGACAAGGCGACTATCCTCCAAGTGTTCGATCAAAACCATTTTAATTTAGTGGTCATCGAGTTGTTTATTTTCACGATTGTACTCACACTTGGGATTTTTAAAGACTATCCTCATTTTCAATTGCCGGCAGCAGCCACTTTCATGATCTTCCTCACCATTTTTGTGATGCTGTTCGGAGCCTTCTCTTATTGGTTTGGCGAATGGAGTGCCACCATGGGGCTTGTTGTCTTTTTACTGATCAACTATTCGGTAGGGGAAGATTATTTCTCCAAAAATTATGAAGCCTTTGGATTAGACTATCAGGAAACACCCGTTCCTTATACCATCGATGCCATCAAAAAATCTACGGACAAGGCATCTATGGAACAAGATCGACAGGCGACCTTGATTGGTTTAACGAACTGGCGGAATAAATTTCCCGCTGAGCAGAAACCCAAGATGGTTTTTCTTTGCGTGAGTGGTGGCGGAAAAAGGGCCGCCCTCTGGTCAATCACCGCGATGCAGTTTTGCGATAGCCTTTCGCAAGGAAAATTAATGGAGAATACCGTACTTATCACCGGAGCTTCTGGTGGTTTAATTGGCGCGAGTTATTTTCGCGAGCTCAGCCTCAGAAAAAAACTAGGTCAGCCAATCGATCCCTACGCTTCTATTCACCGTCAAAAAATTTCCAGCGATAACTTAAATCCACTTATTTTTAGTTTGTTGGCCAATGACCTGTTTGTCGGATTTTCCAAATTTGAATATGCAGGTATACGGTATTTTCGGGATAGAGCCTACACTTTTGAAGATCAATTGAACGAGATCACGCAAGGGATGTTGGATAAACCTGTCAGTGATTACAATCAATACGAAAAACAAGGCATAATTCCCATGATGATACTCGCACCAACCGTGGTGAACGATGGTCGGAAAATCTATATCGCCTCACGGCCTGTATCGTTTATGAATTACGAAGTTGAAGACGATAGTAATTTTAACTACGAAGATGATAAAATTAGTGGAATTGACTTTCAACGCTTTTTTCATGATCAGGGAGCTGCCCAACTGCGTTTCCTTTCTGCCCTACGCATGAGTGCCACATTTCCTTACATTACACCGAACACCTCACTTCCAACAGATCCCAGTATTCAAATTATGGACGCAGGCATTTCAGATAATTTCGGCCTCTCAGACGCTGTTCGGTTTTTGTATGCCTTTAAAGAATGGGTAGCAGAAAATACCTCCGGTGTAATTTTTGTCTCCATCCGCGATTCACCAAAGTTGAGAGACATCAGCCCGACCACCGGCTCCACCTTAATGGATGATCTCACGCAGCCTATCAGCAGTGTGTATAACAATTTTGAGAATTTCCAGGATATCAACAGCGATCTACTTATTGGTGAAGGCCATAGTTGGTTGAATGTGCCGATTCACCGAATCGACATTCAATATCAGGCAGAAAGTTACGTCTCAATACTTCAGCAAATGGACAGCATCCGGCAAAACAACGCGCGTGCCTCTTTGAGTTGGCGGTTGACAACCCGAGAAAAAGAAGGCGTAGTAGACAATATCAAGTCATCTAAAAACCAAGAACAAATAAAAAAGCTAATTGATCTTTTGCAATGACATGGGCTGATCAGATCCTGCCCTTTCTAAAAAATTTGAACCTAGAAGTTAATTTACCTAGTGGGGTTAGGGTGATGAATCCTTACCGGGGAAAAAACGTTTACTCACTTTGCGAAAAGTTCTATAAAAGATATTATAACGACTCCTCTCCTCGCACACTGATTTTAGGAATAAACCCAGGCCGAAATGGGGGTGGAATCACAGGAATTCCATTTACCGATCCAATTAAATTGGAAGCTTTGGGCCTTTCGAATGATTTGCAAAAAAAACCTGAACTGTCCTCCGGTTTTATTTACACCATGATTGATTCCTTTGGCGGCCCCGATAAATTCTACAATAAATTTTATATCAGCTCAGTATCACCATTGGGATTTACCCAGCACAACAAAAATCTTAATTATTACGACCTAAAGAATCTTCCTGCCTTATTGGGAGAATTCATAAAATCATGTTTGGAACAACAACTCGCCTGGGGGCTGAACCGCAAGGTTTCTTTTTGCTTGGGTGAGGGGAAAAATTTTGACTTTCTTAAAAAGCTGAATGATCAGCATCGCTACTTTGAAAACATTACCCCGCTTCCACACCCGCGCTTTGTTATGCAATACCGGAGAAAAAAGCTAAAGGCATTTATTAAACTCTATGTTGATAAATTTAATCTCGGTTAAGCGGAGTAGCTGGAACGGATAACTTATCGCAAAGCAGGATGTATGGCATTTCACTTCTTTGTGTATTTTTACGTCCCTAAAAAATGAAAAACCGATTCTCAAACGATATTAACATACGAAATAAGCAAGCTTCCTTTAAGTATGAGCTAATTGAGAAATTTATCGCTGGAATCATGCTCAAGGGCACCGAGATCAAGTCGATACGAGAAGGCAAAGTGAATCTACAAGATGGCTATTGCTATTTTAACAACAGCGAGTGTTTTGTAAAGGGAATTAACATTACAGCCTATTCGCAAGGCACGCATTACAATCATGAGGCTGCTCGTGAACGAAAGTTGCTCCTCAAAAAATCCGAACTGGATAAATTAGAAGCCAAGGTTGAAGAGAAAGGACTAACGCTTTTACCCATCCGGCTATTTATTAATGAGCGAGGTCTTGCGAAGTTAGAAATTGCCATCGGTAGAGGAAAAAAATTACATGACAAACGTGAGAGCATCAAAGAAAAAGATATGAAAAGGGAATTAAGTAAAATAAAATTGCAGTAATGATGGAGCAAGATTTCGGAGTTTGCCGACTGTCCTTGGTTCCACTACTCTATGAACCTGCGAATTCCCGCCAAGTCGGTCAACTCCTATTTGGAGAAGCCTATGAGGTGATCGACCGAAGCCATGACAATTTGTGGCTTCGTATAAAAATCAACTTTGATAAAGTAGAGGGATGGATCAATCGGAATCACCACCACTCCATTGCGCTGGAATATTTCGAGCACATCATTCAAGCTGATTTTAAAATCACTACCGATGTGGTGGCCAGCATTCTCTATAAGAAGAATCCCTTATCTATTTTGATTGGAAGTATTGTACCGATTTCTTCGTCCGAGCTCTTTAAGATGGATCAGCAGCTTGCCTTCAATGGTGAATCGAAATCGATCAGCCAAAAAAGGGAAGCCGAATTTCTAAAATCCGTGGCTTTAAAATACCTCAATGCGCCAGAAATCGAAGGAGGTAAAAATCCTTTCGGGATTTGCGCGAATGGTTTGGTCCAAATGGTTTTTAAAATTTCAGGTTATCCACTTCCATGGGATTTGCAGCATCAGGCCGAATCGGGCAAAAAAGTAAGCGATATTTTTTCTGCCAACGTTGGTGACATTGCTTTTTTTAAAGATCAAAACAATAACCTCGTCCACACTGGCATAATTCTCGGTGATGATAAGGTCATTCATGCATTTGGACAGGTAAAGATTGATTATATCAATGAAGAGGGCATTCTAAACCCAGAAACTAAAGTCTATTCGCATACGCTGGCAAAGATCAGACGTCTGTTACCGTAGGGAAGTTAGAATTCTGCCCCATTGCTAAAGCCAAAGATTGGTTTTATCTTACCATCGTGAATTCTCGTGTTTTAGTACTTAACCAGGACTTTAGCCCGCTGATGGTTTGTTCAGTGGAGCGAGCCTTTGTTTTGGTCTACTTAAACAAAAGTGAAATGGTACGATCTTCTAATGGGCATAAAATAAGAACCGTTTCGCATTCCTATGCCATGCCTTCCGTAATCCGACTAAATCGGTACGTGCATGCTCCCTATAAAGGGGTTACGTTGACCCGGCAGAATGTTTTCAAGAGAGATAATTCAGAATGTCAATATTGTGGCACAAGGCGAGACCTCACCTTGGATCATGTTATTCCCAGTTCAAGAGGAGGTGCCCATTCATGGCAAAATCTGGTTACGGCCTGTAAAAAATGTAATGCTAAAAAAGGGAACTATACCCCGGAAGAGGCAGGCATGCAGCTAAAAAGAAAACCTTTTAAACCAAGTTATGCCCTTTTCCTTCGCGACATTACAGGGTCAAATCATAACGAATGGGATGATTTTTTAGAGGCTAAATCGGCATAAAGTGAAAGTTCAAAAAACGATAAACCTGATCCTCATTTTCACGCTATTGGCATTAACTATTGGCTGCGATCAGATTTCAAAATCCATCGTGCGACAGCAGGTTGAATACAATCAGCAAATCAGCTTGATCCATTCCTATTTCAAGTTGACCAAGATCGAGAACGAAGGTGCTTTTTTGAGTATTGGTGATTCGCTTCCTCCTGCTTTAAAGTTTTTTCTTTTGTCCATTTTGCCTTCATTGGCCTTGGCTTACGGACTTTATTTTTTATTCACAAAAAATAGCCTATCAAGAAATACTTTATTTGCTCTTTGCTTTACTATAGGCGGAGGCATAGGGAATATGTACGATCGCCTCCTTCACGGGTCAGTAACCGATTTCTTACATATCGATCTCGGCCATGTTCAAACGGGGATTTTTAACCTAGCGGATGTATCCATCACCACCGGAATGATTCTTTTCTTAATCGAATTGGCCACAAAAAAAAAGGAAGGAGATTTGTCCAGTGGAAGTCTTTTTGATCGCTTAAAATAATTCGAGTTACCCTATCTTTGCCAATCGTATTTATCTTGAAAACATGATGGGTAGGGCAAGGTTCAAAGTTATTTTAATGTTCGTGATTGGGCCCCTCTCGGTTGTTGCTCAATTCACAAATAGCTGGATCAACTTTACACAGCAATATTTTAAGATACCTGTTGCACAAAATGGCATTTATCGGCTTACTTATGCGAACCTTCAGGCAGCAGGTTTTCCTGTAAATTCAGTTGACCCTCGTTTTATCCAATTATTTCATCGAGGCCAAGAGCAATCCATTTATGTGCGGGGACAAAAAGACGGGGTCTTTAATGCCACCGATTATATCGAATTCTATGGCCAGAAAAATGATGGGGCGCTAGACAGCCTTTTATACCGGCCTTCCTCCAACCAGCCGCACAAATATTACAATTTATATTCCGACACCGCTGCCTATTTTCTCACTTTCAATTCATTAGCTACGCGAGGCATTCGCATGGATTCTGTGCAGTTTGTTAACACCAATAATTTGCCGGCCGAAAGCTATCAGACCGCTCAACGGCTCTTTATCAACCACAATTCTTATAGTGGAGGCTATACATACAACAGCCTTACCGAATCTACTTACTTCGATCAAGGGGAAGGCTGGACAGGAACACCAATTCAACAAAGCCAATCTATTGACTACATCGTGGATTCACTGTACAACGGTGTTTCAGCAGCTGGAACCCCCACACTTGAGGTACTTTTGGTGGGCAGGGACTACCCAACCCACCAGCTCCAGATTTATGTAGGGCCAAATGCAGCGTCATTGCGGGCGCTGCCACAAGTGACTATTACGGGATTTGCATCTCAGGTTTTTGACTGGAATCTAAACTGGAGTGATATAGGCACGGACGGAAAGATGGACGTGCGCCTCGTTGCCCTCAGCGATGCCACTACCAATCGGTACCAAGGAAGCATTTCTTACATAAAGGTAAATTTTCCGCAAAGTTTCAATTTTAGTGGCCTTCAAAATAAGGCATTTCAACTAGCGGTCAACCCAATTGGCCAATCTTATGTAGTCATCAACAATCCTGTTTCTGGTTTGAGACTATGGGATATTACCAACTTGCAAAGTGTAACGCAAATCGGTCTTGTGCCTTCTGGCAGCACGCTTACTACTATTGTTCCAGGCACGTCCACAGCCAAATCTCTTTTTGCTTCGGCCAAATACATTATTCCTTCCGTGTTCCCTGTTTCATTCCGATCATTGACTTCATATCCTTCAAATTTTTTAATTATTACTAACAAGGTTTTAACTTCACCTGCTGGTGGCTACGGAAATCCAGTTCAAGCCTATGCCGCGTACCGGGCTTCGACTACTGGAGGAGGATATGATACGCTTACTGTCAATATCGATCAACTCTATAACCAGTTCAACTACGGAGAGGTTTCGCCTTTAGCCATCTACAGTTTTATGCAATTCATGACGGCTCAAGGAAATATAAAGTATTTATTTTTGATTGGTAGGGGACGTGACATTTTTTATTCTGGCTATCAGCGTTTACCTGTTCCATCTAGTGAGCTTCGGGATCTCGTCCCTTCTGCCGGTTACCCAGGTGGTGATATTGCTTATACGGCGGGGCTTTATGGAACGACCTACCAACCCGGAGTTCCCACAGGGCGGCTCACTGCAACTACATCCTCTCAAGTTGCTGGTTATTTAAACAAAGTGATAGAGATAGAATCTCAACCCTTGCAACCTTGGGCAAAACAATTACTGCATTTAAGTGGTGGTGGAAGTTCAAGCACGGATGCTTCAGAGCTAACGTTATTTCGCCAATACGTAGACGGTTTCGCACAAATTGCAAAAGGACCTTACTTGGGTGGCCACGTGACCACAGAAGCAAAGGTAAATGTAGGCGTTGAACAAATTAACGTTGCCCCAATCGTGAATCAAGGGGTGAACCTCGTTACGTTTTTTGGCCATTCATCCTCGAGTACTATCGACATTGATATTGGCAACGTAACCGATCCAACGTTGGGGTACAGCAATGCGGGCAAGTACCCGGTCTTTCTGATCAACGGATGCAACGCAGGGACCATTTTTGCTAACAAAGTTACCTTTGGTGAAAATTGGATGCTGGCGGCCAACCTCGGATCGCGCAATTTCTTAGCAGGCACTTCTTTTGGGTACTCTAACGAACTGCAACAATACTCCTCACTTTTCTATCAAGTGGGATTCGGTGATTCCGTATTTATCAAAAAGGGAATTGGTGATATTCAAAAGGAGGTGGGTAATCGTTATTTAAATAATTACGGGGCTGGCATTACCGGCATTACGCAGGTGCAGCAAATGGTATTGGCGGGTGACCCCGCTCTAAAACTATTCGGAACGGCACTACCCGATTATTCGGTGGACAACGGCTCGCTTTCGCTAGCTTCGCTTGATGGCAAACCAGTCACCTCCTTGAGCGATTCTTTCGCCATAAAAATCATCGTCAAAAATTTAGGGGCCACCAGTACTACCCCCATTAAAGTGCGAGTGATCCGAACCTTCAGCGACAACAGTACAAAAATCTACGACACCATTTTCCCTTCCGTAATTTATCTTGACACACTATCGTTCACGCTATACAAAGATCCAGTTGTCAATGGATCAGGAAACAATCTCTTCACCGTAATAATCGATCCGTTGAATGCCATCAAAGAAATATCAAAAACCAATAACACCGCCACACTCTCCACTTTCATTCCCTCCAACGGAACGATTAATCTCTACCCAACTAATTTTGGGATCGTTAGCACCTCAACCTTGAATTTGCTTTTTCAGGATGCTAACCTCATGGGAGCGCAACGAAACTTTCTGGCTCAATTTGATACGACCAATACATTCAATAGTGGATTCGCCATCAACCAAACTGTTTCTGGGAAAGTCTTAGCCAAACTCAATGTCAATTTACTTCCCAGTGATTCTGTCGTTTACTACTGGCGCACTAAACCGGTAAGCCAAAGTGCAAGTGATAGTACCAACTGGTCAGTGTCTTCTTTTATTTATATCAACAACAGTCCACAAGGATGGGCGCAAACGAAAATCCAGCAAATGGAATCCAATTCACTCACGGGGTTGGATTTTAATACTTCCAATAAAAAGCTGACTTACTTGCAAACGATTTTACCTGTTGAAGTGAAATCGATTGGCGCCAACAGCGTGTCACCTTATACTGCCGCTTCCATGCAAGTGAACGGCACTGAATATGACGTCAGTGTGCAAGTACCCTGCCTGAACAACACGATAAATCTTGTCGCCTTCAATAAGACAACCGGCACTCCCTACCCAGGAATAAGCATCTACGGAAATGATCCGCGCGGTTGCGGGCTGCAGCCATCCGTTATTAATAGCTTTCAATCCACTGACATCGAAACGGGTCAAGGAAACGATATTTTACAATACGTAGACAATGTCAGCTCGGGTGATTCGGTTATTCTTTTCACGGTCGGCAATCCAGTAATTTCTTCCTGGTCAGCCAACGTGTTGAGTAAACTCAATAAACTTGGTATCAGCAATACACAAATCACTTCGGTGCAAGATGGAGAGCCTGTTGTGATCTTTGCAAAAAAAGGCACCTCGCCCGGAAGCGCCAAATTCTATTTGCCTCAGGCAACGCCTGTTACTTCGCAAGACGTAACGGTAAAGGCAACCATGACCGGACGGAATTCCTCTGGAAAAGTAAAATCCCTTGCGATCGGCCCAGCAAAAAAATGGATAAACTTCGTTCACCAGGCAACTAATATTGAAGCCGTGGATCAGGTGAGCTACTCAATTTACGGGGTAACGCTAACCGGAAAAGAAATGTTGCTCCAATCGAACATAACTGCCACCAATCTGGATTTGTCTTTTGTTAACCCCATCCTTTATCCACAATTGAAAGTGCAACTCAACATGCAGGACACCGTGAACCTCACCGCTGTCCAGCTTAAAAAATGGTTTGTTTTTTATGAATCGGTAGCCGATGGCTTACTATTTTATCAAGGACCAACAGCAACGCAAACCGTTCAAGAAGGGCAGCCATTTTTGGGCCAATATGGTTTTACCAATATCTCTTCCCAATCCTTTACGGATTCCCTTCAGGTAAATACTGAAATCGTAAACAGCGCAAAGGCGATTAAAGACACCAGCACGTTCAAAATCAAAGCTCCCGCTCCTGGCGACACCACAACCTTTTCGCTCACCGTAAACACGAAAGGAAAAGCCGGCCTCAATAACATTAATGTTTATGTCAATCCGAAAATTCAACCGGAACAGTATTACGACAACAATGTCCTTGACCAATCGGTATATCTAGAGGTAATCCCTGATCTTTCTAATCCAACATTAGATGTAACGGTGGATGGTCGCTACTTACAAAACGGAGATTTCGTTTCACCAAGCCCAATCATACAAGTGAAACTTCAAGACGACAACCCATTCTTGATGATTACCGACACCACTCATTTGAATATGTTTTTAAGCTTTCCTTGCGACACGGCTCCCTGTCCTTTCAAGCGGATAAGTTTTAGTCGGTCGGATGTAAAATGGAAGCAAGAGACAGCAAGTGCAGATTTCACCACTATTTTTCATCCGGCTAATTTGCCCCAAGGCAACTACCTCCTTCAAATCAATGGCACGGATGCAAGCGGTAATTCCAGTGGACTTCAGCCCTACGCGATCTCCTTCCGTGTTCAAAATGAAACTACTTTGCAATTGCAATCTGTGTACCCGAATCCCTCTTCGGACATATTTAATTTTAGTTTTGTGCTTTCCGGAAATATATTGCCTGATAATTTTTCGCTACAGATCTATGCGGTTGACGGAAGACCCCTTCAACAGTTTGGAATGAATTCGATTACTAATTTTATTATCGGCACGAATATTTTACCCTGGAGTTCTTCCAATGAGGGATTAGGGGACGGTATGTACATTTATAGACTCTCGCTAACGGTCAATGGCAAAACCGCTACCCAAAGTGGGAAGCTGTTATCCGTCAAATAAATCAGGTTTTTATGCTATCAAAAATCAGAACCGTTCAAAATAGTATTGTCATTTCAAACGAAGCGAAGCAATCCCAATTCTGAATTTGAATTAAGGTCGTTCCTTGCTTTGAAAGGACATTTTTTTTTGAAATGGCTAATGATGATGACCACCCGGTCCATGCACATGGCCGTGCGCCAACTCCTCTTCGGTGGCTTCACGAATGCTCAGCACTTCCACATCGAAGTTTAATTCTACACCTGCCAGCGGATGGTTGCCATCTACGGTGATTTCGCTAAGACCAACATGGGTAACGGTGACATGAGTACCGCCATCCGTTTGAAACTGCATACCCACCTCAATTTTTTGATCAGCAAATGCTGAACGTGGAACGCGCTGCACCATCGACTCACTTTTTACACCATAGCCTTTCTCTGGGCTAACTTTTAAATTCACTTTATCTCCTTGCTTCTTTCCTTCCAATCCCTCTTCCATTCCGGGGATAAGATTACCAATTCCTTGAATGTAATGAAGAGGTTCACGGCCAGCACTGCTATCGAGTACTTTGCCATCGTTGTCGGTGAGGGTGTAGTGAATAGAGGCAACTTTGTTTTTAGCGATTTGCATGAAATTTTAATATTTTTTTTTCAAAAGTAATTAAATTTCATTCCCCTCTCAAACGATGACAGTTTAGAATTCAAAATTAAAGATTCAAGAATACTCCAACATCAATACTCATCTTGAATTTAGGATCTGAAATTTTAAATTTACTACTCGCTCCTTAAACTATCAACGGGATTTGTGTTTGCTGCTTTCAGGCAGAAAAAGCCAATCACCAGCCAGGCAATTATCACCGAGAAAAGCGCAGCACCAACCATGAGATAGCCTGGTGCATTTTCGAAGTAGGCAAATTTCTCAAGCCATCGGTTCATAAAGTACAGAGCAATTGGCAAACCGATCAAGTTAGACGCTACCACCAGCAATACTGATTCCTTAGACAAGATCAAAAAAATGCGCCCGGATGAAGCTCCCATCACTTTGCGCACCGCCATTTCTTTGCTGCGTTGTTCGGTTGTAAACGTAACGATGCCGAGCAATCCAAGACAAGAAATAAAAATGGACAGGATTGCTAAGTAATCGAATATTTTACCTGTCTGCTCTTCAGACTTATAGAGTTTCCCTATGTCCTCATCAAGGAAAGTATAATCAAACGGACGATCGGGAATGAATTTCTTATACACCTTCTCGATCGACTTAATGTTCTCGTGGATATTCTCCTTATTCAACTTGACCACTATTTCGTTAAAATATTTTGGATCAATATGAATGATCATCGGCTCGACTTTAACATGGACTGACTTAAAGTTAAAATCCTTAACCACCCCCACTACCGTTCCTTTTATTTTATCAACAGTAATGGTCGAACCTACCACATTTGAAATCCCCATTTGGCGTACCGCTGCTTCATTGAGTAGGAAAGCAGATGAATCAGAAGCGATCGATTCAGAAAAAGGACGGCCTTCTGCCATCGGGATCGAAAAAGTTTTCACGAAATCATGATCAGTCATTAATTTTGCGAAAAGCATATTTTTTTGTGGATCCTTCCCTTCCCAGTTTACATAACTTGTGGATTGATCAATATAAGATAGATTCAAGCTAGTAGCTGTAACATTCATCACGCCTGGCAATGCTTTTAGCTCCTCTTTTATTGATGGATATTGGTTTATCACCTTTCTTATAATGTGAAAAGTAAGGACATTCTCTTTATCGTAACCGACACCTTTTAATCGGATGAACTGCAACTGATGATGGACAACAAGTGTAGCCACAACCAAGGCAACACTCAATGTGAATTGGATGATCACGAAAGTCCTTCTAAAAAAAATGCTGGACTTTCTGGCTTTAAGCAAACCATTAAACACAACTACCGGCTTAAGGGAAGACAAAAATAAGGCGGGATAAGCTCCTGCCATGAAAACACAAGCCAAAAGCACGGCACCAAGTGTCAAAAAGATGCGCGGTGTCATCATTGCCAACGAAAGGGTCCGGCCACTCAAATCGTTAAACAAGGGAAGCAATAACCAACTGATAAGCAGTGCCAAACCAAAGGCGAGCATGCAGTAAATCAACGATTCCGAATAATATTGCAGCATCAACTGTAGCCTCGATGCACCCGCTACCTTGCGTACCCCCGCTTCCTTGGCCCGCCTCATCGAACGGGCCATGGCCAAATTGGTATAGTTGATGCAGGCGATAAGCAAAACGAAAATGGCAGCACTGATGAAGATATAAACATATTGAATGTCCTCATGCCCTGGCATATCAAAGCTTAAGTGTTTCGACCTGAGATGAATATCTGCCAGGGGCTGTAAGAATAATTCAACTGTTGAGGTTTTATCATTGTTTTTTACAATGTTCTTTATTTTAGGTTCAAAAGATTGTTTGCTGGCAGTTGCCTTTAGTTTAACGTAGGTGTGAAACGCGTCCTCATCCCACCGATCCAACATGTTCCAACCCAGCGTCTTTATCAGCTCAACTGGCATCACGTAGTCAAATTGCAAGTGAGAATTGCCAGGCCCGTTTTTCATCACCCCAACTACCATCAGATCACGCCCCACCATCTTGAAAATTTTTCCCATGGCATTGGTTTTTCCAAAATATTTGGCTGCTAATTTTTCGTTGATAATAATTTTGTCAACACCTTCTCGAAAAGAATTAATGTTGCCATCCACAAGCGGGAACGAGAAAATTGAAAAAAAGGAGGTATCTACTGCTAATCCCTTTTGGTAAAAAGCAATCTCATCATACCTCAACAAAGCCTCAAAGTGAATCAAGCGACAGGTGTTCTCCACCTCACCAAATGAATTTTTAAGGTAATCACCAAGCAATGGCGGTGTTACAGCGATTGGCAAAGTACGACCATTGTCTTGCTGATGCTCTACTACACGGAAAACACGTTCATATCCAGTGTGAAAGCGATCGTAACTCAATTCATCATTCACCCATAAAAAGATGAGGATAAAAACCGTGAGGCCGATGGTGAGGCCGGAAAGATTAATGAGCGAATAGATGCTCCGCAAATGCCGGACTGCGATTTTATAATAATTGACAAGCATTGTGTGACCAGTTTCCTTCCCCAGAAAGATATAAAACCTTTCTCAAAAGAAAACTGAAATATCAAATAAAACCTTACTCGGTCATTTTGTTGTTCTGCACGAAACTGAGCATCAAATTACTGATCGAGAAAAGAAACTATAGATTTGCTGCCCGCCAGTCGATCGCAAGTGCCTGAAAGGGAGTTTCGATCTTTAAGCACATACAACGATTAAATGGTGGTCTATTTATTTCCACTCAAACGTTCTCTCCCAAACAACATATAATGCTGCTTGCGAGTGCTCCAATGATAGCCCAGCGAGAAAGGTAACGGCTGCGCACCTTTCTTAAAGGCAGAATCAAGCGCAGGCTGATAAAGACCTCGACTGAAATCCTCTACTGGGGGTACATATTCGCCAAAAAAAGTTCCACGCCATTCAGGTTTTTTGTCAAAAAAGCGATAAGGCATACCCGTGTCGTCCTGAAAAAGGGTTACGCTATTACCCAAAATGATCTCGCGGATTTTGCTAAAATCGTTTAAGTGCATCAGGTATGAGGCGGATTTTACAAATGTGTTGAAAGGTGCCCTCGCATTTATAAAGGTCACAAAACCGGATCGGTCTTTTAGGCCACCATTGGAAATGCTCACCGAAAAATAATAGACCGTCTTAATTTCCTTTGTTTCTGTGTTCCTTAAGGTAAATTTTACGCCCGGAGTTTTGTATTGATTCATCCTCTTTACTACGGCTTCCTGCTCATTCCCCTCAGCATCAATATCAATAAATTTTTGTTGTAACAATTCGTACCCAGAACGCTCCATAAAAAAATAGAACAAGGGTAGCACTCCTTTAATCTCCGACAAATCCTTTTGCATGTGGTTTGTAATGAAATAGCTCTTGTTAAAAATATCGCGCAAAGAACGTCCTAAACTATCAAGAAAACGATCACGATCTTTCGCGGAAAGCGTTTCCACTGAAGGCACTTCACGGATCGGTTCCAAGGCTGCCAATACATATTCTTTCGTTCGAGGGTAAAGAAAATTGGCATGAAGAAAATCAGGGCCAGAAAATGGATAAAATAATTTCAACGTATCATTGACAGCCTTGGAAAAAAAGTCTCTTTCCCACTGAGTCATTTTCACTAAGCGCGTATCGTGCATCTTTTTCCAATTGGCATCCATGGAAGTTTGAAAATCAGTCCAGTATTTATCTTTCTGAAGAAGGGCCAGCGAGTTTGAATGCAATTGAGGAAGACCGGCAATAAAGCGTGCGGTATTATCAAGAGCGGTGTCTTTTGGAACAAGAAGCGCAGTCGCTTTCTTTGCCGAATCAATCTTGAATACCGAATCAACGGTGCGCAGGGAATCTGCTATTCTTTTACCATGCTCACCGCTCTTACCGCCACAGGCACTTACCACCAAAGCGATTATAAAAATATTGTACAGGTCGCTAAATTTCTTCATACTTATAAAATTGGATTGCAAAGATATTTTTTTATTTCTATTCCACGTTGCTTTTTTGCCCTGCGATTTATTGATGGCCAATGGGGTCTTTCATAAACCTGTAAACATTTCACACTGAATCAGGTTTTCTCGAAATCAATTTATACACGGCCAGCCCCGAAACGATAGTGCCTGCCGAATACCAGATCACCATTGGATTTTTGGTGAATTCAAAATAGATCATCCAACAGGTTACCCCAATAAAAAAAATAGGTGGAAGCGGATAGAGTGGCAACCGAAACGAACTAGTAGAAAATTTTTTTCTTACAAAGAAAATACCGATCACCGTAAGCATTGAAAACACAGATAGGCTTACAGAAATATATTGTATAATTTCCTTGAACGAGCTAACCATTACTAGAAAAATAGACCACGCGCCCTGAACAATAATCGCCAAGTAGGGCATATCAAATTTATTCTTTGAAGTAAAGGTCTTCAATCGTGGATAATCTTCCCCCATTGCTTCTAGCACTCTTGGCCCCGCAATAGTCATAGCACTGAGTGTTGACAGCAAGGCCGTACTAAACAACCCCGCAAACACAAAACCAATGGTAGACCCAAAAAGCTTAAAGGCCACTACATTCCCAATGTCATTTTTTCCTTCGAGTTCGCTGAAACTGGCGACATAAAGAAACGTACCATTCAGCAAAAGGTAAACCAAGATCACCACCGAAGTTCCAATAATTAGCGAACGCGGCAAGTTTTTTTCTGGATTTTCAAGATTACCTGCAATGTAGGCAGCCGCATTCCATCCCGTATAAGCATACACCACATACACTAATGAAATAGCAAACCCGGCACTCAATATCAAATCGCCATCACCGGGTTGTGGTAAGAATGACAATTGCGAAAGCGAAATGCCAGAAATAAAAAAGGGAGCAAAACAAAATACAGCGATTAGAACAAGCTTTAGTGAAGTCAGGATATTTTGTGCGATCCCACCGGTCTTCACACCAAACCAATGAATAAATGAAACAAGTACAATCGCAAAAATGGCAATGGCTTTTACCGGGATACCAAGAAGTTCGTGTGCATATTCTCCAATGGCAATAGCTACGGCAGAAATGGCGCCTGCAAAACCTACGAGCAAACTGATCCAGCCAGCGGCAAACCCCAATGCCGGATGAAATAGCTGACCTAAATAATAATATTCTCCACCCGATTTTTTAAAACTGGCCGCTATCTCGGCATAGGTGAATGCACCGCACAACGCAACGACTCCACCTAGCGCCCACAAACACAAGATGGCAAAACCAGAAGGCAAAGAACCTACCTGGTAGCCAAGTGATGTAAATACCCCTGTGCCTATCATGTTGGCGATTACCAATGTAATGCCTACAGAAAGCGCGTATTTATTTAATGAAGCCATGAGAAAGTTTTAAACAAGGGAAAGATGTGAATTTTATGAAGCGAAGAAATTATGGTGAAGCTCAGTTCATGTTCATGACCATTAACTTTCTATACACCACATCCTGATTAGGCGCTCCGATGGCCACGAAATACATTCCATTCGTGAGCGATGAAATATCCACTGTTTTCATTCCTTTGTAGGCATCACTGAAATCGCCACCAAGCACATTGATACCACGTTGATCAGAAATTTTAAAGACACTTCCAGGCGGGAAATCTCCAGGTAACGAAAAGCTAAATTTACCATTCGCTGGGTTCGGATAAATCTGAATGCTTTTTAATGGTGCTACTGATGATTCTATTCCTGTGACGAGGGTACCCGTTTTATATTTTACCGGGACCACCAAACTTTGAATCATCTCTTTGGTAGCAAAATTTTGAATAAAGGCCACCAGATAGAGCTTATTAGGATTAGCGATCTGGGTATTTATGGTAACAACGCCATTCGTAAAAATCAAGGAGTCGCCTTTTTGCATTGTTGTGGTGGAAGTAATTCCAGCACCCGTATACAAGAGCTTACGAACCACATTCTGGAAAGGACTAGGAAAACCAGTGACCACCACCGAATCTTCCACTAAAGCAACCTGGGCGTACAACGGGAAATTGATAACTGTGTCGGCCTGGATATGAAGCGTGGCATTGATCTTGTTGCTTGTCCCAGTGGCAACCGTATCTACCTTAGTAATTGTAATTTGTGGTGTTTTCAACGCCCTTCTGTCAATTGCTACAGGACCTATATTGGCGTAATTGCTACCATAATTTATTGTCCCATCGGAAGATGATTGCATGCCATCTAAAACCGCAAACGGTGGTTGCTGCACACCATAAAACAAAGCCCTTGCCGCGGGGTCATCGCTATTCGCCTGATTGAAAACATCGGGACTTGGAAACCGTACATGGTACTGTATATCGTGGAAATCAGTGTTCCCATTTCGCAAGGTAATCTGGCTACCATACAGGTTATTAAAATAGGTGTCTGCAGCCACACTTCCATTATAATTCGCATTGGTAAACTCTTCAACTAAAACATTCTTGGTTTTTTCGCCAACAAAAACATTATCGAAAGCAAAGCCATCAAGCGGAACTACCGTTTTACTTGCATCCCCTGCGAAAGCTACCCTTATCCTTACTTGATCTCTTTTTGCTGGTAAACCATCCAGATTAAAACTTGCACGAAGCCAATTCTTTTGGGAATCCCCCGTCCATCCATAAGGCCCTACGGTCTGATTCCCTCCCGGATTGTTAACAATCAAATTTGTTCCGTACCAATTTATACCCTGTAAAGGAACACCCACATTATACCAATTATTTCCACCATCAATCGAATATTGAACCACAGCTCCATCTTGAGGGAGAGTATTGACCCAATAATCAAATGAAATCATGGGTCGGGTTAGCGAAGAGAGGTTAAAACAAGGACCATCCACTGCTGATGACTCATTCACGTTATAGGATGTGACCGTTCCGTTATTACTATTTCGGCCAGTCCACCAAGACTTCGTGCCACTTTTAATGTTTGCTCCATTGGGAACTGCCCATATCCAACTGCTATCCAATGGGGTTTTAATTTTCTGCAAAGATTCTGCTTGCCACCCTCCTGAAGAAGACTCAAAATTTTCGGTATAAGCATTAGTTGGTAATGGAGTGATTGTGCTATAGGGAAGTATAAAGAAAGATTTTTGGAAAGAATTATTACATCCATCATTCGTCAAAACGGTAAGCTGAGCTTGATATGTACCTGCAATAACATATTGATGGTACGGATTTTTGTAGGTACCACTAAGATTCATAGGCAAAATTTCAACATTTCCCTTGTTCCATGATGGCCCATAAAGGGTACTATCTCCAATAAGTAATGGAGATCCATCACCAAAATCCCATGTATATTTTATTATTCTGCTAATCTTGCCCGGGTTAGATAGATCTTTGAATTTCGTGCTGTCGTTATTACAAATTGACGAAAGACTGAAACTTGTAATCGGCACTGCACCAACCCGTACTTTTGTTGTGGTCGTATCCGTACACCCAAAAGCCGTTGTTACTTGATGGGTAACCTTGTAAACACTAGGGGTTACATAAGTATGTGATGGGTTTTGAATATTCGATGAAGAGCCATCGGCAAAATCCCACTTCCAACTAACAATTGGTTCTAACGGATTAACAACACTAGCATCCGTAAAACTGATTGCTGTAGCAATACAATTATTTGCAACAGAAATACCGGCTGTTGGCCCAGCGTGAACTTTTACCGCATAGGTTTTAAAGGTAACCGCATTGTAAGCATTTTTGTATGTATAGGTAACAAAGTATGTATCTGCCGCTAGATTGTTTGTTTCAATATAGTAATCCGATCCAATGTGCTGTATACTCATGGTGTTCGATGGATTACTGTTTCCAACACTAGCAGAGAATCCAGTTTCAGGTGTTCCTCCGGTAAGGGCTAGCGGATTACCGATTAATTTAATAAGCGTAGGAAATGGATTTGGTACAGCAAAGTAGTTGACTTGGTTGGCACAAATCTCCCATTCAAAAGTAGGATTTAGATATCCGGTTTGAATGGTAAAATCCACCAACGTTACAGGATTCACAATTATTTGCTGAACATTGGTATTGATACAACCATTGTTATCTGTATAGGTATAGGTGACCTTATTTACCCCAAGCGTAACAGCGCTTGGATCAAAAGTGGCTTTGTCTACCGGACTAGGTGTCGTACTTCCAATATTTGATGTGGTTGGCGATATGGTGAATAAACCTCCAATCTGATTACCGGTTAATGTTATGGGTAAATTGTTTTCTGCCATTTGGGGAGGAGAACCAGATGGAAACCCAGTAAAAATAACGACAGGAAGGGTATTAATTTTTAAGTTCGTTTGCGTGCTTACCGAAGGGCAAGGTCCTGAACCATCAGGATCCAATGCGGTAAGGGTTAATAGCACCGTAGTATTTACTTCATTTGGATTTTTGAAATTATAGGTAGCATTTGGATCATTCACATTACTAAAGGTACCAGCACCACCTGTCCATACTGTAGTAGTAGTTGATCCACCAATACTCCCACCTAAAGCAATACCCGGAATATTCTCGCACAACGCTAAATTGGCTGGTGCATAAACCTGAGCTGCTTGATTAATCGTAATGCTAATATCAGCAAAGGCAGCTGAGCAAGGACCTGAACCATCAGGATCGTTCGTTGTAAGCCGGAAAGTTACGGTGTGGGTAACATCCGATACATCAGGAGAATAATTTGTAGTTACCGTATTACCAGAGACATTTGTAGCAGAAAGCAATCCATTACCGACTACTATGCTCCATAATCCGGTAACCGCACTTCCACCAATGGTGCCCGTTAATGCAATCGTACTTGGTTGACAAACAGTATAATTAGCAGGCAAAGAAACAGTAGCCTGTTTGGTGACTGCCACAGCGGTTTGCTGACCCACAGGATTTGAGCAGCCAGCAGCAGAAACTGTAAATGAATAGATTGCTGAATTTGTTGTCGTAAATGGAGTTGAGAGTGTTTCTGTAATACTTTGACCATCGGTATAATTCGTTGGTGCAACCAATGTACCGCTCATTCCATTGTAATTGATTGCCGACAATTTAATGACCGCACTGCTTGTTGGGCTATTCAATGTTATATTTACTGGAGAGCCTTCACACACGGCTGGCGTACTATTTGTGATCGAAAAAACGGGTATTGGGTTAACAATAACACTTGTTGACTGCGAGGCGCTTGGCACACATGCACCAACGATTGACTCAAAGGTATAAGTTACCGTAACCGGTGAATTTGTGGGATTCACCAATACCTCTGTTATTTTTTGTCCATCAGCGTACAATAACCCTGCAGACAAGGTGCCAGCCACCGAACCATAACTCACTGACTTTAGTCTTACCTGCGCTCCAGAAACAGAAGTATTTAGAGAAATATTCGATTGACTGCCAGAGCAAATTGTGCCAGCACCATTACTAAAGCTAAACGCAGGGGCTGGTTCTACCGTGACTGTTGTGCTCTGTGGGGTAACAACAAGCGGGCATGATGGAGTAGTCGGTGTGGTAACACTGAAGGTATAAGTCACCACAATGGGGTTGTTCGTATTGTTGACCAAATTACCTTCCGCCAACGTACCACCAGTGCCAAACGAACCGCCCGAGCCATAAGCTCCGTTTGTAAGTGCTCCATAAGTCACGCTCTGTAATGCTATCACCGCTCCAGTAGTTGGGCTGGTAACACTTATTGTTGGAGTTGTCCCACTGCAAATCGTTGCAGTCGTATTGGTAATCGTAAAGGTCGGATTTGGATTCACAATCACTGAAACTGTCTGGGATGCGCTCGGACCGCAGGAACCAACGATCGATTCAAAGGTATAAGTCACCGTAACCGGTGAGTTTGTATTGTTCAACAGCACTTCGGTAATCTTCTGACCATCGTTGTATATGGACCCAGCTGCTAACGTACCCGTTACTGCACCATAACTTACCGCTTTCAATCTGACCTGACCGCCAGTCACAGTCGTATTCAGTGTAATATTTGTTTGGCTCCCTGAACAAATTTGGGGATTTCCATTGGTCACGCTAAATGCAGGGGCTGGTTCTACGGTGACAGTCGTGCTCTGTGGGGTGACAACAATCGGACATGATGGAGTAGTAGTCGGTGTGGTGACACTGAAGGTGTAAGTCACCACAATGGCGTTGTTTGTATTGTTGACCAAATTACCTTCTGCCAACGTGCCACCAGTGCCAAACGAACCGCCCGAGCCATAAGCTCCGTTTGTAAGTGCTCCATAAGTCACGCTCTGTAATGCTATCACCGCTCCAGTAGTTGGGCTGGTAACACTTATTGTTGGAGTTGTCCCACTGCAAATCGTTGCAGTCGTATTGGTAATCGTAAAGGTGGGGTTCGGGTTTACCGTAATGGTGAAGTTAACTGGCGTGCCCACACACCCATTGTAACTTGGCGTTGCCGTAATGGTAGCGGTCACCGGTGCGGTACCACTGTTCAGGGCCGTGAAGCTGGCGATGTTGCCCGTGCCGCTGGCCGCCAGTCCGATACCTGGCGCACTGTTGGTCCAACTGTAGCTGGTCGCTACCCCTGTAAAAGTAACCGCTGCCGTGGCCGCGCCATTGCACAACGCCTGGTTGCCCGGTGTAGGGGAAACACTCGGTACCGGCTCTACCGTTACCACTACACTCTGACCGGGCGCATTGTTGCAGCCGTTGGCCGTGGTCGTGTACACATACGTCACCGCGATCGGGGCCGCTGTGCTGTTGGTCAATACCTCACTTACATTGCCTGCCACCGGGCCTGCTCCCACTCCTCCGTTAATGCCCGCAATACCGGCCCGCGTCCAACTGAACGTGGCCCCGGTTGTGGCACTGGTGGCCGTATAACTGAACGTGGCCCCGCTGCAGATATTGGCGGGGCTCAACGTGCTGCTCAACACTGGCGTAGGGTTCACCGTAACCACTACATTCTGACCGGCATTGCTACATGTGTTGGCCGTAGTGGTCACCACATAGGTCACGTTGATCGGAGTGGTAGTCGTGTTGGTCAATGTCTCACTGATCGGGCCGGTGCCTGTATTGGCCGACTGGCTGATCCCCGCCACCAACGCCCGGCTCCACCCAAACGTGGCCCCTCCCGTGGCACTGGTGGGCGTATAACCAAAGGCCGTCCCGCTACAGATCGCGGCTGGGCTTAAGGTGCTGCTCAATACTGGCGTGGGGTTTACCGTAATGGTGAAGTTAACTGGCGTGCCCACACACCCATTGTAACTTG